>ULOX01044153.1_pt1 | contig 11819 bp, 11 predicted proteins | sample 1952911 | NCBI WGS metagenome assembly ULOX01 (sample SAMEA4835613, study PRJEB28245) | human gut metagenome | biome: gut microbiome; material: fecal sample | place: Denmark | collected 2008
TATGCTCATTAGACTTTTAGCGGACACCAATAACAATTTATACATTTCAAATCACACAATTCGCCCTTTCGAAGAAACTCATTGGTATATTTGTATAAATGTTCATTTGACATTGATTTACTACAATACGCATCTTCCTGAGCCATTCTAGTCAAATTATCAAGCATTGGATTTCCACTATATATATATTTCCTTTTTTCGAAAGCATACATTTCTTCATTTTGAGAAGAGTAAGACTATTCTGTTCGAGAAACATCCTTATTGTGATTCCTTGAGTGATGATGATCTATTTCTATTGCATCAGAAGTAGCAATTATAGCATTTTCTTTCATTCCACCATCCGCAGAAGAAAATTTATCACATGAAGATAACGCACTCAAAAGAAGCATCAAAGCAACAATAAATCTAATAGTTCCCATATCTCAAACTATACTTTTTCCACCATCATATATTTTTAGTGGAATTTACACGTCAATCCGCTCCCCAATTGAACATTAAATACATGTACAGAATTAGCATAAACAACTATGTCTGTAAGTTTTCATCGTGCTTTCGACCGCACTGCAGACCCATTCAAGGCTTTGGAAGATATCATCAAACTTGGCTGCGAGCGCATCCTCACCTCGGGTCAACAGCCTAAGGCTATAGAGGGTGTAAACCTCTTGGCAGAACTCCAGAAGAAGGCAGCAGGCAGAATAATCCTCTTGGCTGGTAGTGGAGTAACAGAAGACAATATTCGCGCCATCTATGAGGCCACAGGAATCCATGAATATCATTTCTCAGCAAGAGTAAGTGTGCCAAGCAAAATGAAAAGCCACAACCAAGAAGTGCACATGGGCTCTAAGGATGCTGACGAAGGCACCACCCTTGTTTCGTCACCTCAGAGAGTGAAAGATACTATTGCAAAGATTATTGAAATGTAATATCAGCAAACAAAAGATGCAAGACCATGAGTCTTGCATCTTTTATTTTATACTTATATATACCTTATTATTACAAGCTAATCTCCACCACCTTGTCAACCTCGGTAGGCACTTTGTCAAGGTTTAGCAATATGCCGCCATCTACCTTCTGGATTTTCACCTTCTGCTTTGTTGCAAAGTCGAAAGCTGCTTTTATCTTGTGGTTGCCAGTAGGAAGATAAAGCGATTTATCCTGAAGGTTTAGGATATGCACAAACAAGCGGTTGCCCTTTTGTGTAGTAACACCCCAATCATGAGGAGCTACAATACCATTACGAGTGCCGTATATGGTTTCGCCATAGGTCTTCATCCATTCTCCAACCTCTGATAATCGCTCCAAGGCTACAGCAGGCAGCTCGCCATCAGGCTGAGGACCGATATTCATCAAGAGGTTGGCATTCTTGCCAGCAGCCTTAACGAGATAATGTATCAACGTCTTGGTCGACTTATAGTCTTGGTCTGTGATCTTATATCCCCACATGCCATTCATGGTTTCACATGTCTCCAAAGGCAGCTGACTAATATCCTGTCCTGACAATCCTGAAGCATTTTCGCCTGGTAGGTCGCGCTCAAACATCTGGAAGTCTTCGCCCTCGAAAGGTGTTTGATGATGGTTGTTGCCTATCAGGCAAGCTGGTTGCAGGCTATGGATGAGGTTATATTGATATGGCAACTCCCAATCGAAGTTAGGGTTTATATCCTGGTCCCACCAGCCATCAAACCATATAGCACCAATCTTGCCATAGTTTGTCAATAGCTCGGTGAGCTGATTGTTCATAAACTTATAATAGCTCTTCCAATCGCCCTTAGGGTTAGGACGACCTGTACCATGACCTGTTCTGCCCCAAACAGCATCCTCACGATACCAGTCTATATGCGAATAATAAAGGTGCAAGCGTATGCCCTGCTTATGGCATTCGTCGGCAAGTTCTTTCAGTATGTCGCGCTTGAAAGGCGTAGCATCCACGATATTATAGTCGGAATACTTGGTATGGAACATCGAGAAACCCTCGTGATGACGAGTGGTGAAACAGATATACTTGGCTCCCGATGCTTTTATTGCCGACACCCATTTAGCAGCATCGAAATTGCCGGGATAGAAGCCTCCTGCAAGCTTAGCATACTCCTTGTAGTTTAAATCCTTGTTTGTCATAGTCCACTCGCCTGTAGCAAGCATGCTGTACAGTCCCCAATGCAAGAAGATACCAAACTTAGCATCTTGGAATTCCTTTCGCGATTCAAGGTTTTCCTTAGTTGGCTCATAGTGGGGTATAGCGGCGTTGGCATAGGCTCCAAACGACGACAAACAGAAGATGGCAGCACAAACCTTTGCTCCAATCTTCATTCTGCTGAAACGATTCTTCTTAGTAGTTACTTTCATCACGTTATAGTTATTGGTTTCGACTACAAAAATACAACTTATTTCACATATCCACCAACAATAAAGGCTAAAGAAATTGAATTTCCTTAGCCTTTAATATCATTTGTGTAATAAATATCTGTGAAACAGTATATTATTAGCAATTAAGCTTCCATACGCAGCCATCCTTGGTGTCTTTAACATCAAAGCCTGCTTCCTTCAAAGCGTCACGAATCTGGTCGCATACAGCCCAGTTCTTCTCGCTACGTGCCTGCTTTCTAAGTTCCAATACCATGTCGACAACCTTGCCGAAAGCTTCCTCTCGCTTACCATCGCCAGAAGAAACATCAGCACGGAGTCCGAGGATGTCGTAAGCGAAGGTGCTGATAGTAGACTTCAATTCCTCAAGGTCTGCAGCATCGATAGTTGCCTTATGGTCTACGATGGTATTGATAACATGGCAAGCCTCAAACAAGTTACTGATAACGAGTGGAGTCTGCAAGTCGTCGTTCATAGCATCATAGCATTTCTGGCGTAATGCGCTAACGAAGTTGTGAACATCCTCTGTGCTCTTAGCCTCAGCATTGATACGCTCCATAGCCGAGATGCCATCCATAAGTTTCTGCAATCCCTTCTGACTTGCCTTCAAAGCATCGTTAGAGAAGTCTACAGTTCCACGATAGTGGGCAGAGAGGATGAAGAAGCGTATTGTCATTGGCGAATAAGCCTGCTCAAGCGATGGATGGTTGCCTGTGAAGAACTGCTCCAAAGTGATGAAGTTGCCAAGGCTCTTACCCATCTTCTGACCATTGATGGTTATCATGTTGTTGTGCATCCAGTATTTCACCATCTGGTCGCCCTGCGAAGCCACAGCCTGTGCTATCTCACACTCATGATGTGGGAATACGAGGTCCATACCTCCACCATGAATATCGAAGTGGTTGCCAAGATACTTTCTTCCCATAGCAGTACATTCGCAATGCCATCCTGGGAAACCATCGCTCCAAGGACTTGGCCAACGCATGATATGCTCAGGCTGTGCCTTCTTCCACAAAGCGAAGTCTGCTTGGTTCTTCTTCTCGCCTACTCCCTGCAGAGTACGGCTCTCGTCAATGATATTCTCAAGGCTACGACCAGAGAGAATACCATACTTATGGTCTTTGTTGTATTTCTCGATATCGAAATATATACTGCCATTGCTCTCATAGGCATATCCGTTGTCCAAGATTTGCTGTACCAGCTGCTCCTGCTCTATGATATGACCTGTGGCATGAGGCTCTATGCTTGGTGGCAACACGTTGAGAGCATCCATAGCCTGATGATAGCGATTAGTATAATATTGTGCTATCTCCATAGGCTCAAGCTGCTCAAGGCGTGCCTTCTTCTCTATCTTGTCGTCGCCCTCATCAGCATCGTGCTCCAAGTGGCCTACGTCGGTAATGTTTCTAACATAGCGCACCTTATATCCCAAATGCTTGAGATAACGGAACAAAAGGTCGAAAGTGATGGCAGGACGAGCATGTCCAAGATGTGGATCGCCATATACGGTTGGACCACAAACATACATACCTACATTTGGTGCATGCAATGGTTGAAAACGCTCCTTGCTACGGCTTAGGGTGTTGTATATTACTAATGTTTGTTCCATAATTTATCCTTATTTAAATATGATGCTTGCAAAGTTAGCACAAAAAAACGATTAATGGTAATAATATCACGATATATTTCTATCACATTGCAAAAGAAATGTATCTAAATACAACAATTGCGTCGCTTTCTGCATATAAATAACAAATTACCAGCTTTTTCTTTTTGGTCTTGATTATTTTACTTATCTTTGCCATCAAACTTAAACCCTTTTATCCTATGGCCTATAGAAGAATTACAGCCATTGAGGCTGCTGAGATGATCAACGACGGAGACATGATGGCTCTGTCTGGTTTTACTCCTAATGGTAATCCTAAAGCAATTTTTAGGGAACTATCCAAGCGTGCCGTAAGACTGCATGATGCAGGACAACCTTTCCAGGTGGGAATCCTCACCGGAGCGTCTTCGTGTCAGAGTGTGGAAGGTGACATGGCGGCAGCACATGCACTAAAGTTCCGTGCTCCTTTCTCTACCAACAAAGACTTCCGCACGCATACCAATCTTGGAGAAGTTGACTACGAGGATATGCACCTCGGTCATATGGCAGAGCGACTGCGACGCGGATTCTATGGCGAAGTTGACTGGGCAATCATCGAAGTGAGCGATTTGGACGAGGGTGCCACAGAGTGTAGAGCTTATCTTACTACTGCTGGTGGCATCGTTTCTACTATAGCCCGCTTGGCTAAAAAGGTAATTATCGAGCACAACCAATTCCACAACCCTAACTCTCGTTTCCTTCACGACACATGGGAACCACACGAGTGCTGGGAGAATCGTGAGGTTATGGATATCCACTCTCCTTACGACCGCGTGGGCAATAACTATGTAAGCATAGACCCTCGCAAAATTGTGGGTGTGATAGAAAGCAATATTCCTGAAGAGGCTCGTGCTTTCAAGGAGCCTGATGACGATACTATGCGTATAGGTCTTCATGTAGCCGACCTCCTTGCCAACGACATGAAGCATGGCAGAATACCAAAATCATTCTTGCCTATTCAGAGTGGTGTGGGTGCCACAGGCAATGCCGTGCTCAAGGCTTTGGGCACAAGTCCACTCATTCCTCAGTTTAATGTATATAGCGAGGTGGTGCAAGATGCAGCCGTAAACTATATGCTCGAAGGTAAAATCAAATATGCTTCTGCTACGGCAATGACCGTTACCAACGAATGCTTGCAGCAGGTGTATAGCAATATGGACTTCTTCTCTAAGCATCTCACCATACGCCAAAGCGAGATTGCAAACTCTCCTGAGGTTATCCGCCGCTTGGGAGTTATCGCATTAAACACCGCCTTGGAGTGTGACATCTATGGCAACGAGAACTCAAGCCACATCTGCGGCTCATCGCTAATGAATGGTATTGGTGGTTCGTGCGACTATGAGCGCAATGGCTACATATCTATCTTCACTACGCCTTCTGTTGCCAAGGGTGGCAAAATTAGTGCCATCGTTCCTATGTGCTGCCATGTAGACTCTACCGAACATGATGTAGACATCATCGTTACCGAGCAAGGCTTTGCCGACCTCCGAGGCAAGGGTCCTGTACGTCGTGCGCATGAAATAATAGAGAATTGTGCTCACCCTGACTACAAGCCTTTGTTGCGCGATTATCTCAACCACATAGCTCCTATGGGTCATGAGCCACAATCTATGGTGGCAGCTCTCGCCTTCCACGACACCTTCCTACGTAAGGGCGATATGCGCCTTACCGACTTCTCAGAATATCTGAAATAAGAGGTCTTATCCTCGAAAAAGTGTGGAATTTCCCTTATCTTATCATCGAAAAAGTGTAGTAGATCGCTAAATTTATCATCGAAAAAGTGTAACATTTGCTTGTTTTTATCATCGAAAAAGTGTATCTTTGCAGCAGAAACCACTGAATATTAAGGCTTTATGAAGAGAAAGATATACAAACAACTTCTTAGATGGAAAGAAAGCAAAGACAGAAAGCCATTAATGCTACTTGGTGCACGCCAAGTTGGCAAGACTTGGATTATGCGCCATTTTGGTGAGCACGAGTATAAGAAGGTGGCTTATGTAAACTGCGACGACGAGCCAAGAATTAAGCAACTCTTCGAACTCGACTACGATATCGACAGAATTTTAGTTACCCTGCAAGCTATTACAGGCGTAAAAATAACTTCTGCCGACACACTTATCATTCTTGATGAGATACAGGAAATACCACGCGGTTTGCATAGTCTGAAATACTTCTGCGAAAAAGCGCCTGAATATAACATCATAGTGGCAGGCTCTTTGCTTGGCGTAACTCTTGGCAAAGGCGAATCGTTTCCTGTAGGCAAAGTAGACATGCTGTCTATGTACCCTATGGATTATGAAGAATTTCTTGATGCCACCGGCAACGAGACTTGGATAGACATTCTGCATTCAAAGGATTGGGCATTGATAGAGATTATGATGCCTAAAATGACAGAATTGCTGCGCCAATACTATTATGTAGGCGGAATGCCTGGAGTGGTTAGCAAATTCGTAGAAAACAAAGATTTGCAACAAGTCCGCACCTTGCAAATGGAAATCCTCAATGCTTATAAGCGCGACATCTCTAAGCATACCACGGAGACGGAATCTACAAGAATTCGTCAGGTACTCGACTCGCTTCCTGCGCAATTAGCCAAGGAGAACAAGAAGTTTATCTATGGCGCAATACGCAAAGGAAGCAGAGCAAAGGATTTTGAACTTGCTATCCAATGGCTACTTGATGCAGGCATTATATATAAGGTAAACCGCATAAAAGAGCCTAAGATGCCACTAAAATTCTATGAAGACTTTGATGCTTTCAAGTTGTTCTTATTAGACTGTGGACTCCTGGCTTGTATGACAGATGTTCCTGCCGACCAAATGCTCGTTGGCAACAATGCCTTTACTGAGTTTAAAGGTGCTTTCACCGAACAATATGTGATGCAACAGTTGCTCTCTGCAGGATTAACGCCATACTATTGGACAAACGCCAAGACTCCTGCCGAGATTGACTTCATCATTCAGCAAGCAAGTCGCATCATTCCTATTGAAGTAAAAGCAGAAGAGAATGTTCGCGCCCGCTCATTAGCACAATTCATCAAAGACAATCCTGAGCTCAAAGGTCTACGCATTTCTATGAAGGGATATGTAGATCAAGATTGGATGGAGAATATTCCGCTAATAGCAGTTGGCGCTTATTTCGAAAATAAATAGAGAAAACAAATTAATAGAATTATATACAGATTTATGAAGAAACTATTTCTCTCGTTGTTCGCTCTTGCCATGCTGGCAAGTTGCGGCACTAAGAATGTGATGCCAATAACAGAGCAAAATGGCATAGAAGCAAAGAAAAACACAGCCCCTATAACCTATGATGTCACACCACATCCTGACGTTATCACCATAGAGGAGGCTATTAAGCTTCTCAATTCGCCTGAGCAGGCTACAGCAATAGCTAAAGCAAGGGGATACAAAGCAGTAGGCAAATATGGCATTTATCGCCTCGACAACTATAGTCAGATGATGTTTAAAAACTGTAAGTTGCCTAAAAAACTTGGCGATGGCATCTACGAGGATACACCTAAGCCACTTGCTAAGGGCACATCAAGTTATGTGGCTCTTAATGGCAACGTGCTGATAGCGGTATTCAACAACACAGCTTTCAACAATCTTGTTGAGCAGATTAAGGGTCTCGGCTTCACTCTCGAAGAGCAGGGCTATGAAGACAAATACGTACTCGGCACTACCGCCATCTACGTATACTCTGCAAGAAAGAGCATTAGAATAGAAAAAGAGTAGTGAATTGTATCAAAGGTACAAATAGCATGCCCTACAAGAGCAAAAGTCTGAAGCTCAGCACTTTTTCTCTTGTAGGGCATTAGTTTGTATATACCTTTTATCTATAAGTCTAACTACTCCCCTCGCTTTTGGAGAGGGGTTGGGGGTGAGGCTTCTTATTTTATAAATTTCTCCACTACCACAGCCACACCATCTTCTTCGTTGCTTAGTGTGACATAGTTGGCAGCTGTCTTCACTTCGTCCTCGGCATTAGCCATGGCAACACCAAGACCGGCATATTGTATCATGCCCATATCGTTGTAGCCATCGCCTACAGCTATCACCTCTTCTTGCTTTACGCCGATAGTCTTTATAAGTTTATCTATCGACTGCGACTTCTCTATACCCAAAGGCACACACTCCAAGAAGAATGGTGCTGAGCGATAAACCGAAATCTTACCTTCCATCTCAGCAGCCAACTTTAGCTCAAGCTTATGCAAAGGCTCAGGGTCGCCAACGATGAGACATTTATTAATAGGATATTCCACCTGATTCTTGAAGTCGGAATATTCCACCACAGGCATTTTATTGATGAAAGCCTCGTGCTCCACATATTCGTCGTCAGCCTTAGTTGCTGCAATGCCGTCACCCTGGTAAGTCAATATCTGTACTCCTGCTTTCATAGCCTCATCATAGAGCATAGGCACAAGGTCGGGACACAATTCCTGATTAAAGACCGTATCGCCGCTCTTGCAATCCATGATCTTACCACCATTATAAGCCAGAATATATCCGCCATATTCAGCAAGCTTCAGCTGTTTAGCCAGCGGCATAATGCCGTAGGTAGGTCTGCCCGAAGCCAACACCACCACGATACCTTTCTTCTGAGCTTCCATCAACGCCTCGTAGGTGCGAGGAGTAATCTCTTTCTTATTATTTGTTAGAGTGCCGTCCAAGTCGAGCACTATCATCTTATAAGCCATATCGTTTTTCTCGTTTTTACCCTTTTTACTTTTTTACCCTTTTACTTTTTTACCTTTTCACCCTTTCACATCATTTTCCCGTCAATATCTTCTTGATATCGTTGAGCTTGTTGAGGGCTTCCACAGGCGTAAGGTTGTTTATATCTGCATGCAATATCTCGTCGCGTATTTGACTCAACACAGGGTCGTCGAGTTGGAAGAAACTTAGCTGCATTCCCTCTCTCGACTGTCCGAGTCTTTCTACCGATGGTTTGCCTACGCTTCCCACCTGCGCATTGTCGGCTTCCAGCTGTCGCAAGATATCGTTAGCTCTCTTCACTATGCTTCGTGGCATACCGGCAATCTCTGCCACATGAATACCAAACGAATGTTCCGAACCGCCACGCACCAGCCTACGCAAGAACACCACCTTGCCATCTTTCTCCATCACGCTCACGTTGTAGTTCTTGATGCGAGAAAAGTTTTTCTCCATCTCGTTGAGCTCATGATAGTGAGTGGCAAAGAGTGTGCGTGCCTTTGCTCTTGGATTTTCGTGAAGATACTCCACTATTGCCCATGCTATAGAAATACCATCATAGGTAGAAGTACCACGACCCAGCTCATCGAAGAGCACCAAAGAGCGTGGCGTAACGTTGTTCAATATGTTTGAAGCCTCCGTCATCTCCACCATAAAGGTTGATTCACCAAGCGAAATATTGTCTGAAGCTCCCACACGAGTGAATATCTTATCCACTAAGCCTATTCTCGCACTCTCTGCAGGCACAAAGCATCCCATCTGCGCCATCAGTACCACCAAAGCCGTTTGACGCAACAGGGCAGATTTACCAGCCATATTCGGACCGGTTATTATCACTATCTGCTGTTTCTCGCTATCCAGGTAAATATCGTTTGGCACATAGCTTTCGCCAATAGGCAATTGTGTTTCTATCACAGGGTGGCGAGCCTGCTTAAGGTCTATTACGTCGGAAGTATCTACCACAGGGCGCACATAGCGATGTTCCTCTGAAGTCTTGGCAAAGCCCAACAGCACGTCGATATGTGCCAGCACATTAGCATTAATCTGTATCTGCGGCATAAACTCCTGGATGTCTACCACCAGCTGATTAAACAACTTTGTCTCCAAAGCTATTATCTTCTCGTCGGCACCCAATATCTTCTCTTCGTATTCCTTCAGCTCTTGTGTGATATATCTCTCTGCCTGCGCCAAGGTTTGTTTTCTCACCCATTCTGCAGGCACCTTGTCCTTGTATGTATTTCTCACTTCGAGATAATATCCAAACACATTATTATATCCCACCTTTAGCGATGCTATTCCCGTAGCCTCGCTTTCCCGTTGCTGCAGTTCGAGCAGATATCCGCGACCATTATGCGATATTGCCCTTAGCTCATCAAGCTCGGGGCAGAATCCCGTTGCTATCACGTCGCCCTTGCTAACAAGCTGTGGAGGGTCGGGCTGTATCTCGTGTTCTATTCTCTCGCGAATACTCTTACATAGGTTCAGCTGATCGCCCATCACGTTCAGTCCCTTGTTGGCTGAAGCCAAGCAAGCATTCTTTATAGGCTCTATAGCCTCGAGAGCTACTTTCAGCTGCACTATCTCGCGTGGAGTAACTCTGCCCACAGCCACCTTCGACACTATTCGCTCAAGGTCGCCTATGCGATGCAGCTGTTCGTCAATAGCATCTCTCACCTCTGGCTCGCGGAAGAAATGCTCCACGATATCCAGACGTTGCTTTATCGGACTCTCGTCCTTTAATGGGAATACCACCCATCTACGCAACATTCGTCCGCCCATAGGAGTAACCGTGCGGTCTATCACATTCAGCAGTCCTGCACCATCCTCCTGCATCGGAGCCAACAGCTCCAACGAGCGTATAGTAAACTTATCCAATCTCACATATTTCTCTTCCTCTATTCGTGATAGCGAAGTGATATGCGAAATGTTGGTATGCTGAGTTATCTCTAAGTATTGCATTATGGCACCAGCAGCCACAACGCCACTATGCAGATGGTCTACACCAAATCCCTTTAGCGACTTTGTGCCGAAATGCTTCAGCAACTTCTGTCGTGCGCTCTGCTCCGTAAACACCCAGTCGTCCATCTCAAACACACACATCTTAGTGCCGAAATAGCGTTCAAAGTCTTGTCTGCGGCTACGCACATACAGCACCTCCTTAGGCGAGAAATTGCTCAATAGCTTCTCCACATAGTCGTAGGTGCCTTGTCCTGTCAAGAATTCGCCAGTAGAAATATCGAGGAAAGCCACACCACAAGCCGACTTACCAAAGTCTACGGCAGCAAGAAAGTTGTTCTCCTTATAGTTGAGCACATTATCCGACATGGCAATACCTGGCGTCACCAGTTCTGTGATGCCACGCTTCACGAGCTTCTTCGTGAGCTTAGGGTCTTCCAGCTGGTCGCAGATAGCCACACGCTTACCGGCACGAATCAGCTTAGGCAGATAAGTGTCGAGCGCATGATATGGGAATCCTGCCATGGGCGTTTCGCCTTGGCTTCCGCCATTGCTGCGTTTGGTTAGCGTAATGCCCAGCACCTTTGAAGCCTCTACAGCGTCGTCGCTATAGGTTTCATAGAAGTCGCCACATCTAAACAGCAATAATGCGTCTGGATGTTTCGCCTTCAGATTAAGGAATTGTTGCATCATTGGCGTCACGCCACCATCTTTCTTTGCCATCTTGTTATGTCTTTTAGTTCGATTGGCAAAGATAATAAGAAATAATGGATTTCACAATATTTTCCATTATTGTTTGCTTTTGAGAAAATATGTATAGGCATCAAAAACAAAGGATAAGTAAGAAAGGGTAAGCAAAAAAAATACTAAATATTACCTTTGGGTAACTTACCTTTAGGTAATATTTAGTATTAATCCTTGTTCGATGGCGTTTCTACGCCGTCGCTTTCTCTTATAGATAATCCATCAAAATATCCCACACGGCTATGATGTGGCAGATGCTTCCTACCAGCACAAAGAAGTGGAAGACGGTATGCATAAATCGCTTCTTGTTTAGGCTATAGAACACGGCACCCGTGATATAAGCCACGCCCTCGCCTATTATCCACCAGAAGGCGGCTGGCGACAGAGAGTTTATCAGC
>ULOX01038784.1_pt1 | contig 11778 bp, 8 predicted proteins | sample 1952911 | NCBI WGS metagenome assembly ULOX01 (sample SAMEA4835613, study PRJEB28245) | human gut metagenome | biome: gut microbiome; material: fecal sample | place: Denmark | collected 2008
AAATCAGAATATGTTATTAGACTTAGTACCGAAGCATGTCGCAATCATAGATAAGTATTGATTCTGGTTTTTTAGCACTACAACGTGAACATAGGGAATCTGTTGTTTCCTGACTTAGCATCGGCAAAGGCTTTTTATGCGGGTAGTGGCACGACTTGGTGGCATAATTTCAGAACTGTTAGGCAGAAATTGCACTTAGTAACCTGTATCTATTAAGAATCCAAACTACCGATAGCGTTAAGCGCACCCGCCAAATCCTTTTGGGCTCGGCGGATTTTCCCGCGGTAATTCAGGATTGACATGAGTATTTCTTTGCAATCATCATCACTTAATATGGCAGCAATTTCGAGCTTGATACGAGCACGCGAAGTACCGACATAGAATATCAGAGCATTCCCTTGTTCAAAAGTAGTCTTATCAACATCAAGAAGAATCACGACATCGGCTTCAAGCCCTTTGAACTTTCGACATGTAGTAAACAAATATTTGTTGCGATACTTTCCGTTATTTACGGAATCGCTCAAGATACTCGTTGCTTCTGTTTTACATGTCAAAAGGACAATATCCCGATACCCGTCAGCTGCGAGATCATCAATTATTGAATCAATCCGTTCTCTTTCGTTCTGGGCTGAATCACAAAAGTGAATTTTGGCCGGAGTGCCTTTAACTGCCCCCTCAAACACTTTTGGTTTGCGCTCAGTAATCGGGCGCAAAGAAGTTACGGCAATATTTTCGGTGTTCCTGCAATTCCGATACAGCGTCAGTCGGCAATCCAAGTCACCTATAAATTTAGGCATCTCTCTTGCCTGAATCAATTGTAACCGATCATAAAAGACATAGAATGTTCCCCCCTGATCCGCGTCAACAATTATATCATGGATAAGTTGAATAATATCGGTTTCTTCTATTGCTTCGCTTCCAAAATCCTGCCCCTCATCAATAATAACATGTTTATACGGAAAGGAATCCGATATATAGTAATCTTCAAGTTTCGCTTTAAGTTCGTTATAGTTTGGCTTTACTGTATTGCAGATTTTGCAGGCGAATCCGGCAATAGTGTAGTAACTAACGAGATCTCTTGCGTAGTTTTCTTCTAAGTAATCTTTTAATTGAGCATTAAAGCATAGGAACAGCACCCGTTCCCCGGCAGCAGCGTGTCTGCGGGCTTTTTCAACCGCAATCATCGTTTTACCTGTTCCGGCAGCTCCGTTAATCGCAGCTGTCAGCTGTTCATCAAGAAAATCCAAAATCCCTGCTTGCTCATCCAAAAGACGATGAAATACAATTTTCTTCAAATCCGCTTCAAAAGATGCAGATGGAAACACATTGAATTGTGGGCAGAAAATTTCTCGAACCAAGCGTTTACATTCGATCTCGCTCAGCTTTGTTTCAACACGGCTCGGCAGTTGCAGGGTGTAAATTCTGTCAATAAACTCTTTAGGATCATCCAGCGCTTCTTTGGTCAATACAAGAGCTTTATCGCCCTCCGATGGCAAAGTCATACTTCTCAGGCGATCATTACTCACAGACGGAAACCACACGGCATGAAGAAACTTACATTTCTCCAAAATAAATGCCATGTTGCTGTCAGATATGTATCTCATCAGTTTGTATTTGTTTGCGCTTGCCTGATTAAACGGTCCGCCGTTATGCATCGGAATGCCGCTGCCATAAAGCCAGCAGCCATTTTCATACCTCACTTGACCTGCTTTGGCTTCTAAGCATATTACCCCCTTGGTACGATTAAGAATAACAAAATCAGTTTCGCTTTCGCGGAAAATGCCGTCTCTCGTATCTGTGATCCGGAAAGAGTGAAATACATAATAATCTTCCGGAAGAAGCGCTAATGCGTCGAATATTAGTCCTTCTTGGCTGGCCGGGTCAAAGCTCCGAGGTTTCTCGGGAATCATTATCGCCATATCATCGTCCCTTTAACATATCAAGTATTTTCCTGACAGTAACCGTATCGTCGGCGCAATAAATGCATCGGATATTACTGTTTTTTGCTGCTGCATAACAGTCCTCATTATCCGAAGTGAAGAGTGCGACTTGTGACTTTTTCCAAAAAAGGTCACATTTATACTGTTCTTCGTTTCCTCCTATTTGGAATATGCAGTCTCTATATGGCTTTTCCTTTTGTGAAAACAAATCGCTGCTGTTTTCCAACTCGGAAAGTAACACTCTTTCTTTCGTATCGATAGCCCAAGTCCTAAGGCCTTTCCATATTTCGGCATAGGCAGAGTCTCTTAAATCCGTCCCCTGATCTGTAATGATAACATGTACGCTGCTTTTCAGACTTGCATCAGTGGTGGCTGATGAAACACTATTATCCTTCCAAGATACTGCACCATATAATTGCCTGCTGTAGAACCCCATTTCACGATTCTCATAAGTGCCGACAATGGTTCCTCTGTCCAAGAAAATATTGAACTCTTCACAGCTTGTCTCTGGAATCAAGCAACACGAATAGCATGCAGACAGGTTAAGAGAATCTCGTCCCTGACCCATGCTGAGACTGCAAACAGGGTCATTGGAACAAGTCATTGCTTCTTCCGTTGCCTTTTTGAATATACCCGGGAATGTGTCAGCATAACCTTGCCGCACCAAACCTCCCATAGTGCCTTCCGAATCTCCGCTTGCTGTATAAATGAAGATTCCCGACATTTGCTTTCCTTCCGCAGCTTCGCTGCAATACAAACGCTCTTTCAATGAAGCGATACTGTACCCGCACTCGAAGCTCAGTTGTTTAATCAGAGCATGTGAAATCGTATGTAAAAGGAGAAATTTAGCAGTTATTTTTCGCGGCTTTGATTGCCCTATAAATGATTTTCGATAATTCTCATTCAGAACATCAACTCTGTGCTGAATTTCCGGGTTGTTCTTTTGCCATTCAGAAATTGCATTCTCATCAAATTCTATAAAAATGCCTTCACCACGGACCTCATAAGCAGGATACCAATTCGTATCTTGTTGCTTGACAGGAACAACGTACGCCGAAGAGTTGTCGCCTATATTAGCGTCAACAGGTTTAAGCCTTGAAAATCCAACAAGAGCCTGTACTTCCCGGACTTTGTGTATCAAAGAGATGCTTCTTATAAACGGAATTGCATAATTTGAAATCTCCGTTCCTTCGCGCAGAAAGTCACCGTAATCATCGGTTGACATTGACACTTCACCGCTGAGTGCTTCGTATTCTTCTGACCGATATTTTACACTTGTTGTAAGGTATTCATGCACTGGTCTTAAATGTCAGGGCTGGATGTGCACAAATCGGTTTCGCTCCGCCGTACATGTTTTTACAGTGGACCCATTTTACCCACGGGAAGTCATCGATGTGCCCACATTCGCAGGCCGTGATGATACGCGTGACCACAAGATCTTGTCTGCACTTCGGACATTGCATGAACTTAACCATATCTGGATCACTATTGAGTCTTTTCTGAGTTGCTGACTTTTTGTAATCAGAAACCCAATCGCTGATTGGTTGAAATCGTCTGCATTTCGGGCAAAAATACCATTCCGGAAAACGGGCATACGAGATACCTTCGCGACAGTGAGGATCATCCTGCCCGCCGGGAAGGCCGAAATAATCAACGCGAAGCACTTTTTCAAGACGCTCATCATGTATTTGAACAACGTGCTCCTGCCAATATTCCGGAGCAGCAGTCATCAAAGTTTGGTTGGGAAAATCAATCATTGCTCCCACTCCGTATTGCAGAACCGCTTGTGATGCACGGACAGAATGAGTAATTCTGTTCAATGGGACTTTCTTAGCCGATTCCATATCCATTGATTATACCTCCTCCCATATCAGAACATTTCCTGCAACCGTTGAATCAACGTTCCGCATAGATGTCATTGTATCGAACGCAGGATCGTTACGGCTTGTATTAAAAGGTTTCATCAAGCGCCCTTCGCCGTCGTCAGGTTCTTTAATCAGGAATTTTTCTCCGTAATAAAAGTGTTCTTCATCAAAGTTCTCTGCAAGTTGTTCCCACTTTTCAAACACCGAATCAATCTCAAGCGCAATTTCCGAAGAATCATCAACCATTTCTGTGTTCATCCGTTTAGAAATATCCGATGCACGCTCAGTTATGTATTTCTTAAGCTCTGCAATCCGTGCCGCATAGTCTTTGCGGTTAAACTTAGCTGCGCCTTTTTCTGCGCTGAGTTCATCTTCAAGAACACGAACCATCGCAATCATTACGGCGTGAAGGGCACGATCTCTCGCAGGTTTTGAAAAAGGTGTTGCGCCTGTCGGCTCGACATGCTTATAAAATGATTCGTGATAAGGCTTGAATTGCTCATAATGCGAACGATCTCTGCTTTTTGAGCCGTCATACAACGCAAAGGCAACACCTGGGAACGAGCGCCCGACTCGGCTCGAAGCCTGAATGTACTCGCTGGTTAACTTTGGCTGCCCGACCAAAAGCATAACATTCAGCCGAGCAACATCTATACCCACTGAAATCATAGTTGTATTTACCCGGCTTGTCAGTTCGTCTGCGCGGGCAATCATTCTGGCATCTTTTGCACTTCCAAGGCGGAACGCAGTCCTCTTAATAAAGTCTTTAACATCGTCGTCCACCAGAGTTGAACACTTACCTAAATCCTTCAAGCTGTTAAAATAAACCGTAAGCGTCCAGAACTTGTCCTTAATGTCATCAGAGAGATCCATTATATTGATTTCCTGCATCAGCGCAGCAATTGAGCGAACCTCCATCATGGCTTTGGTTTTTCCGGAGGGCATAAGGCCAACATATTTCCGACCATAGACACCATGATCGTAGTCGATGATTGACTCTCTCGCAAAGAACGAGTCTTCTGCATCCAGACCGGGGTGGGGGAACTGACTGACCTCGCGATTATACAGAGCCGAGCACTGTTCTTTGGCTCTGCGAATAGTTGCCGTAGATGCAACGATTTTGGGGCGGATGCCGTTTCGTGTGCATAATGCATCAATTGCCGCCTCATACAAACCAACCATTGTACCCAGCGGACCGGAAATCAGATGCAGCTCGTCCTGAATAACTAAATCAGGTGCTCGATTATCGGTCCCGGCGGCAAAGAATGCACCGATTTCCTTTTTCCACGGAATCATTGCAAACTTATCCACTGTGCCGAAAAGAAGCGTCGGCGGGCTGGCGTACAGTTCCTCATCAATAATCTGAATCGGAAGTTTCCCTTGTTGATTAAAGAAACAACTCTCCTGCGGGCAAAACAGCTCAAAATGCCGATTGTTTCTCATGCGGTAACCGAAAGTTCCAATCATTTTCGTTCCGTCTCGGTCTTTGACTAATTTGGTTCCGCACCAAGGGCATTTCAATACCTGAAATTTATTGTGCTGCTCCTTCGCGTATTGAAGGGTATCCGTTCGGGCATCGGTAAGTTCTTTCAAATGTTTTTTTGCATCTGCATTAGTATTAGGTATATGTTCCCGCCCGATCCACAATCCAATTGTTATTTCGGTATTTCCCAACGGATATTTGCCGTATTGGGGACGACGCGACACTGCATCACTGCGAATATATTCGCAGGCACATATCAGAGTAGATGCCCGTGTAAATTGCTGTGCAGCCAGTAGTCGCAAGGTATAGCGCATAATAACAGTTGTCCCATCTGAATCAGGAAGATGGGCAAGGCGTCTGAAGAATATAGTAAAAGCGGTCAATCCAAGATAGGCCTCTGTTTTTCCGCCGCCAGTGGGAAACCAAATCAAATCCACAATATCCCTATCGCGCGCCGAATCATTTGTAATTGATTCAATGCTCATCAGCAAAAACGCTATCTGAAACAGACGCCAAGCATATTTGTCCCCGGTTATTCCGGTAGGTTCAGTGTAATCCAAGAAATCAAGCAATTTGGTGAGGTTTTCATCTCCGGGATAACGATCAATATTTCCCGTTTCGGATTGCAGTTTTAGATGCACTCGCTGCATAAACATTGCCCTGTTTGCAAGAGAAAACGCAGCCCAGGCAACCGAATCTTCGTCTAAAATCCGCAGTCCGGTTAACATTCTGTCTTTCGCTTTCAAACAACCGGAAATATTAATGCTGGCAGCAGATTGATGGTGCGCAGGTAGGTCTTTCTGCGTTTCGACCAGCGTATCTATCCAACGGCCATAGGCATCTACTACGCTCCTGAGTTCCGACAGTTTTTGAGATTTCTCTGTCTTGTCTAAATCCGACAAATGGCGCATGGAAAGAGCTTCCTCTTTAATCCCAAAACTCTTCGGAATAGTGAAATCCATTTGGGGCACTTCCACTTCCGGGAAAAAGTCATTGTATATTTCTCCGTTCCCGTCAGTATCGATATTCCAATTAACAGATGTGCCAAGTCCGGTTCCGTAAACACGCTTATTTCGGTATTGCAGTTCCAACGACCGTTCTTCAGAGTCTAATACATCGAAATCGACCAGCGCCGAATACTCACAAAACCTGAACCCATTCGCTTCGGACTCAACCTTAACCGTTGGCTGAAACAGGCAACGGGTTCCGTTGGATTTCTCCTCGTCATCGTTTACAAGCATGACCGTAACCGAATATAAGTGGTCATTAATTTTTCTTTTCAGCGCTGTGATTTTTGCGTTTGTCTCATCAAGGTGCTTATTATCATCCACATAATCGCCTGATAAAAAATCAATTACAACTTCTACATTATGCGGAACTCGTACATATCCCCCTTTTAATTGGTCGCAAAGTTTATACATTGCAGGAAAAATACCATACTCATCCCCGTCAAGAAAATCTCGCTCGTATAGATCATGAACTGTTTTTCTATTTAAGCCGGTACAAAGTTTCAGACACCTTTCTTCACTGTCATAAACCACGTATGAGGACAGTTGGGCCGGTACTGAGTACTGCTCCGAAGAATCCGGATAAAAAGGTATCCGACAATCGGGCATCCTTGCTTTCCTGTAAGTTGCAAATGCAACTTTACATTTCAGCACTTGCAGATCAGACGATGCAAGAAAAGTAAAGCCAAGAGAGGACGGCATATTCTGCGCGGCTAAGCTGATTTCTTCGTCCAGATTTTCTTCCTCTGCTGGGGTTACCGGATCTGTTTTTTCGGTTTCCTCCCCGCCAGCTTCTTCCTCTTCTTCCAAAAAATCCTCTGGCGGTTCGCTGGATTCCTCTACTCGTGAAGGGTCATTGTTGTCTGCGTTCAATTTGTTGTTTTTGGGGAAAAGTATCCCTATAGAGTAACGAACATCCGGGGAATTAGTTATCAGCTCATGCTCAGCGTCGGGAATTGATATTTCCGATCCCGGACCGAGCAATTCTTCCTTTACCCGAGCGATATACTCATCCCGAGCCGACAGAAACTCGTTGATGGAGCTCATATAGCGTATCCTCCTATTGGTCGATAGTAATGGGACGGTTTGTTGTGTTTATCGGAACCTCGTCGTTCACAAAAGTAATAGTTTCAATTTGTAGCGTAACAGCGGCATCTTTAATTCGATCGGCAATAGCCGCTGTCATTGTGCCTGTAAGATCACCATTCCCAGTAACTTCACCCATCTTCTAAAAGACTAATAACAGAAGCTGCCGAATCTTTCAGATAATCTGGGAAATTCTTTACTGTTTCTTCAAGTCGATGTAACCGTAGTTCAGGTTTCTCAACATTGTCTACAACCCCGCATTCAATCAGGTCTTCCAGCAAACCTATCGGAAAAACGGCAGTCATAAACAAATTCATCAACGAATAGGATTGCACGATGAAATCATCTTTTTGATCGGAACTGTACTCTGAGGATTTCACCAAATAAATTGCTTTTTTGAATTCCTTGTATTTTCCCCAATTTATAAACCCGGGAACAACAGTTGCGTTGACTTCCTTGTCGATAATTGCGCCTATTTGAGCATCCATTTGTTCCGTGTATGAATTGCGCGATATCGGAGGACAACTGTTTGACAGCAGGAAATCTTTCGTACAGGCAAACAGGCTTGCTTCTTCATAATTAGCAATCAAATTTGCGGAGACCTCGGAGTCAAGATGCATGCATAGATAAACATATTGAATAGATTGGCGGTCAATCAACTCAGGAAGCTCGGTTTCACCACGGCGGTAGGCATCTTTACCAAAGACAACAAGTCCGATATGCTTATTACCGCCTTTTCTAAGCAGCAGTTTTCTTGCAACAGAAACCTTTCCTGTAATCTTAATTACCGGTTCGTTTTTTGATGGATTAATACCGTATTGATACTCCTGTTCGCCTTCTGCGTAATAGGACACCGGCACCAAATCGGTCAGTTTAATATCCGTACCATTGAACCTGAATGATACACTCCCCACAAGCCTATTTGCCTCCTCACGAGACATCACAATTACCGTGGAGGTATCAACAGTTCGCGGGATTTCCGCCTCTTCCATACCCAAGACATACCTGAAAAAGTTATATCTCTCGCCGCTTTCACGGCGAAGTCCTCGATTGTCCATAGTTTTTGACGGTCCAAAGTACGGAACAATCTTTGTCCAACTTGACTCAGGCAAATATCTCTGCCCGCTTTTGTCGCTTTGCAGCACGATAAACTTTCCAGGGGTCGGCCGAGGATTCTCCTCAACAGAGTTTACGAAGCCCTTGAAAAACCATTTTGATGGTTTGCTTTTTCCTTTACTGCCGTCATAGCATAGTACCATGTTGTCTGCCTGAAGTGAGAAAATAATGTCATTAGCATTTGTTTCGTTGTACAATACATCAGATATTGCCGCGTATGCCAAAAGAATTGCATCAAAACAGATTGAGCCCGTATGCAACACAATTCCGACATTATGCCGCTTGTCCTCGATCGTAGAGGAAATAAAGCCGGAAAATGTCTTAATAAGCAGCTCTTTAGAAACAACATTACCGTCAATACAAACATCACAGTTTCTGATTATTTTGCTCATTGTGTTCTGAATCGAATCCATTTAGATGCACTCCCTTTCATTTGCTAAAGGATAGCAGATCTTCAAATTGATATGTGCCGTCTTCTTCATGATGCACACATCCGACTTGAACCAATTGTGATATGATTTGCGATGCCCGTGCTGCAGACATATTTAGATACGAAGCCAATTCCTTAACCCTGAAGCGATTGGATTTATAATGATATACAATATCAAAATAACGGTTCAAGGTTTCTGTTCGCAGATGGCAAGACATTTCTTTGTTTATTTGGCTACAAAGCAAAAACTCATTTCCATACATACTGAAAATGCGCTTTTCTATCTCGGAAAAAGAACTGTACATCATATCACAGCATTTTTGTATAAAGATGGCATACTCCTCAATCACAGGTATTGTAACTGAGTTGCCAAATTGCTTAAACTTCTGTACATTAGGGATTCCTTCTGGAAAGGAAAACTGATCAGCTCCGTTTTCGTCCACAAAGGCATATCCAATAAATCCTTGCAGCCGCCCCCATTCATTTGGCGTCATTGTTCGGATATATTTATCATTTATCGGAGAATATTTGCCCTTTACGCTTGTGCCGGCACAAGACGCACCGTTGATTGGGTCATATATGAGATTTCGCTCACGCCCGGAGCCGCCGGTTGCAAGAAGCGTATTGGCAATTGGATTTTTAATTTCAGGTGCGTTAACAATGCAATACCCAAAACCATACCCCTTATCATGCTGTGTAACTATGTGCTTTTCTAATGTCTCAAGATATCCTGACGAAAGGAAAAAACGCGGATCGACCTTTTCGTCCAGTACATCTTTGAGGTTTTCAAAAACGGGTGTTCTTGATCTTTTGCATGGAGCTTCTTTCGGCAAAATACTTATGTGTTGTCCGAAATAAGCTCGACTGAATGCAACAATATATACGCGAGGGCGATTCTGCGGAACACCGAAATCCCTGGAATTACGCAAAAAAGCCGAGCGCTCATATTGTGGCTTCCCGTTTTTATCATGCGTCACCCCTACTATGTGATAATCGAGCTGCCGATCAAGAGTATCAATAATGGTTTTAAAAGTTGCCTGCTTGTCATGTGAAAGAAGATTTTGGACATTTTCCAAGAAAATTACTTTTGGCCGAGTCATCTTAATAATTTTTGCAATATCAAAAAAAATGGTGCCTTTTGTTTTGTCCTCAAATCCTTGTTGCAAACCGACGCTACTAAATGCCTGACACGGAAAACCCGCCATCAACACATCATAGCGGAGTGTCTGAAGATGCTTTTTGAATTCTTCACTTGTCACATCGTTTCGAGGATCTTCGTGAAATAAGTGCTCATATGTTTTGCAAGCCATTTCATCGATTTCAGCCGAGGCTATATTCCTATAGTCTCCAGCTAACTCAAATCCTCTTCGTATACCACCTATGCCTGCACACAGGTCGATTGTTTTCAAATTCATCTATCTCTCTCCTTGAGAGCAGCAACGATTAAATCCGCACAGGCTTTTACATCTTTCTTTATCTCATCGCCCCAAAAACGCAGAACTTTCCATCCTTCCGCCTCTAATGCAGCATTAACCTCTTTGTCTCTTTTCATATTTCTTTCTATCTTGGGAATCCAAAAATCGCGATGGCTTTTTATCTCATCTTGCTTCACTTCCCAGTTGTACCCATGCCAAAACTCGCTATCACAAAAAACCGCGACTTTCTTTCCCACAAAAACAATGTCTGGTTTCCCGAAAACGGTCTTCACATTTTTTCTATACCTAAGTCCTCGCGACCATAGTTCTTTCCGAAGAGCGACTTCAATTGCTGAGTCTTTATTCTTTACTCGACTCATATTATAGCTGATCTGTTCAGGTGTCTTTTTTGCCATCACAAGCACCTCAGAGTTTGGCAAAGAACTCTTCGTCAATATCGTAGTCCTTAACTTCTTTAACACCGATACCGAACTCGGCGAGCTTTGTGATAAACTCTTCTCCGTCAATCAAATCAATTTGTTGCTTTCCTGGAGCAGCCGCCTCCTCAACAGCTGCCTTTGAAAAAGATCCTGTAGTAATAAATACACCTTTTTCAATATTCGTTGTCAGAGATCCTCTAAAATCCCTGATATCTCCCGAACCGACAATACCCTGGTATCTTTTGCATTGGAAAGCTATATTGAAACTAAAAATTCCGTTAATTCTCAATTTTCCTGTACCGTCGATTCCACCATCGCCAGACTTCTTAGTAACCTCGACTTGTGTAAATCCGCACTCACGCAAAACTCTCTGTGTAAGACGTTCAAATGCATATGGATCCATATGTATCAGTACCTCGTACAGTTTTTTGCGCCAGGGGCGAACCTCTTCGGGCATGTCTTCTGGATCAGCGTCAGCAGGAATATCCTTTTTAGGTGCGTTTAACTTATGATACGCTTTGTTAATCGCTGCACCATCAACCTCGGCCACATCTGAAAACGATGGACTGATCGCCCATACGGCTCTGGCACTATTGGCTATAGCTCCAGATCTTTTCAATAGAGTTCTTGCCCAAGCTAAGCGATAGTTAATCTCGCTTAGGCTACTGCTGTTAAGATGGGGAACTTCCAGGACATCATCGGATAATCCTAAAATCTCTGCAGCTTTATTATTTATTTCATCATTCTTACCGGAACCGCCCAAGGCTTTGAGTGCAGCATATGTAACAGTAATTAATTCACTATAGTTAGGAACACTGTTTTTTCTCGCCATATCTATCCTCCAGTCATTTTAGCAAAGCAGCTGTACGAAAAAACGGACTCAATCCCTACATCAGAGTGTTGCCAGATATATTGTCTGGCACAATCTCCACGATATCTTCTATCCGGCAATCCAGCGCTGCGCAAATCTTCACGAGTATTTCCGTGGTGACATGT
>ULOX01034313.1_pt1 | contig 11690 bp, 12 predicted proteins | sample 1952911 | NCBI WGS metagenome assembly ULOX01 (sample SAMEA4835613, study PRJEB28245) | human gut metagenome | biome: gut microbiome; material: fecal sample | place: Denmark | collected 2008
TTGCACGGACAACTGCTCAATTAATTTATAATAATGCGAGAGGAAAAATTGCAAAGGCGTTAGTGTTGGGAAAGGGGCTTTAAATCGAAGGTGGAAATTATCTGCTTTGTGATGGAAGCCCGCATTGTAAAAAATGTCATTTGACGAAATCTTACTTGAATCAAAGACAATTACAAGAAAAGGAGAATGGAATTATGCGAATAGCGGTACCATATGACAACGAAGAGGTATTTCAGCATTTTGGAAGAACCGAGAATTTTAAAGTATATGAAATAGAGAATAATCAAGTCATTTCTTCGGAAGTGATTAGCTCAAATGGACAAGGACATGGTGCTCTGGCAGGAGTGCTTGCAATAAATCAGATAGATGTACTTATTTGTGGTGGTATCGGAGGCGGTGCACAGATGGCGCTTGCAGAAGCCGGAATAGAACTGTGTGCAGGTGCAACGGGAAATGTGGATAAAGCAGTTTCAAGTTATCTTGCCGGTACACTTGTAAATACCGGTTCAAATTGTAATCACCATCACCATGAGGATAGACATACTTGTGGAGACCATGGATGTGGAAACCATGGTTGTGAAAAGCATTAATTTATAAAACGAATTGAGGTGTAAGAAATGAAAGTGGTAATTGTAGGTGGTGTGGCTGGTGGAGCTTCGGCCGCAACAAGAATTCGCCGTCTGGACGAAAGTGCAGAAATAATTGTTTTTGAAAAGACAGGATATATTTCTTACGCCAATTGTGGTCTGCCATATTATATCGGTGATGTAATCACAGATTCCAGTGACTTGACACTTCAGACGCCGGAAAGTTTTTGGAAAAGATTTCGGATTTCAGTAAAAGTAAATCATGAAGTAACGAACATTGATGTGATCCAAAAGACAGTAACAGTAAAAAATCTGCATACAGGTACAGAATGGGAGGAACCTTATGATAAGCTCTTATTATCTCCAGGTGCAAAACCTGTAAGACCAAATCTGCCCGGAATTGACAGTGAAAAGATTTTTTCGCTAAGAACAGTAGAAGATACGTTTCGGATTCATGATTATTTGGAAAAAACAAAAGCGCAAAGTGCTGTGATTGTGGGCGGAGGCTATATAGGTATTGAGGTTGCGGAAAATCTTAAGGAAAAAGGTCTTAATGTGACGATTGTTCAGAGGCCGAATCAGTTGATGAATACGCTGGATTATGATATGGCTTCGTTTGTTCATAGTAAGCTTCGTGCAAAGGGGATTTCATTAAGACTGAATAGTAATGTTACCTCTTTTCGACAGGATGGGGAATGCATTGTGACCCTGCTGGAAGATAATAGTGAAATAGCAGCGGATATGGTTTTGCTTGCCATAGGGGTGGCACCCGAAAATAGTCTTGCAAAACAAGCAGGACTAAAGCTTGGTGTAAAAGGAAGTATTGTCGTAAATGATCGTATGGAAACCTCTGTACAGGATATTTATGCTGTAGGTGATGCTATTCAGGTGAAACATTTTGTGACAGAAGAAGATACCGTAATTGCACTTGCAGGACCGGCGAATAAGCAGGGACGTATTGCAGCAGATAATATCTGTGGAGGGGATAGCCATTATCAGGGTTCTATGGGTTCCTCCATAATAAAGATATTTGATATGACTGTTGCAGGAACTGGTTTGACTGAGAAAGTAGCTAAATCTATGGGAATTGATTGTGAAAGTGTTGTCCTTTCTCCAGCTTCTCATGCAGGTTATTATCCCGGTGCAAAAGTTATGACCATGAAGGTTGTTTTTGAAAAGGATACATGGAAACTTCTTGGAGCGCAGATTGTGGGAACAGAAGGTGTGGATAAGAGACTGGATGTGCTTGCCACAGCAATGCATGCCGGTATGAAAGCGAATATGCTTAAGGATTTAGATTTGGCATATGCACCACCATTTTCATCGGCGAAGGACCCTGTTAACATGGCAGGATTTATGATTGAAAACATCAGGAATGGCTTTGTGAAACAGTATCACTGGAATGAGATTGCAGGCCTTCCGAGAGACGGAAGCGTTACATTATTGGATACCAGAACGGCATATGAGTATAAAAGTGGACACATTGATGGATACATCAATATTCCGGTGGATGACTTGAGAGAACGAATGAATGAAATTGATGACAGTAAGCCGGTGTATGTAATATGCCAGAGTGGACTCCGAAGTTATATCGCTTGCCGAATATTAACTCAGAATGGTTTTGATTGTTACAATTTTTCCGGTGGATATCGTTTTTACGCAAGTGTCATCCATGAAAAACAAATGAGTGAATGTACATACCCTTGTGGTATGGAAAAATAAAAAGGAGGTATTTTATGAGGTACATATGTCAAATTTGTGGATATGTCTATGATGATGAAAAAGAAAAAGTCCCATTTGAACAGTTGCCGGCGGACTGGAAGTGTCCGCTTTGTGGTGCGGTTAAATCTGATTTTAAGCCGGAAGTACCCAAAACAGAAGTAAAGCCAGTCAGTGTGAATACAGAGGCTGCAGATCTAAAAAAACTTTCAGCGGGACAATTAGCTGCGGTATGCTCTAATCTTGCAAGAGGTTGTGAAAAGCAGTACAAATCCGAGGAAGCAGGTCTGTTTAATGAACTGGCAGCATATTTTACCAGTATTACACCGGCAGTAAATGATGCAACTGTTGAAAATGTGGCGAAACTGTTACAGGAGGATATAGATAAATATCCTACTGTTAGAGCAGTTGCTGACCAAAATAAAGATAGGGGTGCAGCAAGAATCTGTGTATGGGGTGAAAAGGTTACAAGAATGCTTTCATCACTGGTAAACAGATATCTGAATGAAGGAGAGGCAATGCTTGCTGATACAGACATTTGGGTTTGTACAGTGTGTGGGTTTGTATATATTGGAGAGACACCACCTGAGCTTTGCCCGGTATGTAAAGTTCCTCCTTTTAAATTTGAAAAGATAGAAAGGATGGCATAAACATGGAATTAAAGGCAGTTAGAAACCTTAGACTTTGTACAAAGGATTGCCTGTGTCTGTATGTATGTCCTTATGGAGCGACAGATACGGAAGATAGTATTATTGATATCAATAAATGTGTGGGATGCGGAATGTGTGCACAGGCTTGTCCTAGTGGAGCTATCAGCATGGTACCCGTTGAGTTTCCGCCACAACAATCTAAAACGGATGAAGTAAAGGTTACATTAAACGAACTGGCACAGAATAAGTCTGATGGTGAGACTATGGCCAGACAAATAGCAGATACAACGGATGGGGAAGGACTTAGCCGTTTAATGAATGCGGTAGCCAAATCAGAAAGACTGATTGCGGAAGATATTGTTAGAGAATCAGGTTTTATGCTTCCACAGAGCAATAATGTACATGAGTTATTAGAGGAGTTGATTGCAAATCCTCCTACGTCAGACTTTCCAATGGATACAGCAAAGAAGTTATTAGAAATTGTTCCAAATAATGAAAAAAAAGAAAAATCGAAGGGAGAAACAATTATGACAACATGGAAATGTACAGTATGCGGATACGTTCACGAAGGAGAACAGCCACCGGAGCAGTGCCCAATATGTAAGCAGCCTGCTGAGAAATTTGAGAAAGTAGCAGAGGTTAAGAAGAACCCATACGCAGGAACCAAAACAGAAAAGAACTTATGGGAAGCATTTGCCGGTGAGTCACAGGCAAGAAATAAGTACACTTACTTTGCATCTGTAGCAAAGAAAGCCGGATATGAACAGATTGCGGCTTTGTTCTTACAGACAGCAGAGAATGAGAAAGAACACGCAAAGCTTTGGTTTAAAGCCTTGGGCGAACTTGGTGATACAGCAGAAAACCTTCTTCATGCAGCAGAAGGCGAAAATGCAGAATGGACCGATATGTATGAGAGAATGGCAAAGGATGCAGAGGAAGAAGGCTTTACAGAACTTGCAGCACAGTTTAGAGGTGTAGCTGCCATCGAGAAGTTGCATGAGGAAAGATATCGTGCATTGCTTAAAAATGTTGAAACTATGGAAGTATTTAAAAAGAGTGGCGTAACTATGTGGGAATGTCGTAACTGCGGTCATGTAGTAGTCGGTCTTGAAGCACCGGAAGTTTGTCCTGTATGTAATCATCCACAGGCATATTTTGAAGTACGTAAAGAGAATTATTAATAGGGAGTTTTTTTATATGAAATATTATATTTGTGAGCATTGTGGAAATATCATTGAATATGTGAAGGAGTCAGGTGTTCCAGTTATGTGCTGTGGTCAGAAGATGACAGAGATTGTACCGGGAACCAGTGATGGAGCACATGAGAAGCATGTACCTGTTGTAATAGTGGATGGAGACAAGGTGACTGTTGAAGTTGGTGAAGTAGAGCATCCAATGGTAGAAGCACATTATATTCAGTGGATTGCTATTGAAACAACAAGAGGTGGTCAGAAAGTTAAATTAGAATATACAGATAAACCAAGAGCAGAGTTTAAACTTGCGGATGGAGAAGAATTTGTGGCAGCCTATGAGTACTGCAATTTACATGGGTTATGGAAGAAATAAGATATAGCAAATAGAGGTACAAATTTCAGTTTGTCGTGGAAATAAGATTGGTCCATATCCATTATAGAAGGAGAAGGATTCTGGTCGGCTACAGAGAGTGTTGTATTTTGTTTCCAAAACTCTATTAATAGGTATGGAAACACGTTTCAAAGGGGAATCTTGCTTTTGTAGGGATTTTGTAGGGAATCTGTAGTGGTATTGTAGGGGACGTGACACTTTTATTGTGATTTTGCCTGTGATAATATTATCATAGACAAATGAAACATGAAACGCAGAGGCGACAGCTCATTTGTTTCTCTTTTGCAAAGAATACGGACTAAAAATGAAGCGTCAGCTCATCATCGAAAGGTGGTGGGTATGGCGCTTTTTTCATGTCCGAAAATCAGATGACGATCTGAAAGAACAATACTGGAATAGGAAAGAGAGGAAAAAATGGATTACGAAACATTCAAACAGGAAATGACAGAGGATCTGAAGCAGAGGCTTTACGAGAGAGGCATTGAGGATGTTGAGATGAGCTTTCACAATGTTGAAAAAGCAAATCAGCACTACGAATCCTTGACCGTGCGACAGGAAGGAAGCAATGTTGGAGTCAACTTCAATATTGAGAATGCCTTTGCTGAATACGAGCACACCGGAGATTATGCTGGTGTTCTTGCGGAATCAACACATGCTATCATGCAGGGACTTGAAAACGTCCCTTCTGTTGATGCATCCGAGCTTACCAATTATGAGGTAATGAAGGAAAAGCTCTCCATTGAAGTGATTTCTGCTGAAACAAATGCAGAGCTGCTTACAAAAGTTCCGCATGAAAGCATGGAGGACATGGCGGTTGTATATCGCTTTGTGCTTGAGAGCAATGATACTGGAAGAGCATCCATTCTGATAACCAATGACATGATTGATCATATGGGAGTAACCCATGAGCAGCTGAAAGCGGATGCTTTGGAGAATGCACCGGAGATCAGACCGGCGGTTATCCAGGGCATGAGTGAAGTCATGAGAGAGATGATGGGACCGGAAGCATTTGAGATGTTTGGTCTTCCTGAGGAACAGGAGGAAATGATGTACGTTGCAACGGTTCCGGATAAGAACTCCGGGGCGGGGGTGCTTGCTTATCAGGATTTTATGGACCAGGCAGCTGAGAAGCTTGGTGGAGACTTCTATATTCTCCCCTCATCGATTCATGAAATTCTGTTGGTACCTGATAACGGAGACAAGGCTGCAGATGATCTGAGAGATATGGTAAGGGAAGTCAATGCTACCCAGGTAAGTCCTGAGGAAAAGCTTACTGACAACGTGTATCATTATGATTCCAAGGAACATATCTTTGAACTTGCGAAGAAATTTGAAGCAAGACAGCAGGAAAAAGTCGAGGCTCAGATTGATGAGAAATCGGAGGAGCACGGTTCCGTATTAAAGGATCTGAAGGATAAGCAGAAGGAAGTTGCAGCAAAGCCTCCCGTAAAAGATGCGGCAGAAAAGGCAGCAAAGGCTAAGGGCGGGGAAGCCCTCTAAAACAATCATAAGGTGTCAGCTTATGGCGATTGCCATAGGTCTGGCACTTTTTTGATGGAAAGGCAAGGTAATACAATGTCAGGAGCATATATTGAGAAAAACAGAACAGGGGCGCAGCCACCGATCAGCCATCCACAGAACTGTAAAGAGGAATGTCCTTATGGGTATGATAAAGCATTTTGTTTTCCGTGTTACAAAAAGCTGATGGAAGAGATGCGAAGCAAAAGAAAGGGATAGCCATGTTTTTGAAAATCATGATGTTTACATTTAGGACATATTAAGGAATACAGATTTAAAGTCTCTGTGAATTTTTTATACGATTCAGCATCTACCTGGTTGACGTTAGCCTTATAAACAGTTATCATAATCTTGTTCGTAAGAGCGGAGAGTAAAAAGAACTCATTGGCGTGCGTTGGTTTTACTCTCTTTTCTTTTTCTCACTTTCTATAGAAAATATTATAAAAGTCATAACACATAATTTGAATAGATTTTATTCAAACTCGTGCTATGACTTTTTCACTTAATGTGATTAGATTATTAACTTTCATATTCAAATAATTTGGCAATCGACAGATATACCAGACATGTTCCTGTCCATGCAAAACAGGTAATTGACAATAAAAAGGTCAGTGACCATCATGCAATTATTCCCACCGTGAATGTGGCGGATGCCGAATTTGGGCAGCTGCCATCCGGGGAACAGAAGATCTTAAGTTTGATTACGGCAAGATTCATTTCTGCCCTAGGAGATGCGGCAGTCCGGAGTGAGACGGAGCTGGAATTTACCTGTGCGGATACGGTGTTTAAGGCAAAAGCAAAAATTCTGAAGGAAAAAGGATGGAGAGATATCCAGGACTGGATCATGGGCAGTAATGCAGAGCGTGCAGATTCCGAAAATGACGAAGAGGAACAAAGTGGGAATGCTGACTTACTGGCATATATCGCTGCCCTGACAAAAGGAAAATCTTATCCATTACAGGATCCAAAACTGGAAGAGGGCAAGACGACACCAAAGAAGCATTTCACAGAAGACAGCCTGCTTTCGGCAATGGAGAGAGCCGGGGTGGATGAGATGCCGGATGAAGTGGAGCGCAAGGGAATAGGAACATCTGCAACGAGAGCAGCTACCATTGAGAAGCTTGTGCGTATCGGCTTTGTGGAGAGAAAAGGAAATAAGAAGACCAAGTATCTGATTCCGACACATAAGGGAGTAGCGCTGATCACAGTGATGCCTGAGCAGATCCAGTCACCATCCATGACCGCTCATTATTCAATTTTTGAAAATATAAAGAAATATAAAAAACAGGCAATTTAGAAGTTGCCTGTTTTTTGCTTATCGAATCTGTCCGTTACCTTGGACTATGTATTTATATGTGGGCCCCATAGGACCTCGGGCATGAAGTTTTTGTATGGAAATGCCAATCTCACAACCAAAGCCAAATTGACCTCCATCTGTAAATCGTGTTGAACAATTCATATATACAGCTGCACTATCAACGGATTGTGAAAATCGTTTGGCATGTTCTTTATTTGTAGTTAGAATGGATTCACTGTGTTTTGTAGAATGTTTTGAAATATGTTCAATGGCTTCTTCTACAGAATCTACAATTTTAATGGCTAGAATATAATCTAAAAAATTTGTGTCAAAATCATCTGCTAAAGCTTTTGTTCCTTCAATGATTTTTTGTGCTCTATCATCCAATCTTAATTCAACTGGATATGTATCTAGTTGTTTCTTTAACTTTGGTAAGGAATCATTGGCCATTTTCGAATTCACTAATAAGACTTCTTCTGTATTACAAACACTTGGTCTAGAACATTTCGCATTTTCAATGATTTTTAATGGTCATATCTTGATTTACTTCATCATCCACATAAATGTGACAAATGCCTGTACCTGTTTGAATTCATGGTACTTCGGCATGTTCGATACAACGCGAAATTAAATTTTTTCCACCTCTAGGAATCAATAGATCAATATAGGCAACGCCTTCCATTAATTCATTGGCACTTTGATGGGTTGTATCTTGAATCAATTGTACAATATTTGGATTTACACCACATTGTTCAATTCCTTCTTGTAGTGCTTGTACAATCGCATTGGCACTATTCCAACCTTCCTTACCAATTCTTAAAATACTAAGTATTTCCACTTTTGATGCATAAAGTAGCTGCATCGCTTGTTACATTAGGTCGACTTTCATAAATAATCGCAATGACACCTAATGGCACACTTACTTTTTGAATGACTAATCCATTCTCTAATGTTCTTTCATTTAATATTTTTCCTGTTGGATCCGATAATTTGACAACATCTAATATGCCTTGAGCCATATCATTCAATCTTTGATCATTTAACTACAAACAATCCTTCATGACATCACTTACCATTGCTTTTTCTAAATCGATTAAGTTCGCATTCAAAATATCTTCTTTATTAGCCAATAAAGATTGTGCCATAGCTTCTAAGATTTCATTCTTTTTTGCTTCATCACACAACATTAATGATTGGGTGGCAACCTCTAGTTTTGTCTTCATACCACCCGTATCTACGTTCGAGTTGACGCCTTGTCCAAAGCTTAAAAATTTTTTCATCTAATTCATAGACAACCGGAATTAATTTTGCGTTTTCATTCTTATGAGGATCATCATCATACAATCCATCAATGTCAGATAAAATGATATATAAATCGGCATGAATATTTTTAGCTAGTATGGCACCCAAGTTGTCATTGTCCCCAATCACAATTTCTTCAGTCGCAATCATATCATTTTCATTTACGATAGGTAGAACATTTCTTTTTAATAAATGTTCCATGGTATTGATGAAGTTTGTTTTTCGATCCTCATTTTCAACATCGGCCTTTGTGATTAATATTTGCCCCACAATATGATTGTATTGTGAGAATAAAGAATCATAGGCATACATCAATTCACATTGTCCAATGGCTACACAAGCTTGTTTTCCTGGAAGATCATGCGGCTTTGAATCCAATCCCAATTTTCCCATGCCCATTCCGATGGCACCACTTGATACAAGAATGACTTCATGTCCTGCATTTTTAATGTCGCTAAGTACTTCACATACCTGTTTCATTCTACGAATATGTTATAGACCTGTATTTTCGTATGCCAAAGTACTTGTGGCTACTTTAATGACTACGCGCATATATTTCACTTCCTTTACCAAAAAATATTTTTTATATGGTAACACAATTTTATATTTCTATAATACTTTTTTCTACCCTTTCATTGAGAACGCTATCATTATTAGATATAATAATTGTATGGACAAAATAATAAATCAAGTTTTAAAAGAGAACACAATAGGAATATGGAAATTAGATGGAAATCAATTGTATGGGAATGATTGCTTTTTAGATTTAATTGGAGTACCAAAAGAAATGGATGCACAAGCATGCTTAAAATTTCATTTATCACATGTACATCCTGAAGATCAAGAGCAATTTGGAGAATACGTAAGAAAACTAAGCGAAGAAAGAACGGAAATAGTGTATCGTTTTCTACATCCTGAAAAGGGTGTTATGATGATTCGCTGTTCAGGTAAGAAAATGGAAGATGGTACGATTGCAGGGATTCATCAAGATATAAGTGATATTGTACGTTTAGAAAAGGATAAGATTTTAGAAACATATCTTGCAGAAACCAATGAGAAATTGCGTAATCAAAATGTTGCGCAGAATGATTACTATAAGGAAATTTTAGATGAATTACCTTGTGGTGTATTCGCATATACCGTAAAGGAACATAAAATTGTACATTTAAACAAAAGAGCTTTAGATATGTTTCATATAGATTCATTAGAAAAAGTGCAATGTAAGATGCGTTCGATATTTGAGAAGTTTGAATATCCAGATTCAACCACAAATGAGCGCTTGATCGCATTAAGAAAATATGATAATTCGGTAGATTTTGAAGTGATCATTAATCCTAAAGAAACTTATGAAGTTCATGCACTCGCAAAGTCAAAAGTTTTTATGAATCCAGATCATGAACGCATTATCATTACGTGTTTTTTAGATGTTTCCAATATGGTCATGTTGAAAAAAGCTTTAGAACAAGCTAAAGAAGGAAGTGCAGCTAAAAGTGCTTTCTTATTTAACATGTCGCACGATTTAAGAACACCATTAAATGCGATTATTGGCTTTAGTGAATTGATGAAAAGTCATTGGGATGATCAAGAAGTGTCTAGAAATTATCTAAATAAAATTAATGAATCTAGCCAATACTTACTTTCTTTGATCAATAATATTTTAGAGATGTCTAAAATTGAGAGCGGAAAAGAAGAATTGAAAGAAAAACCATGGGATATTTATACGTCTTGCGACGATCTTCTACAATTTTTTGAACCCGATATTCGTCGAAAGAATCAGACATTAAACTATGCAGTGAACATTAAGCATAATATGATTTTAACGGACTCTTTAAAAATCAGAGAAATCTATATGAACTTAATGAGTAATGCGATCAAATACACGGATGCGGGTGGAACTATTTCTTTTTCTTTAGAAGAAATTGAAAGAGAAGAAGGGGTATCCGACTATAAGGGCATTATTCAAGATACAGGTATCGGCATTTCAAAAGATTATTTGCCATATATCTTTGAGAACTTCACAAGACAAAGAACATCCAGTGAATCAGGTATAATAGGAACAGGACTAGGTATGCCAATCGTTAAAAAACTGGTAGATCTAATGCATGGAACTATAAGTATCGAAAGTGAAGAAGGTAAGGGGACTACCGTCGTTGTAAATCTTCCTCATAGATATATCATAGAAGAACAAGAAGTCAAAAAAGTGAATGATAAAGAAATTGATCTTACAGGAAAACACATCCTTCTTGTGGAAGACAATGATTTAAATGCTGAAATTGCACAGACACTTCTAGAAGATAAAGGCCTTAAAGTTATGCGTGCTAAAGATGGATTAGAAGCCGTAATGATGGTAAAGGAAAATGCGATGGATTGTTTCGACTGTATCTTAATGGATATTCAAATGCCAAGAATGAATGGTTTTGAAGCCTGCAAAGTTATACGCTCTTTGCCAGATGATCGAAACAAACTTCCAATCATTGCCTTAACGGCCAATGCCTTTGAAGAAGATCGTAAAGATTGTTTAGATGCAGGTATGAGTGAACATGTTTCGAAACCGATTGAAATTCAATCTTTACTACAAACAATAGAATCTGTACTAAAAAAATAGCGGCAAGTCCGCTATTTTTAAAACATAATTGTCAATGCTACTGAAAATAATGTCAAAAACGTGCAGAAATGTCAGTAGAATTATTTATCTCTAAAAAGTGATTATTAATGATATAATAAATATACAAATATTTGTTCTCAAATAGGAATTATAGATTTGAATATTATACGAAAATGGAGGACAAATATGAAAACACCAAAAGAATATAGGGATAATCTTTTAAATCACATTATCACCAAACAAATGTTAGTGGATTGTTTGTACAGTGTGAATAAACGAGCCAAAAACTATCGTGATAAAGAAAGGAAACAAAGAGCGTATTCGAGATGTCATCGATACGTAGATAATTCTGCATTTATTGAAGGAGCTAGAGAAAAGAAACTAGAGATGTATCGCATGAAAGATATGTTGTTGCAAATTTTGACACC
>ULOX01044249.1_pt1 | contig 11545 bp, 13 predicted proteins | sample 1952911 | NCBI WGS metagenome assembly ULOX01 (sample SAMEA4835613, study PRJEB28245) | human gut metagenome | biome: gut microbiome; material: fecal sample | place: Denmark | collected 2008
TCGCATATTTTCCACTGTCCTTTGGATTGTAGTTGGTATCATGAATGAATTGGTCTGGGTGATTACAAATTTGTTTCAATTTTGTCAATAACGCGATCACAATACCTCTTCTTTGAAGGCCTGTAGAATCTAATATTTTTTGTTCCGCTTTTTCAACTTCCTTGCGATATAAAACAACTTGTCGTTTGGATAAATCCACATGTTCTATGATTTCCATTTTGTCTGGTAAATCTGAAATGATTGTTTTATCTGTTTTTAGACGTCTTAAAATGAATGGGGAAACCATCATCTTTAATTTTGTCATATATTCAGGATAGGCTTGTACTTTCTTTGTGTATTCCTTAAAGTCAGATGCACTACCTAATAATCCTTTATTTAAGAAGTCAAATAGGGACCATAAATTGGAGAGGTCATTTTCAATTGGTGTACCCGTCATTGCGATACGCATATGGCTAGGAATCTTTTTAATGGCACGTGTTTGTTTGGTTGCTGGATTTTTAATGGCTTGTGCCTCATCCAAAATCAAACAGTCCCATACTCTGTCTTGTAAAAATTCATTGCGTAATGCCATCCCGTAGGTTGTTATTGTGATAAATGTGTCTTCATGTACAATATTGTTTTTTTCATGAAGGATATAATATGTCATTTTAGGGGCAAAGCGATCTATTTCTTTTGACCAGTTACCTAGTAGGGATGCAGGAACTATCAATAATACATGTCCATCTTTCTTTTTTTCATACATCTTCTCTAAAAAAGAAATGACTTGAAGTGTTTTTCCTAGTCCCATATCGTCGGCAAGACAGGCTCCAAAGCCTAAATCATTCATTTGATTTAACCAATTGTATCCACTCTTTTGATAGGGGCGAAGGGTTGCATTTAAATATTTTGGTTGAGCTTTGTTTTTGATTTTTGAAGGATTCTTTAATTTTCCAAGAATATCCCTTAACCATTTTCCGTTTGATATCTGTATACCCATATCGACATCAATATCATCATCATTAGACATATATGTTTTTGTCAAAGCTTCCTTTAAAGTAATGGTTCCATCATATTGCTCCATTTGTTCAAGAAGTTGTTGAAGCTTATTATGATTAATTTCTACCCATTGACCTTTAAGCCATGCAAGTCCTTCTTCCATTTTTAAAAGTTCACTAATTTCTTTCTTTGTGAGGGCACGCCCATTAACAATTAGAGATGGTTGTAAGGATAGTATGGAGTCAAAGCCAAACATGGATGGTTTGGTATCTCCAATATTCACATTGATTTTTACAGAAGAATATTTTTTCTTCCACCAATTTGGTACTCTACACTTAATGCCACAAGCCTCAATGTTAGGCACACTCTTTAATAGGGAATAGGCTTCTTTACTCGTTAATTTGATGGGATGAAATAAATCACCGGTTTCCATATATTGGGCAATCAAAGTGTTCTTTTGCGCGACTACGTTTAGGCAGGACAATAAATTCAATAATTGTTCTTGATCATTTTTATATTCGACTAGTGCATGTTTTAGTGGCATATGAACAATTCGATTTTCTTTGTCTTTTGTGGCATATGTCGCTAGAAACGCAAATGGAAAGTCTGGATTCTCTTCGTTTTCGACTAAATGAAAATAGATTCGTTTTGCGACTTTTAAATCTTGGGATTTTTCCTGAAGATACATTTGAACTGTACCCTTGTATGATTTCATGTCCAAACAGAATTGATTATTTAACTTTTCAAATAAGTTTTGAATCCACTTTTCATCAATGAATTCTGTACCAATCGCAAAAGGAATAATGGACATTAAATATTCTAAGTCTTCATTGGATGCTTCTACTTTAGTATCTTCTCTAGCTACTTCTAGTTCAGAACGATTACTTAAAAGTTCAACGAATTTTTGAGATAGTTGATACAAATAAAAAGCACTCGGCGTCAATCCCTTTAGATTGTTTTCAAACCCTAATTCATAGAGGGCAGAATACTTATATTTCTTGAATAATATAGCCCATGATGAAGTATTCTCTTCTTTTGTTTCATCTAAGTGAAAACCATTTTTGGTGAATATGAAATTTAAGTCCTTCATAATTATTTAACCTTTGCTTAATTACTTTTCTTCATTTTAACATATATATCAATAATACTTTAAAAAAGTTATTGTTGGATAAAGGAAAAATATTTTTTAAAAACTTACACGATTTAATCATGTTTTCACATTGGCCCTTTATAATAGAAATTGGCTACTGGATACAGTAGGGTGGTGCCTCTGAAATTAAAAGTAATTTAGCTTGCGTTCTCGGCTCGATTCCGATTATTGTAGGAGTTTGTCGTATGTACATTTATCTTTATATTGACGTTGCCATGACTTTAATGGCCATAGTTCAAATACTACGACTTACGTTGATGATTATAGAAAAATGCAAAAGACACTAGTCCACCTTTCACGCAAAGAAGTTAAACTAGTGCCTTCGCATTAGAATGATTTCAGAGTGACCACTGTATCCAGTAGTCTTTCTGTATTTGTATTATAGCTATAAATAGGGGATTATGCAAACCGATTGACAACAAGTCAAAAATTCAGTAGAATAATCATCGGTTAGTCATCTCTAACAAGAGATGACTTCTTTTATTAAATATGAGTTAGATAAATCTAACTATGAGGTATAATGAGAAAGATTCTATATATCATGATCGGATGTATATCATTAGGGTTAGGAATTATTGGTGTCATATTACCGATTCTTCCAACGGTTCCTTTTGTGTTGCTTGCAGCTTTTTGTTTTGCAAAATCAAGTGAAAGATTGGATGGTTGGTTTAAGAATACGAAGTTGTATAAAGATAACAATATGAAGAATGGTATGACGAAACGAGCAAAGCTTCGTATTATGTGTTCAGTAACTTTATTGACGAGCATTGGATTTATTATGATGGGATTGAAGGGCATTGTTGTTGGTAATATTGTTTTACTCATTGTTTGGATTTTTCATATGGTTTATTTTACATTTGGAGTAAAGACAGTATGAGAAGGGTTTTGAATTATTTATTAGCTATTAGCTTTGTTTTGACTATTATGGTTCCAATTACTGGAATCATAGTTCATAAATTGGCTTCTACCTTATTCTTAGTATTGGCTTTGATTCATGTGTTCCTGTATAGAAAAAGATTGATTTTGAAGTATATTCTTATTATTGTATTAACTATATTATCCTTTGTTTTAGGAATACTAGGATTGATTATGGTTGAACATCCAATGATATTAATTCTTCATAGAACAGTGTCGATTGTATTAATAATCTTATTAGCTATTCATATATATAAGTTTCATAGAAGACTTGCCGTTGCATAATGTGACGGCTTTTATTATATTCAAAGTAATGGCAAATATGATGACAGATGAGTTTGAAAAAGAGATTGGCATGAAGGGATAAGAACTCTGTCGTAAAAGATTGAATGATTTAGGATGGTATTATAATTCTAGGATGTTTTCGATTTGATTTGACAAATTTTTGGGGTAGGAGTATGTTCTTACCAAAGAGAAAGCGAGCAAATAAAAACAAATTTATTATGTCAAGTTTGGAGATGATATTTTGTATTCAGAACAAGTATATTTAAATTGGATATTTCGTATCGTGTTGGCTACTTTATGTGGTTGTGCCATTGGATATGAAAGGACTAGTCGAAATAAATCGGCCGGCATTCGAACGCATGCGATTATTGCGCTAGGATCTTCAATGTTTATGATTATTTCTAAATATGCGTTTTTTGATGTGTCGACGGCGGATGGAGCTAGAGTGGCAGCACAAATTGTTAGTGGAATTGGATTTCTTGGTGCTGGCGTAATCTTTGTGAAAGATGATTTGATTCAAGGGCTTACTACAGCAGCTGGAATGTGGACTACTTCTGGCATAGCTGCATGTATTGGTGCTGGATTGATTTTTATTGGTGTTTTTGCGACATTATTTCTAGTCGTTCTTCAAAAGATATTTCATTATCCTTTCTTTAATCAAATTGATCATCCTAATGTATTGATTCAGACTAATATTGTTTCTGACAAAGATGAAATATATAAAATATTTGAGAAGCATGGTATAGAGGTCAATGAAATAAAAATTGATAGGAATCTAGATTTAATGACTTTTGATACAAATAATAGGTGGATTGACCATAAAAATGAATTGTTTCAGGATTTGATGTCAATTGTTACAGTAACAAAAATATCTATTCTCTAATTGATAAAGGGACAATGTTGTTCCCTTTTTCATTTAGGTATCATTTCGTGTAATAAACAAACTATAGGATGGAGCTATTATTATGATGACAGATGAGGATTTTGATTTCTTAGAGAAAGTATTTAATAAGCTTAGGAGTGCTAGAAATACTAAGAGTAGTGTAAGGCTGAATCGTGCAGAGATAAAGATTATATTAAAGAATCAAGAGAATATTATGGATATGTTTGATGATGAGGATAAGCCTGATTTGTTGAATTAGAGGTATGTATCATGTTGAGTGATAAGGATTATGAATTGTTGGACGAAGTATTTCAAAAATTAAAACAGGCTGATGATACTTGTAGTGATGTAGTACTAGATTGTGAAGAAGTAAGGGTCTTAGTGGATGAATTTGATGATTTCAATCATGAGTTGGTTGAGATTAAGAAGATTATCGAGGGGTTTTATGGTTATGAAGATTAAAGATGTAATTGAATGCTTAAAGAATGAGGGTACTTGGGTTCGTTGGAATCGTTGTACAAGGGATCGTGTTTTATTTGGTGATGATGATCAAGCAGTAAAGAAGATTGGTGTTTGTTGGGTGGCTACAAATAGGGTGATTGAACAGGCATTGGAAAAGGGAATTAACTTTATTATTTCTCATGAGAATATTTTCTATACTACGGGTACGCATTTGGAAACTAAATTAGTAGAGTCTATTGAACATAAGAAAGACTTATTAAGTAAGGGACATATTTGTGTGTATCGTTGTCATGATGTTTGGGATTCTATCCCTGAATATGGTGTGAGTGATGTATGGGCTAAAAAGCTTGGTTTTGATTTTAGGGATAGAGTGATTAACTCATATTATCAATCTGCAAATATTCCTAAACAAACCGTTTCAGAATTAGCAGCGCATGTGGCTAATGTATTAAAAGAAGATGGTGAAGAGGGAGTATATGTTTTTGGGGATGTAAATAAAGAAGTATCTCATTTAGCCATTGGTACTGGTGCTGGAACGGATATCTTTGAAATGTTAGAGTTCAATCCAGACGTAGTTATTGTGGCGGATGATGGAATCACAAACTACAAAGATGCTCAATATGCGATTGATAATGATTTGCCTATGATTGTAGTAAATCATGCTGGCTGTGAAATTGGTGGTTTAAAAAACATGGTGAATTATTTCAATGATAAACTTCCTGATCTTGATGTGGAGTATTTGGAAGAAGGCTTTAAAATTTCATATATTAAATAAAACATAACGAAAATGAGGGTATAAGAAAGAGGTTGTAGCAATTTACAACCTCTGTTTTTTCTCTAATCTTTAGATAATGTGTATTCAAATTTAATTTTACTGGTATCTATAAAGCTTTTTGTGTACTCCACAATGTGATTGTCTTGAGTGCGACCAATAAATTCAATGCAATAAATTAAACGATCTGTTTTGATGTGGTAGTTTATTTGGATACTTTTTAGCTATCACATCCGGATTAACGTATGCTTTTTACTTGGTTAAAATGGATAAGACGGGATTAATGAAAATGAACGCTTTAAAGCTATCCTTCTATTTAGCACTATTTACAACAATAGAAATTTTTACAATGAATCCGTTTATGCAAGATGTTGTATTTAAAATGGATACGATTGTCTATGGCCTATTATTAGTACTCGCTTTATCCTTATCCTTTTTACAACCGTTTTACTACAAAAAAGGCGTACTATTATTTGGAAGTACAAGAGCTAGCTTCATATGTTTATTAGAACCAGTAACCTCAATGATAGTAGGAATCTTATGGTTGAATGAAGCACTCACATTCAATAAAGGTTTAGGAGACTTGGCAACCATAATTTCATTGATTATTTTCTTAAAAGAATAAACAAGAAAGAGGCTGTGTTAAAATACAGTCTCTTTTGATTTAGATAAAAAAATAGAGTTGGCTTAAATAAATGTGAAATGGCGCCAACTCTCGGAGATGTTGATTAGTGAGTTAATCAACATAATTAGTCTAACATGATGTCATCTATTTGTATACATATTTCATTATAAAATTAGTCTGCCTTTTTGTGTGGAAAATTTATTTTTTTAACTTATTTACTTCTTCATAGAATAATGATCCATTTAGTTTGTTTACTTGGATTGTTTTCTCGATCCATAGTCTTAATACGTCAGATGCGGTTGAGATTTCGTCGAGTCTTGTACTGATTAGTGCGAAGTCTGGGATTTCGTCATCGGATATTTTTCCGTCCATTGTGATTTGAATTAATCGATTTACTAATGGTTGAATTTCATTGAGTGTTGCAACTGTACTTAATACAATGCTTGGAAGATCTTGTACGTCTACTTGTGGAATGTATTTTTGTCCAATTTCGCATTTGTGTGTACAGTGATAGTTGCAGAGTTCTGGTGCATGATACAAATCGGCTAGTTGTAGAACAATGTCTGGTTCAGCAGTTTGTGTGTTAATAAAATTGCTGTGAAACCGCAATCATTTTAAATTAATTGTTAAAAAAAGTGCCACATTGCTGGTTTATATTTTGTATTGAGGTAAAATTTTAAAATAATTAAATTATAGATGAGGTAAGAAATATGATTGCATTAACTTTAAGACAGAGAAACATTATTGAATATTTATTAAGCCGCGATTCGTACGTGACTAATGATGTGATTGCGTCTAATTTTGAAGTGAGCAATCGTACGGTGCGTAAAGACTTAGAAGTAATTTCTGCTTACTTAAAAGAACAAGGAATCTCTTTGGTTCGAAAACCTGGTAAGGGTGTATGGATAGAGAATAAACAAGAAGTATTGTTTGATGATTTAAGCTGTTCTTATTCTAAGAATGAGCGAATTGTTATTTATGTTACATCATTGTTATTGAATGATGTGAATACATTTATGACTCTTGCTTCTAGTTGTGGTGTAAGTAAACAAACAGTAATTAATGATTTGAATACTATTGAAAAATTTCTTGATGGATATCATCTTTCATTAATAAAAAATCAGGGTGTTGGTACAAGCCTTGAAGGAGATGAGACTGATATTCGGCGTTTGTTTATTGATTTGTTGTTTACAAATGATCATTCAAAAATTGTTTATGAACTATGCATAAATAATGATGGTATTCAAAGAAATCTAGATGTTTCATTTGAGCTGATAACAGTAATTGAAAATGAATTTCGATTTAGATATGTAGATAGAGATCGAATTTCCATTGTTTTAAGCTTTTTGTTGAATCGATTGGGGTTAATGAAAACAAAAAATTCGACAATTCAAAGTTCAGACATGGAAAGAATCAATTCTATTTTGTCTACGAAAATTTCGGATAGTAATGATCAAGAATATATTAGTTCGTTCTTATTAGGTGAACGAGTCGAGGGGTCTTTAACTTTGGATTCAAAGGTTGAAGATGAGGCAAATGAAATAAGTGAACATTTGATTTCATCTTTAAAGAAGATACATTACTTTGATTCTGAAGATATGAAAGATATCATACGCAGTTTAACAGTACATGTTCGAGGGGCAATTTATCGATGTAGGAATAACATTCATATTCGTAATGAATTGGATGAGCAGGTGCGTTTTGCAATTGGTGTTATGTATGAATTCACAAAAAAAGAATTGAATGTGTATGAAACTAAATACAATTTAAATTTTGATCAAAGTGAAATATCGTATATTGCATTATACCTTGCTTCTATTTTTGAAACAGGAGTACAAGAAGATTTAAAAGTAGTTATTATGATTGTTTGTACTTTTGGGTTGGCAACAAGCTCTATTTTAAAATCTCGTATGTATCAAATCTTTGGAGATTGTTTTATTGTAGGACCTTATTCGATTGAAGAGGCGGAGAAATATTTAGAGAGTCATGAGGTGGATTTGATCATATCAACAAATCATATGAGCGTGAAATCAACGAATGTGATTTATATCAATCCATTATTAAAACAGAATGATATTGAAATGATAAGAAATACATTGTTTCAGGAATCATTTATGAAAATGTGTTCTTTGTTCTTTAATAAGAATGAGAATAAAGTTGTAGAACATGATTATCATTGTTTAGGTGAGTATATTTCGAAAAATGATGTTTCAATTTCGAAAGGAAAAATATCTTGGGAAGATGCAATACGAAAAGCAGCAGCACCTTTAGTTGCTAAAGGAGATATTGAAAGTAAGTATGTAAATACGATGATCCAGGCAGTAAATGAATTTGGAACTTATATGGTTATTACTCCTAAAGTTGCTTATGTGCATGCTGGCAAAGATGATGGAGTGAATAAAAATTGTGTATCATTATTGCTTTTGGAAAATGAAATACCTTTTGGGTCATTTAATACAAAGCCGGTTATTGCGATTGTTGTTTTAGGAATTTGTGATAAGGAAGAATCACAATTGTTAAATATTGCCAATATATTGGATATACCAGAAAACATAGAGCAATTAAAAAATAGTAAGAATATAGAGTCAATTTTGAGCTTACATGATTGAGGAGAAAATAGATATGAGTACAGGAATAAAATTACAAAATATTCAAATTGGTTTAGGAGCAAAGGATTGGAAAGAAGCAATCCGTATAGCTAGTGTGCCTTTAGTTAAATGTGGTTCAATTGAAGAACCTTATGTTGAAAATATGATAAGTAGTGTAGAAACATTAGGACCATATATAGTGATTATGCCTCAATTTGCGTTGGCTCATGCTGCTCCGTGTGAGTATGTAAAAAAATCAGATATTTCAATCGCAACGTTTAAAAATGATATTGAATTTCATTGTGATAACGATCCCGTAAGAATTGTAATGTGTTTGGCTTGTACAGATAAAACAAGTCATATAGAAATGTTACAAAGTGTTGCCACTACACTAATGGATGAAGAGATAGTGGCAAAGATGGTTGCCTGCACAAGCGAAGAAGAACTATATTCTTTGTTTCAGGATAAATAGAGAAAGGAGTGAGAAAGAATGAAAGTACCAAAGATTCAAACTGTTTGTGGATTTGGATGCGGCTCTAGCTTGATGCTTCGTATGAATGTAGAAAAAATCGCAAAAGAACATAATTATGAAATTGAAGCATTTTGTGGAGATGTTGGTTCATGTTGTGCAAACCAGTGTGATGTAATTTTTATTTCTGAGGAATTGGCTGATCGAATCAAAGATCGTGCACAGGTTCCTGTTGTGGCTATTAAAAATTTCATGAACAAAAAAGAAGTAGAAGAAAAAACTTTAGCTTACTTAGAAGAAAATTGTAAATAAGGAGAGTATGTATGGGAGTATTAAATTTTATTATTAATGAAATCTTCAATCAAGGCGCTATATTCCTTGCCTTGATTGCTTGTATTGGTTTGATTCTTCAGAAAAAATCATTTTCTGAAATTGTACGTGGAACATTAACTACGGCAATCGGTTTCTATATTCTATCTTGTGGTACTGGTTTAATTACTGGTAATTCTATTGATGGAATTTCGGCTGCTTTTAATGCAATAACACCAAGTGCAGTTGCAAGTAAAACAGTGGATATTGGAGCTGAATTTGGAACACAGATTGGTATTGTAATGATCATTGCGTTTGCTGTTAACGTATTAGTGGCTCGTTTCACAAAATGGAAATCTATTTTCTTAACTGGACATATGTTATATTGGTTCCCATTTGTATTTATTGCTGCAGGTGTAGATGCTGGATTAACTGGTGGTAAATTAATTGGATTAGCTGCTGTATTTACTGCAGTATATATGATTGTTTCTCCAAATTTGATGAAACCATTGGTAAAATCTGTTACTGGTGATGATTCATTCACAATTGGACACCCAACAACATGTTTATCATTGTTATCTGCAGGATTAGCAACTTTATTTGGAAATAAAGAACATTCTACAGAAGACTTAAACGTACCTAAATCATTAGGATTTTTAAGAGAAATCTCAATTACTGGATCAATTACTATTGCGATTACTTACATTGTTTTATATTTTATCTTAGTAGCTAACGGAAAAGATCCTGGAACTATTTGGGGATATGCAGGTGGAACTACTGGTATTTTCACATATATCTTTACACACGCTATTTACTTTGGCGTTGGTATTACTGTAATGCTTCAAGGTGTTCGTATGATGATTGCTGAAATCGTTCCTGCATTTAAAGGTATTGCGGATAAGATCGTTCCAAATGCTATTCCAGCATTAGATGTTCCAGTTATTTTCCCTTATGCACCAAATGCTTTATTAATTGGATTTATCGTTGCTATGATTACATCAATTATTACTTTATTACTAACTAGTGGAATGTTCCCAACAGTTGTAATTCCATTGATTTCAACTTGTTTCTTTGAAACTGGATGTGCTGCTATTATTGGTAATGCCAAAGGTGGAGTTCGTGGATGTATTATTGGAGCCGCTGCATGTGGTATCGTAATGGTATTCTTAGTTGGATTTGGAGCTTACTTCTTCAATAACACAATTCAACAATGGATGTTAGTTTATGGTGGTCAGGACTTCTCTTTATGGGGAATTGTAGAAGGATTTATTGCTCGATTAATTGCTTAGTATGGAATTCAAATATTTAGAACGCATTCACGAGTTAATGGATGTCATCGAAAAAAATGAAACAAAGTCCATGGAAGAATGTGTTGACTTACTGACCACATGTATCTTAAATAAACATTCTATATATACTTTTGGTGCAAGTCATGCGGGTATTTTGAGTGAAGAATTGTATTATCGTGCTGGAGGTTTGATGTTATTTAATCCAATCTTTGGTAGAGAGATTATGCTTGATACATCTCCAATTACTTTAACAAGCAAAATGGAAAGATGTGTTGGTTATGGAACAAATCTAGCACAAAGTAAAGTTAACTTTAAAAAAGACGATGTATTAATTGTTCATTCTGTTTCTGGAAGAAATCCAGTAGCCATTGAAATTGCAGCAGAAGCGAAAAAAATGGGCGCCAAAGTAATAGCTATCACAAATTTATCTTATTCTAAAAGTGTGACTTCTCGTCATCCATCAAAAAAGAAATTGTATGAATTTGCTGATATTATTTTGGATAATCATGGAGATGTTGGTGATGCTTGCGTAAAAATTGATGGTTTAGAACAAAAGGTTTCTCCAACTTCAACTGTAATTGGAGCAATGATGCTTAATTCGATTGTTGCTGCTGTGACACAAAAATTAGTGGATTCAGGCATGAAAAAACCGCCAATCTTTTATAGCGCTAACTTAGATGGCGGCGATGCATTGAATCAAAAATTGTATGAAGAGTATAAGGAAAGTATTCATTATCAATTTTGATTCAGCAGAACAATTATAGCATAACAAACAGGAGCTGTAACGGAAAAGGAAGTTTCAGCTCTTTTGTAAAGATATGTG
>ULOX01010962.1_pt1 | contig 11454 bp, 9 predicted proteins | sample 1952911 | NCBI WGS metagenome assembly ULOX01 (sample SAMEA4835613, study PRJEB28245) | human gut metagenome | biome: gut microbiome; material: fecal sample | place: Denmark | collected 2008
CCAGCTGCGAGTCGTAGGAGACTACGCGTCCACTGAGGTCAAAGCCTACGAGGGTTCTACGTACATTGCCCGAGAGCGATACGCCGCTGCGGTATTCCCATCGGTCGCCAGAGGCATCGAAGCTGGTCAACTTGGGCTTGCCGAGTATGGCCTCTACCTGCAGTTTGGTCATCCCGCGCTCTACGGTCTTGCTGTTCTTGGCGAGTGCAGACTGGTATACTGCCAGCATCATCAGTGTTGTGGCGATTAGCGCCAACCATTCATTTCTCTTCATGGGTCTCTATGTGTTTATTGATGCGATTAATTCTATCTTCTGCCTGCAAAGTTAGCACATCTGCACGCAGCAGCCGAGGCATAATCCCTAAAGGTGGCGGGGGAATTCCCTAAAGATGCAGAGGGATTGACCCGCTGCCGCCAGGCAGGCGCTGCTGTGAGCGGTAGCAAATCTCGGAGAACTTGCTCTCGCAGATATTTGTCGCCGCCCACGACTGCCAAGGGCACAGCCCTGAAAAGCCACAAATCTTTTTGTATCCTATTCGCTATGGCCATTTGCTGCAAACGCCCCACAGCCTCATCCCCAAAAGCAAACGGCAACGCACTGGGCGCTGCCGTTTGTTCGGGAGTCCTGTCTACAGGATAGAAATATGTAGAGGGGCGTGGGTTAGTCGAGCTCTTCGTCAGCCTCGTAGCCACCCATCTCCCGGATGGCGTTCTTGAGCATGGTGTGCTGCTGGTAGAGGTTGTTGACGGGCTCTTCGCCACGGGTATAGTCGTGCATGGGCGCTTTGAGGAAGAAACTCAGGAAGCGCTGGATGCCATAGCGTCCGGCACGGGCGGCGAGGTCGCTCAGCAGCGCCAGGTCGAGCAACAGCGGAGCGGCGAGGATGGAGTCGCGGCAGAGGAAGTTGATCTTGATCTGCATGGGATAACCCATCCATCCGAATATATCTATATTGTCCCATCCCTCCTTGTTGTCATTGCGCGGCGGATAGTAGTTGATACGCACCTTGTGATAATACTGCGTGTCCTCGTCGTTGCCATGTCCGTAGAGGTCGGGCTGGTCGGTGGGCTTGAGGATGGTCTCGAGGGTAGAGAGCTTGCTCACCTCCTTGGTGTGGAAGTTGGCGGGCTCGTCGAGCACCAGTCCGTCGCGGTTGCCGAGGATGTTGGTCGAGAACCAGCCACTCAGTCCGAGGCAGCGCGTACCGATGATAGGCGCAAAGCCACTCTTGACGAGCGTCTGTCCGGTCTTGAAATCCTTGCCGGCAATGGGCATGTGGGTCTGCTCAGCCAGCTGCCACATGGCGGGTATGTCGACCGTGGTATTGGGGGCGCCCATGATGAAGGGGGCACCCTCTGCCAGCGCTGCATAGGCGTAGCACATAGAGGGAGCGATGTACTGGCGGTCGTCGGCCTTCATGGCAGCCTCAAGGGCTTCGAGGGTGCCATGCACCTGCATGTCGACAGGCACATAGATTTCGGTGGAAGCCGCCCAGAGCACCACGATGCGCGCACAGCCATGCTTGCGCTTGAAGTCGCGTATGTCCTGGCGCAGCGCCTCGACCATCTCCCATCGCGTGTGGCATGGCTTGACATTGTCGCCATCGAGCCGCTTGGCATAGTTGCGGTCAAAGGCTGCCGGCATGGGCACCACCTGCTCCAACTCGTCGCGCACGGGCAGGATGTCCTTCTCCTGGAGCACCTGGGCATACATGGCTGCCTGGAAGGCATTCTGGGGATAGACATCCCAGGTGCCAAAGACGATGTCGTCGAGCTGCGCCAGCGGCACGATGTCTGAATAATGGAGATACTGGCTGTCGGAGCCGCGTCCCACGCGTATCCGGTCGTACTGGGTCATCGACCCTATGGGCTTGGCGAGACCTCGGTGGGTCATAAACACACCTGTCATGAAGGTGGTGGACACGGCGCCACAACCTACAAGCATAATTCCCAACTTGCCATCGGCTGGGAGAACATTGGTTTTTCTCATACTACACAATTAAGTTACACCGCAGAGCAGCCATAAGGGCTGGCGCTGCACGATAATTCATAATACACTCGCTGCAAATGTAGAGAAAGTTGGGTGAAGGGCAATGCCTCGGATGTGTTTTTTATGAAAAACGTGGCTGTTTTTCACATTTTTTGCGAGTTCAGGACTACCCGTCAGCCAACTATCACTGGCAACGGGCACACAGACAGCCCCCACTCGGGCGGACGACAAGGCGGCAGAGACAGAGGCGGAACCACGATTTGTCATGAAAAACAAAGGATTTATGGCTTTACTCTTGCTCTTTTTGCAATTTATTGCGAACTTTGCAGTCTACAAATAACTTACTACATAAGCAATAAAAGAGATGAAGACCACAACCCTCGCCCTGATGAGAAGCGCCGTACTGGCGCTGCTCGCTACCATTGTGTCTACAACCATAGCCACCAAAGCACAGACCCCGACCGGGAAAAACCGGCTGAGGGTGGCGTCGTACAACATACAGCACGGTATGGGTATGGACGGGCGCCTGGACTATCTGCGCACAGCCCGGGTGCTCGAGAAAATCAATGCCGACGTGGTGGCGGTGCAGGAGGTGGACAGCATGACACGCCGCACGGGTCACACCTATGCCCTGGGCGAGATAGCCGACGCGATGCGCTACTATGCCTCGTATGCCGCGGCCATAGACTTCGACGGCGGCCGATACGGCATAGGCATCCTCTCGCGACAGCGTCCGCTGCGGATAGAGCGTAGGGCACTGCCCGGACGCGAGGAAGCACGCGCCATCATCGTGGCAGAGTTCAAGGACTACGTGTTTGCCGCCACCCACCTGTCGCTGACCGAGGAAGACCGCATGGCGTCGCTCGCCATCATCACAGAGATGGCACGGACGAGCCGCAAGCCCTTCATCATAGCCGGCGACATGAACGCCGAGCCAGGGTCTACTTTCATCGGCGAGCTGGAGAAAGACTTCCATATCTGCAGCAAGAACGCCAAGTCGTGGCCCGCAGACTCTCCGCAAGCCTGTCTGGACTATATCGCCGCATACAAGAGCTATGGCGACGTGAAGCGGCCGGGAGCCGACGACGAGTGGGCCAACTACCGCCCCTATGTGGGCGAACCAGCGGTGACGCTCAATGCGCAGGTGGTCAACACGCAGGCGTCGGACCACCGCCCCATCTACGCCGACATCGTACTGCCCACGCCCACAGCGCAGCTGCTCACCACGCAGCCCTATCTGCAACTGGCTACAAGGACATCGATGAACGTGATGTTCCAGACCAACTGCGTGGGCCACTGCTGGATAGAATACGGCACCGACACGCTCAACACCCGTAGGGCTCGCGCTCTGATGGACGGCCAGGAGGTGTGCTATGACATCGAAAACAACATAAAGCTCGACCATCTGCAGCCCGGCACCCGCTACTACTACCGCGTGTGAGTGCAGGAAATCCTGCACAAGAGCGCCTATGCCAACCACTTCGGCGGCGACACGCTGCGCACGAGGTTCTACTCGTTCCGCACTCCGGGCGATGACGGCGACTTCGGCTGCCTCGTCTTCAACGACCTGCACGACCAGAGCAAGACCTACGGCAGGCTGAGAGAGCTGGCCAAGGACGAGGACTACGACTTCGTGATATTCAACGGCGACTGTCTGCCCGAACCGCGCAACCGCAACCACGCCATCGACATGATACACCGTCTGGCCGATGGCAAGAAGTTCGGCAAGACCGAAAGCGGAAACGTATGGCTTGACCGCAACCGTACCACTCCCTATGCCTTCTATCAGTTCTGGCTCAACGTCAGTGATGATGATGCCGAGAAGTATATCAAGATATTTACCTCGCTCGACCGCGAAACAATCGAGGCATTGGTGGCAGAGCATCGTCAGGATCCCGGTCGCCGTGTACTGCAGAAGCGTCTGGCCGAGGAAGTGACCACGATGGTTCACTCGCGCGAAGACCTCGAGATGGCAATGGCTGCATCCAATATCCTCTTCGGCAAAGCCACCAACGAGCAATTGCGCCAACTCGACGAAGCCACGCTGCTCGATGTTTTCGCCGGCGTTCCGCACTTCACGCTGTCCAAAGACAAACTGAACCAGCCTGCCGTGGAAATCTTTACCTGCGACGAGGCCAAAGTGTTCGCAAGCAAGGGTGAGATGCGCAAGCTCGTACAGGGCGGTGGCGTATCGCTGAACAAGGAGAAACTTGCCACATTCGACCAGATGGTCACAGCCGATGACCTCATCGACGGCAAGTACCTGCTCGTACAGCGTGGCAAGAAAAACTATTATCTGATCACCGTTGTGTGACATCCGAATATATGCCTCGACACAGGGCAGGCATCATCCTGTCCTGACACGCATACAAATCCAAAATCCGTGCACGCCGTTGCACAGATTTTGGATTTTACTAAAGGCAACATCAACAAAAGAGGTTACAATAAGTTTTTATCCATGGATGGTGAAGTGAAAGTCGCCATCAACTATGACCGTGTTGCCGACGACTCTAAATGGGACGGCATAAAAGGATATCTCACCAATACGGATATGCCAATACAGGATGTATACACAGCATATCACAACCTTTGGCACGTAGAACGGGCTTTCCGTATAGCCAAATCAAAGATAGAGATACGTCCCATGTTTCACTTTACACGCAAACGTATTGAAGCTCATATATGTATCTGCTTTGTGGCTTTGAAAGTCTACAAGGAATTGGAGCGTATGTTGAAAGTCTCAGAGATTAAGATGAGCGTAGACAAGGTGCTTGCATTGGCTAAGACAATCACAACCATACAAATTAAGCTACCTCTGAACAAGGAGGTTTACACCCAAACAATGCTGATGGCAAGACATCAGAAAATAGCTAAACTCTTTGACGAAGAATTTTGGGTAACACGATGACGAAGCCAGGACAATCTTTCGATGTGGTATTTCCCTTTCCAATTCTATATATCTAAAGAGGATAACTAGAGTCTTTTTCCGTAAAAACTCTTGAACTTCTGAAAATGTGTAAACAGTTCTAAGAGTATATTCATTTATTTGAAGTCATGGTTCTATAAACACAGGCGTTCCCTTTTCATTGCCAGGATTTATCTCTATCAGTTTCTCTATTAGACGATGATTAGCCAAAAGGCTTAAATCTATGTCGAGTGGTTCTATAGAGAAAGTCATGTAACTTTTGCGAGGATTCTTGTTGGGATAGTCCATCGCTTTCAGTTCTTCCTTCCCCATCTCCTTATGTCCTGTTATAGTATAGGCAGACAGCTTGTCAGGTTTACCAAATTCATATAGGACTAACAGGGACGTTCTTCCAAACATCTCTCTATGCTCTTCCATAGATCCCTTAGTCTTACCCAACCTTACATTATATATATTATGCGTGAGAATCCAGTCTTTCTGTTTCTTATTCTTGGTACATCCAACAAGAATGGTTTTATCTCTACCAAAGAAATCTATAATGTCCTGATCAAAGCGATTCCATTTATAGCACTCAAATGGTTCAGCTGCCATCATCATTCCTTCTTCTTCCTCAAATTGAGGATACATAGAAATGACTGGAGCTGTTTTTCTCGTATCATTTTCATCTGCTTGCTCATATTTCTTAAAGTTCTCAGCCTGCTCAAAGATTTCCTTAAAGACTTCGTCCTGCGGAACAGGAGGATAGCCATGCTCTGCCAATATCAGAATCAAGTCCATCTGCAGTTCTGCTTTGATGTCAGAACGATTGACCCAGTCGGTATATTTCGACTTGTCATCCACCATCTTCTTCACGGCAGCTGCCAACGTCAGCAGTTTGTCTTCTGGATATTCAAAACCGAACTTATGAGCTATCTCTTTCAGAATATCATAGAAAGCCTTTTCCTCGTAGGTAATGCCTAAGTCCTTGAACGACTTCTTCTCTTTGTTTACCTCCTTCAGCAGTTCTGCCATCTGCTTGGCTACTTCATTGAGCACTTCTTCGGCAAACACGGCATTGTCGCTACGGTCGTTGTATCTCTGCACCAACGCATTCAGGCGTTTCGTGAAATCCACGCCCTTCATCTTATTGACCTTCTTGAAATCGGTGATAACAGTCCGAAGCAGTTTTTCCATCAACTTTACCTTCGTATTAGGCAACTTCAGTTTCTCCAGCCTCGTCATGTAGTCCTCGCTCAGCAAGTCCAGGTCCTTTGTGTTCGCATTCACCTGAGCCACTTCCTCCACTCCGTCCGACTTCAAGGCTTCTGCTATCATCTGGCTCACCTTGCGATTCATCTGTGAGGCATCGGGAGCATCACCCTTTGTCAGTTTGTAGATGATAGACCTTACTCCCGTAAAGAAATGTATGTCCTCACGATCCTTGTCGCTGATGCTCTCATGGTTGGAACAGAGATTGAAAGCTGATTTCAGTTTCTTGGCATGTCCCATAAACTGGTTTTGCGTTTTCTCCGTAACTTGCACGAATTCTGCCGCATGTTTCAAGCATTCCAACTGTTCCAATGGTGTACCCGTTGAGAACATGCTATAATCGAAAGTATGGAACATTCGGCGCAGGATATCCAACTCGTCTTTCACCATCGTTACACTCTGTTCGATGGTTTCCACGTTATCACCCATATCACCACCACCGGCATACTGTTTCAGCGCATTGTTCATGTTGCTCTTGATACCGATGTAGTCAACCACCAGTCCTTTATCCTTGCCTTCAAACACACGGTTCACCCTCGAAATGGTCTGTACCAGCGTATGCTTCTGTAGTGGCTTGTCAATATACATTGTGTCGAGACAAGGCACGTCAAAGCCTGTTATCCACATAGACACGACGATAGCAATCTTGAAGTTAGAGTCTGGATTCTTAAACAGCACATCAAGTGCTTTCCTGTCTTCATCCGAACCTATCAGTTCGCGCAGTTTTGGATCATCGTCCTTCTCACGAGTCATCACCAATCGGATGCGCTCAACTGGCGTCTGGTCTTCCGAGCCAATCTTCTCTTCCCATTCGGGGCGCAAGGCAATAATCTGTTTATACAGGTCATAGGCTATTTCGCGACTTGAGCACACAAACATTGCCTTACCGCAAACGGTGCTTCCTTCCTCTATTCGCTTTTCGTAGTGCTCAATGAAATCTCGTGCCACCACCGCCAGACGGTTCGGGTCACCCAGAATCTTGTTCATCTGCGTCACCGCTTTCTTGCTTTCCTCAATCTGGTACTCATTGGCACCTTGTTCTTCACATTGCTTATAGTATGCTTCTATTGCCTCCAGTTGTTTGTGGTCGGCAAACACCTTGGCGGCTCTTCCTTCATAAACGATACGTCGGGTGATGCCATCTGCCACCGATTCTGTCATTGTATAACTATCCACTACATCGCCAAACACATCTATCGTGGCATCGATTGGCGTTCCTGTAAAGCCCACGTATGTGGCATTGGGCAACGAGTCGTGCAGGTACTTGGCAAAGCCATAGCTGCGCTTTACGCCTTTATCAGTAATGGTCACATTCTGTTCCACATTCGTCTGCGAACGGTGGGCTTCGTCGGAGATGCAGATAATGTTGGCACGGTCAGACAACAGATTGATATCCTCGCTGAACTTTTGTATAGTAGTTAGGAACACACCGCCACTCTTTCGTCCTCTCAGTTTCTTGCCTAACTCCTCACGTGTTTCAACATTTACGACTGTTTCATCGCCTATGAACTGCTTGGCATTCACGAACTGTGCAGACAACTGGTCATCCAAATCCGTGCGGTCAGTAATCAGAACAATGGTAGGACTTGCCAAATGCCGACTTCGCATCAGCATACGTGTAAGGAATAGCATCGTGAGACTCTTGCCACAGCCTGTTGCTCCAAAGTATGTGCCACCCTTTCCATCGCCATGCAGGTTAATATGTGAGTGCTCCAAGATGTTTTCGTAAAGCCTGTGTGTGGCGAAGAACTGCGGATAGCGACACACTATCTTTCGTTCACTCTTCGATGTGTCAGGGAAGAACACAAAGTCCTTCATAACGCTCAGCAGTCTATCCCGTCGGAATAATCCTGCCATCATGGTGTGCAGGGAGTCAATGCCATCATTTGCCTTATCCGTACGCTCCACCTTGCGCCAGGCATAGAAGAATTCATAAGGTGTGAATAGCGTGCCATATTTATTATTCACTCCATCGCTGATAACCACGAAGGCGTTATAGCGAAACAACTCAGGAATATCCCTGCGATAGCGCACCGTCAACTGCGTGTAGGCATTCATGATGGTTGTATCTTCCTTCACGGCATTCTTGAACTCCAGCACCACTACTGGCAGACCGTTCACATAGACGATGCCGTCGGGAATGCGTCGCTCCAGTCCCTTTATCTCCAGTTGGTTGACAATCTTGAAGATATTCCTATCAACATCCTTAAAGTCTATCACTTCCACGAACAAGTCTGGCAGTGAGGCATCTTCACGCTTGATGGCAAAACCCTCCGTCATCAAGCGATACGTCTGTGTATTCTGCTCATAGAGCGAAGCACCATTGTCTGCCGTCAGCTTCGCTATGACGCGCTCCGCCTCCAAGGGCGTGATTCCCTCTTGGGCATATCTGTCTATTAGATACATCCGCAAGTCATCACGCAGCAGCACCTCGATCTGCTCCTTGTGTATCATTTCGCCATTCACGTAGCTGTAGCCCTGTTGTTCAAACAGCTCCATGATGGCCATCTCCAGCGTATGTTCGTTAAAGTGTGACATCAGCTTTATTCTCCTTTTGTTAGTTCATTATATAGTGCCATTCCTTTCATTGTCAGCAGATATTTCTGGCGTGGATGCCGGGGAGATTGTGGATAAAGAAGACGAATATAACCTTCAGCAATGGCAGGGGTTAAATAGAGGTTCAAAACATTCTTCCTGTCCTTTAGTTCAAGGCCCTCCATTATTTCTTTCATAGACAATTCCTTTTCACCAACCACAAGTGTCAATTTCTTAATATTAGAATTGTCAGTATGCAACTTGTCCTGTGCTTGCCCCATACTTGCGGGGTACTTGTAGGGTACTTGTGGGGGTACTCGTTCGGTTTCCTGTAGAATCCGCAAGATTCGGTTGCACACTCCATTCTTCCGTTGGATGAATATGCAAAAAGCGGTTACGCAAATCCCATTGCTCACCCAACAGCAGATTGCGGAAGAAACGTTCCAGATACTGCGGGCTGTAATCAATGCCCTCCACAGCACTACGATAGTTTGCACGCACCAAAGCATTGCGGAAATACCAAGAATGGTCTGCAAACATATCATTCTCTACCTTGAACCCAATATCACGCAAATATAAAATAGTAAACACAGCCGTTGTACGAGTGTTACCTTCACCAAAAGCATGTATCTGCCATATTCCAGAAACAAAGCGAGTGATATGAGCTATCAATTCGTCTGAAGAAATGCTCTTATAACTAAAACTGCGTTCCTGTTCTATATCGTAGTCTAGTGCTCTACGCAAATCTTCCCAATTCAGGTAATGTACCGTGTCATAGTTCAGTACCCATTCCTTCTTTGTGATATCATAGTCGCGCACTTGTCCGGCATGCTTAAATACACCCTCAAAGATTCTCCGATGCAGAGCGATATAGCCTTTTGTGCTGAAGTCCAATGTCTCAGAAGAAAGAATCTTGCTGATATTAGCTGACACCTTATCGGCTTCTTGCTTGTCATCATCGTCGGGTTCACGTTTCGTTTTCGACTGGTAATAGGTCTTTATCAGTTCCCGTGCCTCGTCAATGTCTATTTCCCCCTCGATATGTTTGCGGGCAGTCTCTTTCAGATAGTCTGATGTCTTCAGACCATCAACTGCTTGCAAGCCAATAGCCGTCCGCCAGATGGAAGCCTTTTCCTTCTTGTCAGGCTCACCCTGCCGGATGTACTCCTCAAAATCCAAATATCCTTCCTTCATGTCGTTTGTATTTATTTACTCGCCAAACAATCCCAACTCAATATCTATCGCATCACCCAACAGCGTAAGATTTTCCTCTTGCGCTAACCACTTCGTGAAATCATTCGCCTCATGAGGCCACACCGACCTTAAATCGGTAATTCTTATCATCTTGCCTAATTTGTCCATATAACAATGTTTACTGGTCTATGATTTTCGTTTCACCTGTGAAATATAGTGAGTTATACTCATTCTCATCACTCATTTTTTCAATAAGAAAATCAACCCATGCTTGAGTAAAGCCATAATTTTTATTCATTGAGTCATATACGCAATAGCGAGAATCTGTTAATTCTGGATGTAAATTATTATTATCAGGCCTCACTTTATATTTTTTCCAACATAGCGTATGCGTCGTAATATTGAATTTGTCTATTTTCTTTTTCCCTTTTATTATTGTTTTATTACCCAACGCTGTTTGTACAAGATTCACAACAGTGCTTGGTTTCATCTTGTCATCATTTGCAACAGGTATGTGTTTTTCTTTTATCATAGCCGCGACCCTCTCGACTTTCTTCTTTTCTTCATCAGTCATTTTGTCATATGGAAAAAACTGTATCGGCAATGCGTCTTTCGATTTATGGTTTGCCACTTGAATTAAAAAGGCCTTGAATGCATATTCCCCAGAATTCATAATATCAGTACTGATTGAAGAACGATATTTATTAATAAAAGACATGATACCGTCATAATCCTTATTAGACTTTGTCGCACTTCTTAGAGTTTCTGTAGAGGGAAACAATTGTAATGCAAACGAAAGGGATTCTCGCAGACAATATCTTGTCCCAAATTCTTTTTGAACGATTTTGTCAAAGTTTAGCAACATTGATTGACATTCTGCAAAAATATTTGCGTCTAGTTCAGGCAGGAACTTATGTTCAATCTTATTTCTAAGCGGTATGAAAAACTCCAAGTTCTTTCTAATTGGGTCATTAGTGTTAAGAAAGTATTTTGACACGCATGTTTTAAGTTCCCAAAATACAACTTCTCCATCTACTTTCTTAAATCTACCATTTTTTTCTTTATACATCGGTTTTATCTTATTCCTACAAAAGATAGCATGCAATAATGCAGTCCATGCAATACACATCAAAACAATATAACCACCAGACTTGAACTTAACAGCTGGCTTGTTATATGTTTCTACTGCTAACAAAGCCGAATCTAAGGCCTTGTTTAGGCAAGTTTTTACTTGTTTCGGTAATCCTTTCATTTTTCTCTGTGCATATTATTGCCCCATCTTCGCCAAAAGCAAAGACTGTAATTCGGTTAGTTTTTCGATTTCTCGTTTTCTTGTCTCCACAGAAGAGAACAACATACCACTTTGTTCCTCAAAAGCAGACAGGGTTTCTTGTGAGGGCAGAGGAATTGAGTAATCTTTCAAATCAGTTTGGGTTATTAGACTCTGCACCCCACCTTTGGTAATCTCTGAATAATCCAATGATTTCAGTATCTGGTAACAATACTCATAATGATTGCTTCTAATTATCCTCAAATCCGCAACTACGCGCCTAATATGATA
>ULOX01033198.1_pt1 | contig 11447 bp, 3 predicted proteins | sample 1952911 | NCBI WGS metagenome assembly ULOX01 (sample SAMEA4835613, study PRJEB28245) | human gut metagenome | biome: gut microbiome; material: fecal sample | place: Denmark | collected 2008
GTGGTGCCACCATTGACTAATGGTATGAAGTATTATGAAGCCATGCGCAGATGTGGCAACGAATGTGCTATGTATATCTATCCTTCTGGTGGTCATGGCTTTGGCTTCCGTAGCAACTACACCTACCACGACCAAATGCTCTACGAGCTTACCACATGGTTAAAGAATCTTCCTTCGCCTAAGGCAGATGCTCAGCGTGTGGCTTGTATCGGTAATAGCATCACTGATGGTTCTGGTATAGATATGGCAGAGGTAAATGGTTATCCTGCTCAGTTGCAGAAGATGCTGGGTAAAGACTATTATGTGAAGAACTTCGGTGTAGGCGCTCGCACTATGCTCAACAAGGGTGACCATCCATATATGAAGGAGTTGGCATGGAAAGATGCCTTGGCTTTCAATCCTAATATCGTGGTTATAAAACTTGGCACCAACGACTCAAAAGATATGAACTGGAAGTACGGTAATGAATATGAGGCTGATATGCAGCAGATGATAGACTCGCTCAAAGCATTGCCTGCAAAGCCAAGAATATGTATTGCTACTCCTATCCCAGCTTTCAAACCTACGTGGACTATCAACGATAGCGTAATTGTTAATGGTATTACACCTATTATATATAAGCTCGCTCAGAAGAATAAACTTGAGGTGATAGACCTGCATTCAGCATTCAAGGATAATGATGGTAAGCAGATGCAACGCGATGGTATTCATCCTACAGAAAATGGAGCTAAGCAGATGGCAACTATTATAGCAGCAACATTAAAATCAGAGCCTAAGGTAGTTACCAAGGCTGTAATTAAGAAGGTAAAGCGCAAAAAATGATTTTTTACTATAGATTTTGATAAAACGACACTCGTAGCGTATTATTTTCTAAAAATGAGGAGAAAAATACTTTGTGAGTGTCGCTTTTTTATTTAATTTTGCAGCAGAATCATGTTCTTGGGTGTTGTTACGCCAATATATTCTTCAAACGAACTAAGTAAAATAATACCTAAATTAATAACTTAAAAACAAAACGTATGAACAAGCGATTACTTATTTCTTTCGCTGCTATCATGGGTGCCATGACATCGTTTGCTTACAATGTAGGCGACTATGTTTATACTCACGATGCAAAATTCAAGGTGGTAGGTGAGAACCTTATCGCTAATGGTAACTTTGCTTCCAACTATGACGGTTGGAAAGACTATGCCGGCGGAGCTCTTAGCCCAGACTATTGGTCAATTGAAACTGGTGCTGCTGAGGATGGCAAAGGTAATGTTATCCAGAGTGCTAATGGTGGTGCAGACCTTACTGGTAACTATATGTATCAGGCTGTTCCTTTTGAGCAGGGTAAGACTTATGTTGTTACATTTAAGATGAAGGGTGTTGAACCAGGAACATCTTCTATCACTCAGAAGACATCTAACTATGTTGACGTTTTCGCCAACGCAGATGGTACTGTAAGCAAAACTGCAGAACGTTTCCAGCAGGTAGCAACAACAGATGCTTTAAATGCAGAATGGACAAACTATTCTTATTCTTTCACAGATACCGTAACTGGTGGCTCTACAGGTTACATCGTAGTTAGCTTTGGTCAGTTGACACAGGGTACACAGATTTCGGATGTTGAGATTCGTGAGGTTGAAAGCGTATTCGATACTCGTATCTCTGATAAGGAGATCGCTTATGCTAAGTCACTTCTCGCTATTGATGACTTCAAGAATGGTCGTGATGTATTTAATGGTGTATTAGAGGGTATAGAAGCTGCGTTTAAGGGATCAGGTATGGATGATCCTTCTACAGCAGAGGATGCTCTTAAGAGTTTCGTTGATGCAGAGAATCTTTTCCTCGATGCTAACTCTTATGATGTATCAAGCATGATCAACAGCAAGCAGCTTTGGACAACAAAGATGCAGAAGGCTAATGGTACATATGGTGACTGGTATGTAGAGGGTAGCGGACGTTGGTTCCACGATCCTGCTTCAGATCCATATATCGTTGACAAAATTCAGGGTACTTTTAATCTTCCTGCAGGTACTGCAAAAATTGTAAAGGAAATGCCTGCTGGTAAGTATTTCTTCTCTTGCGAGTCTAAGGGATATCGTATGGCTGGTACATCCGCTGCAGTACGATACACTCCTGATTATACATACGTAGTAGAAGGTGCAAAGATATTTATTGGTAAAGACTCTGTAAGCTTCAACCTCGATCAGCGCAACTTTGAGCGTCATTTCGTTATGAGCTCTATTGCTGAGGGCGAAACTTTGAATGCTGGTTTCTGGCATCCTGCTACATCTGTAGACAATAAGCTTGGTGGTGAGGTATTTATGCAGACTCCTGTTCTCCGTATCGTTGGCGACAACTCTAATGGTGAAATGAAGACATACGTAGAAAACTACGTAGCTCTTAATGCTATAGCTACTCAGGCAAATGCTCTTAAGGTAATGCTCGACTCTGCAGCTGTTGTTTCTGCTAAGGCTGATTATCCTTGGGGTAAGGCAGAGTTGAACGACACTACAACTAAGTATCAGGCTGTATATTCAGAACTTTCAGTTCTTCAGCCAGGTGCTGAGCTCTTTGATGTAGCTGCTGACTCTTTGGAGCAGAGTATGCGTATCGTTCGTTCTGCTATCAATGCTTACTATAGCTTGAACGCTCCTTACACAGATCTTAAGGCTCAGATTGCACAGGCTAACGAAAGCATCAATTTGCCAGCTAACGCTAATGGCGACAAGGCTACTTTCCAGACTGTAATCGATAAGGCTCAGGGTCTCATCAACAGTGCTACAGCTGAATACAACGAGGAACTCGCTCAGCAGATGAAGGACGCTAAGACTGAACTTGCTGATGCTCAGTCTGCATTCGAGGCTACAACTGCAGCTTTCAACAATCCTTCTGAAATCCAGATTGTAAATCCTTTCTTTGAAGGTGCAGGTAAATACCAAATCCCAACTGGATGGGCTGGTGTAATGGACGAAAATTCAAATGGTAGATGGAAGGGTGGTTCTGACAAGAACTATGAGAATGCTACTTATGTTCAGGTATGGCGTGGATATACTGCATTCCCAAAGAATAGCCTTGCTCAGCAGGTAAATGTTTTGAAGTCTGGTGTATATGTATTGTCTTGTCAGACCATTTGCTACAACGAAAATGGTAGTAAAGATGGTGATCGCAATACTTATAGCGGTGTATTCTACTATGGTAAGCTCACAGAGAGTGCAGATACAATCGCAGCTCACATGATTCATACAAACCGTAACGTAGGTTATTATCCAGAGATTTACGCTGTAGTTTACGACAAGGCTGATGAGGCAGAAACAAGCCTTGAGCTTGGTTACAACGCTTTGAACAACACTTGCTGCAACCAGTACACATTCGGTGGTAACCACTTGCGCTATATGGGTCCTAAGGCTAAGTTTGATACTGATCTCGCTGCAGCTCTTGCAGCTTCACTTGAGAAGGGTGCTGCTATGTATCAGTCTATTGCAAGCTTTGAAAACGATGCAACTGTTGAGTCTAAGACAGGCCTTACATATGGTAACATCTACATCAACCTCGGACATGCTGTAGATTATGCTCAGGTTGCTGAGACTTCTTCACAGAAGATGACAGCTTACTATCAGCTCCAGGATGCTATCAAGAACGCTAACGTAGTTGTCGCTGGTGTGAAGGGTATCATTGCAGAGCCAGTAGCTAAGATTCAGAAGGGTGTTTATACTCTCACTGGTGTTAAGGTTGCTGACAATGCAGCTAACCTCCCACAGGGTCTTTACATCGTAAATGGTAAGAAGGTTATCGTTAAGTAATTCGTATTAAATATTAGTTCTATCCGATTTTAGAATATTTTCTATTATCAATATAAAGAGCCGTCCTAATGTAGGGCGGCTCTTTTTCATTTATCGCATAAATGCTTGTTTAGGGCTTACTCGAAAAATACGGGTCAAGAGGATCTTAGATTTTTATTATTTAACGCTTGACTAAACTAAGCATTATGATATTAACCTTTGATTTCTGATTTTTTTTGGATTTGAGAGTTAAACTTCCTATTATTCGTAGGAATATTATTTGTTTATTTCTTATTTTTTTAGTTATTTTGCATGTTGAAATCTAATATCTACTAAAAACAATGCCTGATAGCTTGCCACTTCAGCATATATAGATATTTCATCTGATAACTAAAAAAAAACAAATCATAAATCGTAAAACCAATGAAAAAATTCTTCATTAGTATCTCTTTGATATGCGCAGGTTTAATGACCTCGTGTATTGATAAAGATGAACCTGTGGATTCTGATCACAAGCCTGCAAGCTTGGGTGGCAGTATCTATGAGGAGTTGAAGAACCCAAATCAAGACCATCTGACAGGTACCTTTAATACGTATCTTCGTTTGGTTGACGATTTGAACTATTCATCTACTCTTTCTCGTACAGGTAGTAAAACCGTGTTCCCTGCCAACGATGAAGCTTTTAAGCGTTTCTTCCAAAGCAACAAGTGGGGTGTAACCAGTTATGAGGAGTTGTCTAATTCACAGAAGAAGCTTCTTTTGTATTCTTCTATGATCGACAATGCCTTGTTGGTGGGTATGTTATCTAACGTTAGTGGCGGTACAGATGGTATCACTGCTGGTTTGGGTCTTAAGCACCCAACATCAGTAAGTGTTATTGATAGTATTGCTCACTATTATGACCCTACTCAGATGCCTGCCAACAACTCTTGGTGGAAAAAGTATTTTAAAACAGGTATTGATGTCGTTTCTGACAACACTCGTCCAATGATGGTTCACTTTACACGAGAGCAGATGGTAAACAACAACATTACCACCATCGGCGACAACAGCGACTTTAGTATCCTTACTGGTGAGGCTTATGATGAAGCTTCTAAGCCTGCTTACATCTTCAACGACCGCATTATCAATCGCGATGTTACTTGTATGAATGGTTATATCCAGCAGTTGCAGGATGTGCTTTTACCTCCAGGAAACATGGCACAAGTGTTGAGAGATGAAAACGAAACAAGCATCTTTAGCCGTATGCTCGATTATTTTGCAGCTCCTTATTATGATGCTGCAACAACAAATCAGTATAACGACTGGGCTGTTGCTAACAATGCTCCTTTGAAAGACTCTATCTTCCAGGTACGCTACCTCAGCTCTCGTTCTCAGAATGCTTCTCTTGTTGTAGATCCTTCTGGCAACACAATGGGACAAGGTCGCTATTTGGCTTACGATCCAGGATGGAATCAATATTATCCTGCTCATGCCAATACTTCAAGCATCGACTATAGCATTACAGATATGGGTGCTATGTTTGTACCTTGCGATGCAGCTATCAAGAAATACTTCCTTCCTGGTGGAAATGGTGCTTTCCTTATTGATATCTATGGTACTAAGGAAAATACTGAGGCTAACCTATTGGAGAACCTTGACTCTATGTATGTTAAGAACCCACAGGTTATTTCTGCTTTCATCAAGAACCTTCAGAAGAACTCTTTTGTTGAGACTGTGCCAAGCAAGTTTGCGAGTATCATCAACGATGCAAGCGAAAATATGGGTATGAACCTTGGCTACTTGAAGCAGAATTCAGATGGCAAGTATGATATCAAGATTGCCAACAATGGTGTTATCTATATCCTTAATGATATGATTGCTCCTGATGAGTATCAGGCAGTACTTGCACCAGCTTCTTCATATCCAGATATGAGAATTATGAACTGGGCTATCCAAGACCGTAAGTATCTTGGTGTAGACTTTAAGTTCTACCTCTTGGCTATGAGTGCTAACTATGCATTCTTTATTCCTGAGGATGAAGCTTTCAATGCTTACTATATCGACCCAGCTTCTCTTGGTCATGCAAAGCCAGAAGTCCTCCACTTCTATTATAATGAAAAGAAGAACCCTGCAGTACGTTGCGACAGATATTATTATGATGTTGCTTCTGGAACCTTAGGCGATCGTATTGGTGAGGTTTCTGATATTACCCAGCGTTCAAGTCAGTTAGTAGACATCTTGAACTACCATACTGTATTGTTGGAGTCGGGTGAAGAGTTTGGCCACAACAAATACTATAAGACTAAGCATGGTGGTGAGATCTGCCTCCAGGGTAATGGTCAGGCTGGTAGCTCTGTCGTTAGTGGTGCACAGATTGATAATGGTGCTGCCCCTTCTGTTATCAAAGCCGTTTACAATGAAAAGAATGGTAAGGCTTTCCGTATTAGCAATATCATACAGGCTCCACAGAATAGTGTTGCCAAGACTCTTAAGAACAATGATCAGTTCTCTGAATTCTATGAGGCATGTTCTGGTTTCTCTGCTACCGACATCTTGAAGTGGGCTGGAATTTCTGATGAGACAAACTCATTCGGAACAACAGAACAAGATCAGTATATCATCTTTACTTCTACATACGGTACTGGCAAGAATGCTATTAAGAAGGCTTGCTTGGACGAGAATGTTAAGATGTTTAATACATACAACTATACTCTCTATGCTCCAGACAATGCTGCTATGGAAGAGGCTTATGCTAACGGCTTGCCACGCTGGTCGGATATCCAAGCTCTTTTCGAGAAATATGGCGACGAAGCACCAGACAATGTTCGTGCTGAAGTATTGGAGCAGATTAAGGCTATCAAAGAATTTGTTCGCTATCATTTCCAGAGCATCTCTCTCTATGCTGATAAGACTGTAGAGGGCGGCACTTATCAGACTTTGGCTACCAACGAGCTTGGTCTTGCACGCGAGATTAAGGTTAGTGGCGGCAACGATAAGATTGTCGTTACCGATGGAGCGAATATTCAGCATGTTGTAGATGCCAATGCTTCTGGCAAGGTTGCTAACGCTATGGCTCGCGACTACTGGTTTAATAATTCAGCCCAGAGTGCTACAGCTATCACAACATCTTCTTTCTGTGCTGTTCATGAGATTTCAAAGCCTTTCTATCTCTTTAAGGATAGCCATGGCAATCCTACATGGAAGCCTTCTGTTGTGAATGCTGGCGCTAAAGCTCATGGTGCTAAAAGAAAGTAACAAACGCTAAAGACTAATTATTATGTCTAATAAAAGAATATTGCTAACAGCTTGCCTTTGTGCTGCCACCATGACAATGATGGCGCAAAGCAAGCGTATATCAGGTACGGTGAACGACCATATGGGTCCTGTGATGATGGCAAACATCACGGAGATTGATGCCAACAACCGTATCGTCTCAGCTGCGCAGACCGACTTCAACGGTAACTTCTCTATGGAAGTGAAGAGTCCTAAGAATAAGTTGCGCATATCATTCGTTGGCGACAAAACAAAGACTATCCCTGTAGGCGACAAGGACGTTTTCGATATCATGCTTGATGCCGACGACCATACTCTTAAGGAGGTCGTAGTAAAGGGTTCACGTGCAGGCTCTGGTGGTTTGTTCATCCCTAAGCGTGAGATCTCTGTTGCTCAGCAGACTTTCGATATGAGCAATGTCGAGGGTATGGCATTTACCTCTGCCGACGAGGCTTTGCAGGGTGAGATTGCCGGTCTTGATATCGTATCAAACTCTGGTAACCTTGGTTCTGGTACTACCATGCGTCTTCGTGGTGTGACCACTATCAATGGCGATGCTCAGCCACTTATCGTTGTCGACGACCGTATCTTCGACAACCCCGACGAGACCTTCGACTTCGGTTCTGCTACAGAAGAGCAGTATGCGTCGTTGCTTTCTGTAAACGTTGAAGATATTGCCAACATCCAGGTATTGAAGGATGCTGCTGCTACAGCTGTTTGGGGTTCTAAGGGTTCTAATGGTGTTATCCAGATTACCACTAAGCGTGGTGCTCGTGGTAAGACACGTGTGAACTTCTCTTATAAGTTTACTGGTACATGGCAGCCTGAAGGATATAAGCTCCTTAATGGTGACGACTACACCATGCTTATGAAGGAAGCTTTCTATAATCCTAAGCAGTCGTCAACAGCTACTACAAATATTGCTGAGCTCAACTACGACCAGAGCTGGGCTGAATATGAGAACTGGAACAACAATACTGACTGGGTGAAGGAAGTAAAGCAGTTTGGACAGATGCACTCTTATAACCTCAACCTCACAGGTGGTGGTCAGAAGGCACAGTTCCGTATCTCTGCAGGTTACGACCATCAGACAGGTTCTATTATCAAGCAGAAGCTCGATCGTTTCTCTACACGTTTGGTACTCGACTACAATGTGAGCGACCGTATCAAGTTCTCTACCAACTTTGCATTGACATATACCAACAACGACCAGAACTATTCAGGACTTCTTGGTATTGCACAGAAGTTGGCTCCTAACATGAGTATCTATCGTCAGAATTCTGATGGTAGTAACACAAGTGAGTATTACCTCATGAACCCTGTTGCTCCAAAAGGAGAGAACCCTTATACAGGTAACTACTCATCTTCTGAGATGACTAAGATTCGCGACCTTGGCAACCCTGTTGCCATTGCTAACTTGGCATGGAAGAAGGATCAGACATATCGTATCACTCCTAACTTCGTATTGAAGTATGAACTTCTCGGTATTGATGCTGATAAGTCGCGTTTGACTTTCACAGGTAGAGTAGACTTCGATATCTATGCTCGTTCGCTGCCTACATATTATCCTGCTGCTTTGACAACAGGAAAGTGGAGCGATAAGAATTACAACCAGTCAACAAATACTGAGTCGAACCGCTTCCAGATGAGTGCACGTGCAGAACTTGCATACACTCCTCATTTCAAGAACAAGGACTTGTCTGCTACTATGCTTCTCCGTTATGAGATGACACAGTCGAAGAGCAACAACCAGTATATCTCTGAGTACTCTTTGCCTGATGGTATCACATCGCCAACCATTCCTGGTGCTTTGGAGTCGATGACAAGTGGTAACAGCCGTTCTAACTCACAGTATGCTCTCTACAACGGACACTTTTCTTATAAAGGGTGCTACAATCTCGGATTCTCTCTCCGTGCTGATGGCGACTCTAAGTTTGGTCCTAAGAACAAGTGGGCTTACTTCCCTGGTGTCTCTTTCCGTTACAACATCGTTGATGAATCGTTCATGAAGCCTTTGCGCGACAAATTCCTCTCTATGTTGGCTCTCCGTGCCAGCTGGGGTATCAATGGTAAGGCTCCAAGTGCCGACTACTTGTTCTATTCTACATATAATACAAGTGCAGGCTCATATGGTAATGGTAACAACACATTTACCGTTGCAAGTATCGATGGTTTGAAGCTCGACGACCTCCGTTGGGAGAAGACAACATCTGTGAACCTTGGTTTCAACCTCGGTATGTTCAACGACCGCGTGGAAGTTGACTTCGACTGGTATACCAAGAATACTAAGGACTTGCTTATGACAGGTGTGAAGATTCCATCAACAACAGGTTATAGTAGCCTTTCGTATGCTAACGTTGGTAAGATGAACAACGAGGGTTGGGAACTTAACATTTCTGGTAAGCGACTCATCAAGCTTGGTAAGTTCTCTATGGATGCCAGCGTGAACGTGGCTCAGAACTACAATGAGATTAAGGAAATGGATCAGCGTGTGCTCGATGCTATCAACACAGAGTGGAAACCAACAGTACGTCCGTCAAGCAAGAAGGAAACAGGTTACACCAACCGTGTGCAGGTAGGTAACGCTATTGGCTCTATCTATGGTTTCCGCTATAAGGGTGTTTACCAGTATAGCTACGAATATCTTGAGAACTATCAGAAGGAGCATGGTCTCTCATCTTCTGAATATGAGGCTTGGATTAACAGCCAGTTGGCAGAAGGAAAGACATTCCCTGTAGTGCTTGGCTCTGATGGTAAGGTTTTGATGACAAGCCAGGGCCACCCACAGCATGTTGTTTACAACTATTCTGATGGTAGCTCTACATATTCCTTCAAGGGTGGTGATGCTATCTACGAGGATATCAATCACGATGGTCAGATCAACGCTCTCGACATTGTATACCTTGGTAACTCATTGCCAAAGGTACAGGGTGGTTTCAACTTCACCTTCAAGTATGGCAGATGGAGCTTGAAGACACGTTTCAACTATCGTTTCGGCAACAAGGTTGTTAACCTTGCTCGTATGAACCTTGAGAACATGTATACCACTTACAACCAGTGCGCTACTGTAAACTATCGTTGGCGTAAGGATGGAGATATTACTCCTATTCCACGTGCTATGTACAACGCAGGTTACAACTATCAGGCTTCTGACCGTTTTGTAGAGAATGGTTCGTTTATACGTTTCAACAACTTGCAGTTGGCTTACAACTTTGATAAGAAGGTCATCAAGAAGCTTGGTTTGAACCAACTTCAGGCTTACCTCAGCGTTAACAACCTCTATTGCTGGACAAAGTATAGTGGTACCGACCCTGAAGTATCTGTATCAGGATGGGGTGTTGCAGTCGATGACTCACAGACACCACGTGCTAAGTCGTTTACTGTAACATTGAACGTAGGATTCTGATAATCTCACAACCTATATAAACATTGAAAACAATGAAAAAATATATATCAACCATATTGGCAAGTCTCGCTATGGTATCTTGCGTAGATACCGTACTCTTGCCTGATGACAAGACTGTTGACCAGGATTTCTGGAAGACAAAGTCGGATGTCAACCAGATGGTGCAGGGCGCATATAAGTCTATGCTTTCGGCTGATGTTATGAGCCGACTCATTGTATGGGGCGACTTCCGTTCAGACGAATTGAATATGGTATCATCAATAACAGGTCCGATACCTACTGCACTTACTGAAATTGATGCTGTGAATATGCAGACTACAAATACCTTCGCTACATGGGGTGGCTTGTATTCTGTTATCAACAACTGTAATATCGTGCTTGATAAGTCGAAGGCAGTTATGGATGTAGACCCTTCATATACCGAAGGCGACTATCAGACCGATCGTTCGCAGATGTTGGCATTGCGCTCTTTGTGCTATTTCTATTTGGTACGCAACTTCCGCGATGTTCCATATTCTGGTAAGGCTTATATGAATAGCAGTCAGGAGATGAACCTACCACAGCTTGCTCCAGACTCAGTACTTACACTCTGTATTAAGGATCTTGAGGAGGCTTCAAAGACTGCTCTCGACCCAACAGCCTTTACCGACTGGCGTAGAACAGGATGGATAAACAAGGATGGTATCAACGCTATTCTTGCAGACATCTATCTCTGGCTTGGCTCTGTACACCATGACGCTAACTACTATCAGAAGTGTGTAGAATATTGCGACAAGGTGATTGAATCGAAGAAAGAACAGCATGTCGCTGATCGTGGCGAGGTTGAGACAAAAGAATATCCTATTGCTGATGCTAATAAGGCTTTCGAAAACATCTTTGTTCAAGGAAATGCTGAGGAGAGTATCTTCGAATTGCAGTTTGATGGAACAGCAAATTCTAATACCGCTCTTTGCCAGTATTACTTCAAGTACGCTAAGGACAACTCGCCTTCAGGCTTTGTTAGAGCAGCTTCTATTTTC
>ULOX01021267.1_pt1 | contig 11391 bp, 7 predicted proteins | sample 1952911 | NCBI WGS metagenome assembly ULOX01 (sample SAMEA4835613, study PRJEB28245) | human gut metagenome | biome: gut microbiome; material: fecal sample | place: Denmark | collected 2008
ACTGACATCGCCTCCTACTGTATTCATAAGAAACAATACACCGCTTATACTATCATCATTCTCAATAGCTGCCAGCTGTGGAAGAATATGCTCATACTTGGTAGTTTTACTTGTCGCTGGAAGAATATCATGTCCTTCTATCTCACCTATTATTGTTATAAGTTTAATCGCATTGCCATCATTATCCCCCTTAAGTGTCACCTGTCCGTCACACATATCTGTCTTGACATTTTCATCATCGTTCATATCATACCATCCTTTAGATAAGTTTCTACAGAATATCTGTATACCTTATAGTCTGCTGATATTAACCATATTATTCATCATAATTCTCCATTCTTGCGTGTGAAAAATCTTATTTTTCACGCTAATCACTTTATCACTATCTGGAATCTATCCACCTTACGTCCATATATTCCTGCATATCCATCCTGTCCGTCATTTCTTTCATTATCTGTCTGATATGGAAAATAGTCATTTCCTGTTGTACTTACCCTGTAATATGCATATTTGTAACCATTCTCTGTAAATGCCTGGTAATGGGGTGCTTCATTATATAACAGCGTGTCTGGTGTGTAATAATATACTTCAACCGCCTCTATACTATGTCCGTTTCCGGCATAACCATTATAATAATCTGAAATATCTGAATTGCGGCTATCAACATAAGCAAGCCATCTTCCATTAGAATACACTCTGTATACTGCATATCCTATATCTGTTGATAAAGTTATTCCTGTTATATTTCTGCCTCTTATTCCAGCATAGTCTTCATCGTTAATCACCTGTGGAAGCCAGTAATTTCCGTCTATCTGTGCCTGATATATCACATTAACCTTTCTTATATAAGCATCTTTATATGGCGATGAATAATCTGCATAATATATATTTCCATCAAATTCATGATCACCTATCCTGTATGCTCCAAACTGCCACATCATGCAGTCCATATCCGGCTCTTCTACATCCCAATGTGCAAGCCACATGTTAAAGCCCTCAGTCATAGAAAGACGATTAGTATCCAGTACATTTTTATAATAGTCATAATTCGCATATACGCCTGTTATATAACCTCTTGAATGCATTTCCTCTATGAATCTTATACAGATGTCTGTAAGCAGTGTCCTGTCTTCTTCACTATATACATCCATTCCATGATTTTTCTTGTATTCATCCGCATCCTCCATATCAAACCATACACCACGAACCGGGTTACGTCCTTTAAGCATCCGCAATGTGTGGGATATTTCAGACTCTGTTTCCTGCATCGTCATTGCATAGCTATATATATATACTCCATATGGAATACCCAGCCTTTCACATTCATCCATGTTTTGTACAGCCTGCTTATCATCCTGATATGCATAATCATTACCATATCCAATGCGTATTATCACACCCTCTATGTGTTCCTTTGCACTATCCCAGTCAATAAGGCCATCATGTCCACTTACATCAATAACAACAGCCATAGCTGCATTATTCATTGTAACCGCCATTATACAGCTAAGGATAATCACAAAAAACATTTTTAGTATGCTTTTATATTTACCACGCACCATCAAACCTCCTTTTTAGAATTAAAGAATATAAGCATTGTTACAATGTTTGGGAAACAATGATATATTCTTAATTTATCTTATTCTAAAAAGCAGGCTTATGTTCTATATATTTACTCCTGACTCTTATTATTCTCATGTATGCGCCCAAGCAGATATAAAAGCTGTTTAAATATATCCTCATTATTCAGTACTATTATACACAGCTGTTCTCTGGCTCTTGTGACAACCTGATAAAAAAACTTTTCAATTATGTCATCGTTATCCCCTTCATAATCTGCACATAACTCACCATATTCATTATAACTGAATTTGCCGTCTATAACCGTTAACACTTTATCAAACTCTTTTCCTATAACCTTGTATGTATTAAATTTCCTTGTTTTATACATGGTGCTGGCATTTTTATAGGATTTCTCATAGTCTATGTATATATACTGTTTAGCCTTATAGTATGCCTTAAGCTTTTTAAACTCATTTATGCTGTTAGCATAGCATATAGTTACACAATCATATCTATAACCTTTTCCTCGCTTGGTAAGATCAAACATATTTCTTATAAACTCTGATAATTCAGGATTCGTTCTTATCCTGTCCGAAAGAAAATACTTTTCATCAGCTATATCTTCTATTCTTTTATCCATAGCCCGTTTCTGCTCCTGACGGGACAATATCTGTTCGCAGTCATAAAACATCACTATTTTGGTATTAATACAGCTGTCTGCAGCTTTCATATCCGGATTCACAGCTGCACTTTCTATAATCCACTCAAACTGGTCATCATGTATACGCTGTGTTTCATCAACAAGTATATAAGAATATCCACTAAGCATATCCTTACTTATCAGATCTTTAGAAGTTATTATATCTGTACATGGTATAGCATGCTCTAGTATATCTATGTTAGGCGTACGTCTTCCGAAATGTATTACACATTTACGTACATTTTCCGGCAGTTTTCTTACAGTGTCATATAAAAGCAGGGTTTTTCCAGTTCCAGCCTCGCCTTTAACTGAATAATACTTTTTATCATCATCTCTTAAAAGTCCTGCAAGAAGTTTTCTGCTCATAGCCTCCTGCTGGTTAGTAAGAAAGTACTGATGCCTTGCAAACCTTTCAGGTGAGTTGACAGGAGAAATAAGATAATCCTTTGCTTTAAAAAGACTTTCTATATTATTTTTCATGCATTTTTTAAAGCTTCTGATATCCTGTGCAATGCTTGAAAAATCAGATACATATAGTTTATTATCCGTATCAAGCTTATATACTGTATTCGTATCAAGAATATAGGTATATGAAATAATATCTGTTGTGACCGGACTAAGATAATATCTGTTTCTTACAAGCTGCTGTTTTATTCTTTCTTCACCAACATCCTCACTTTTAAGTTCAATATTCAATATTCTTTTCCTGTTCGATGACACTTTAAGCAGATCAAACTCTTTACTGATATGTGCTATCGTATATGAATAAAAAAAGTTATCCAGATCTTCTATCTGTACACCTGATTTCATAAGCTTTGTTACAAGCTGTACTAAGGACTCCTTTTCCCTTATCCTCGTCCTCTGAAAGTCCTTTCTTTCTGACATGATATATTCATATTCTGCAAATCTGTCATTATCTTCAATTCTTGTTAATGTATAAAGATTAATAGAATTCAATGTTAAACCTCCATACCAATCATAACCACCTGTTATTATACATCATAGCATAATTATAGTAAATATACTACATATATATCAGCAAAACAAAAAGTAATATTAAAAAGACTTGTCAGCAAACATATAATAGACAATAATTATTATTTATTATATGTTCACTACAAGTCTTATTGCAATATCTTAACGAATTCTTTTAATTTTTAATCTCTGTATCCATGTGGATTATGACTCTGCCAGTTCCATGAATCCCTGCACATATCCTCAAGTGTTTTAGATGCTTCCCAGCCAAGAATCTCCTTAGCCTTAGCAGCATCTGCCCATGAATCAGGAAGGTCTCCCGGACGTCTCTCACCTATCCTGTAGTTTAACTTAACGCCAGTAGACTTCTCAAAAGCATGCACTATCTCAAGTACACTATATGGTGTTCCTGTTCCTAAGTTAAATATCTCAACCCCTTTATGTGAATCTGCATATTCAACTGCCTTAACATGACCACATGCTAAATCAACAACATGTATATAGTCCCTTCTGCATGTTCCATCCGGTGTAGGATAATCCCCTCCGAATATAGTAAGCTGCTCTCTTACTCCAGCTGCAACCTGTGATACATATGGCATAAGATTGTTAGGAATACCCTGTGGGTCTTCACCAATCTTGCCAGATGAATGTGCTCCGATTGGGTTAAAGTAACGTAATAATACAACTGTGAGCTCTGGATCTGCCTTGGCACAGTCTGTAAGTATCTGCTCCATCATAGACTTTGTCCAGCCATATGGATTAGAACATTCTCCCTTAGGCATGGTTTCTACATAAGGTGGCTTCTGGTCACCATATACTGTTGCAGAAGACGAGAATACTATCTTTGTAACACCAGCTTCTTTCATACACTCTATAAGTGAAAGAGTAGTATCAATGTTGTTACGATAATACTTTGCTGGAAGTCTTGTAGACTCTCCAACTGCCTTAAGTCCTGCAAAATGTATCACGCAGTCTATATCATTCTCTGCAAATATCTTACGGAGTGCAGCTTTATCCTTAACATCTGCTTCATAAGATGCTATGCTTTTTCCTGTTATTTCTTCAACTCTCTTTATAGATTCAGGACAGCTGTTACTATAATCATCTACGATGACAACCTCATGTCCTGCATTAATAAGCTCTACTGCTGTATGTGAGCCAATATATCCGGCTCCTCCTGCTAATAAAACTACCATATTTTCCTCCGTATACTATAATTATTAGATCTTTATGCTCTTAAAACTCAATTCCATTAACCTTAAGAAGCTCTCTGGCACTTTCCAGCGAGTCCTTTCCAGTCTTATTCTTTATAGGTGCGAATTCATAGCTTCTTTCAACCTCATATGGCACACAGTCATCCATCATCTCTACCATATCAAGTACAAGTGTTTCAAACTTATATCCGTTAGGAGTTTCTGGCTTGATATAGTTATCGTTCTCATCTATATATGGAATCTTCTTCTCTACTATATGTAAAGGAAGATTTCTGTTAGATATCTCTACAAGCTTTTTAAAGCTGAAAAGATAGTTAAGAATAACACCAAAGCCATAAGTAAGCTCTCCATCTTCTCTTCTTAAGCTGGCAAGTTCTTCTGACATCTCATAATACTCGATTATAGATGGATGTCCGTTTACCTTGCACATAACACCAACCTTTTCTGCCGGCTCACATTTTCTTACTACCTTTGAACCACACTCAGCTCCTGCAAGTATAGTTGCTCCTATAAAGGCTGGATCAGCTATTCTTTGTAATATATTATCAACTGCAAATACGTTAACATATTCAATACCCTTATCCTGCATATCCTTGTCAAGTCCAGCTGCTATTAATGATAAGAACCAGCCTCCGTTACCATTTGGCGACATAGCAAGACTGTCTGTGCTCTCCATATATAACTTTCCATTGTAATCAACTGATGGAACCATGCTCTGTATGAAGAATTTAACATAATCCTTATCATATCCAAAATAATTATGTTCTTCAAAGAACTCTACTGTATCTTTATTGTTCTTATCACTTGTCATGATATAAAGAGGAACCCATGCTCCTGTCTGGTTAACAACATCCATAAGATTATGTATGAGCTGTCCAAAAAGGAATAAATCCTTATTAACCCCTACATTAAGAGTTCCTTTAGGCTTATCAAGTCCTAATCTTGTTCCCTGTCCACCTGCAAGAAGCACTGCTGCTACCTTGCCGTTTTTTATAGCCTCTACACCTTTTGCAGTATACTTTTCCTTGTTTTTCTTTATATCGTTAATCTCTACTGCAGCTAATGGCTCAATCTTCTTAGCATCTCCTTTATCCTCTGCCTTATCCTTAATGCTCTCTACTACCTTCCAGTCAATCATGGCAACCTGTGATATAAGCTTTTTAGCTGCATCATCTCCTAATGCCTCTAATCTTTTAATAACATGCTCCTGATTATGCTCCTTTAAAATACTTATTGCTTCCTGCTTATTCATATTTCTTTCTCCTAATTGTTATTCGTTGCTACATTATACACCCTTTTTTTACTAATAACAATCACATTCTTAGTAATCATCCATGATGATTTTCTTTTATATAAGTTTAAATTCCAAGACCTATATAAAAAAGGCCATGATCCTGACTTTTGCCAGAATCACAGCCTGATCAGCATTATGCTGCACCAAGTGTAACATCATATCCTGCAAGATATTTTAATAATCTTATTGCATCATTAACATCTATCTTACCATCTCCTGTCACATCTGCTGCTTTTTTATTTATAGTATCACTGTATCCCGCAAGATACTTCTTTATAGCGACTGCATCGGCACTGTCTATCTTACCGTTACCATTAATATCGCCATATTTTATACTTTCTTCAACAAGAACTAATTCTTTTTTAACAGATGACGTATTTCCATCTATCTTAAGAACGCCATTCTTTATACACATTTCCTGAACGCCATCCTGATAATCTGCGTTATCAGACAGGTTCAGATATAATGACTTTGTTCCATTATCAGCATTTACTTTCCATACTCTTGTTGAGAAAGCTGAAGAAACATCACTGTCAGCTTCACTGCTATGTGTTGCGTAGTATATATTATTGCCATATACAAACATATCTGTTACTTTTGCAGTATCTTCAACCACACTTAAAGAACTTCCGTCTATATGTGACTTATACAAGCTTCCTTTATTGATGTAGTACCAGTAACTATTATAATAGCTGTATGCAATAGTGTTAATATAGCTATTCTTATTTCTGAATATCATATCAGCAAAGCTGTCAGTTCCATCACATACAACACCTATCCAGTCATGGTGCTTGGTATCTCCTACATTTTTAAAATCAGTATCATTGTAAAGAAAATACTCATGATATACAGTTCCCTCATAATTTTCATCTTTACCCCAGTCATCCCATGTTATATCCATATGATAATAATGTCCATTAAGATATACTGCATTCCACTCATGATTCATAGCTGAAGAGGTTATAGACTGTGTTCTTATACCTATTCCGTTAAGAAGGATATTAGCAAGCCTTGCATATCCACTGCACACTGCTTTACTTGTTGTAAGTGCTCCATATGCCGAATAGCTTGTGTCAGGTATTGAATTTTTCTGATAATTGTCATAATCATAATCCAGTTCTCTTGCTATCCAGTCATGCACTAAAAGTACCTTTTCAACATCACTCATATCGTCTGTTATTGCATATGTAAGCGAAGATATTCTGTTCTTTATATCCTTATAAACAGACGTAACCTTTGCCTTATCTATCTTTGCTCTGACAGGAACACCTGTTGTTTCATTTGTTTCAATAGAATCCTTATCAACAACTGCCTCATTAACGTCTAACTGTACATATGTAATATACTGCATATTAGTATCATATCGTAAAGTATATGTACACCATGAACAACTCTCATCATTAATTACTGTACCATTAAGATACTCAAGCAGTTCTCCCATCTTACTGTATGGAATACTAAGGTCTGTTACATAAAAGCCTGTCCAGTAATATGTCTTTCCATTCTGACTATTTTCTATATAAAGTTTATTATCTATAGCTGCCTGAACTCTTTCCTTTACCATAACAAACTGCTCACCATTCTCAAGTCTTTTATGGAAAATTTCATAGTCCGTTTTTGCTTTTGCTTTATCAATATTCTTTGAAGCTGAATCTATATATTCCGATTTAGCATTGTAGAACACATACTTTACATAAGCTGTGCCATAAGGATCAGCCATAATATTATTAACCCAGTAATAATCAGCTGTATCTTTAAGTCCTGTCAAGTATTTATTAACAATATCTATATCAGCCTTTGGTATGTTGTATTTACTTAAGTCCACGAGATATATGCTTTTACCTGCATATTTATCATCATCAAAAGCTGTTACTTTATCCAGGGCATTCTTTATATCTGTTTTCCACTGTTCTTCTGTTGTTTCTGCTGCTTCTGCATGTGTTATATTACCATAGGCACTATGCCACAGGGTTGCTGGAAACCCTGTAAGCACAATACCTGTAATAAGTGCCGCACATAACAGTTTTTTTAATGCTTTAGAAGTTTTATTCATCATAAAATTGCCTCCTGTCTGCTATGTAAGCTGTTATCTAGCCTTTCCTGACTTTCCAGTGTATATAACAGCTGTACCTGACATAAGCATAAGCATCATCATAAGTACTGCAATGTTAATTGACATATCACCAGTTTTAACACCTTCTGTTACTTCACTATCATTGTTATTGTTGTCATCCTTTGTTGTATCCTCTGGCTTAACATCTTCCTTAGTGTCATCAGATGACTGTTTTTCTTCTACCTTTAATGTTGTCTCAGCAACATAAGTTGAAGCTGCTAATGCAGAATCAGATGCAACCCATCCCTTTGTTCCATCTGCCAGTGTCTTATACATTTCTCTCTTGTATTCAACTACAAGCTTATAATCACCAGCTTCTGCAGAATTTAAGCTTATACTATAATTACTATCTGTAATATTATTCCACTTAATCTCCTGATTTGCTGCTGCAAAGCTCCATCTTACTGGTACATATCTTACATCTCCACCATTAGGAACGGCATAATTCATACCAATAACTGATAATATAACATTATTGTCTTTTCCTGCTGTTATAACACCAGTAAACTCACTGCCTTCTGATGTTTCAAGCTTAACTTTGCTCTTATCAAGCTTTGGAAGTGCTATAGTTTCAGTTTCGCCACATCTTGTACATGTTCTTACAAGCATGCCTTCCTCTGTTTCTGTAGGCTCTTTAGTTATCTTACCTTCATCATATGTGTGTCCTGTTGCTGGTAAAACTTCTGTCTTAACATCACCACATCTTTTACAGATATATGACTTAACACCATCTTTAGTACATGTTGGTTCTGTTGTTATCTTAGCTTCACCATAATCATGTCCAAGTGCTTCTATAGTTTTCTCACTAAGAATTGTTTCACATACTGTACATCTTACAACACTCTTACCTGCTTTAGTACATGTTGGCTCTTTTTCTACCTTAGCCTCTCCTGGAGTATGTGCCTTTTTAGCTATTGCCTTTGTTTCTTTATGGTCGCATCTTTCACATTCTGATGTTTCTACACCTTCTTCTGTACATGTTGCTTCTTTAGTAACATGATATGCTCCCATCTTATGACCTAATGCTTCTATAGCTTCTGTTTTTGTTTCACCACAGTTTGCACATGTGTATGTCTTCACTCCGGCTTTAGTACATGTTGGTTCTGTTGTTACTTTTCCTTCATCCCATGCATGTCCTGTTGCTTCTATAGCTTCTGTCTTTGTATCATGACACTTTGTACATGTGTATATCTTTACTCCGGCTTCTGTACATGTAGCCTTTTTAGTAACTACTCCGTCATCATATGTGTGTCCTGTTGCTTCTATAACTTCTTCTTCAAGAACTACTCCACATACTGTACATCTTGTTACCTTTTTACCAGCTTCTGTACATGTTGCTTCCTTTTCTACAGTAGGAGTTCCTGCCACATGTTTATCCGTCTTAGGTATAGACTTTGTTATAAGATTATGACATATTGTACAATATGCTGTAAGAGTTCCCTCTTCCTTACATGTAGCTTGTTTAGTAACTGTATAATCTGTGTATTTGTGATATTCTTCACTCTTTGGTATCACTTCAGACTTTGTTTCACCGCATACACTACAAACAGATTCTTTCTTTCCATCTTTCTGGCATGTTGGTTCAACTGTAGTCTTCCATTCTCCCCAGCTATGCTCTTTTTTAGCTAAAGTTTCTGTCTTAAGTACCTCGCTACATACAGTACACTTTGTAATACGTGTTCCTTCTTTAGTACATGTTGGTTCTTTAGTAACCTCAGGGGTTCCTGCTACATGACCCTTATGTTCTATCTTCTGTGTTATTTTGTTATGGCATACAGAACACTCGCGGTATTCTTCTCCATCCTCTGTACATGTAACAGCTTTATCTACAATCCAGTCACCATACTTATGTCCTGTACTCTTAAGAACTGTACTGCTGATCACTTCTTTGCAATCCTTACATGTAACTACTTCCAAACCATCTTTAGTACATGTTGCAGCTGTTTTCACAGTTTCTGTATGTTTATGTTCACATGTTACAGTAACACTACCAGCTGTAACCTCTATTGGAACTGCTTTTTCATCAATATTAGATACATCAGCTGTATCCTGTCCATTTCTGCCTGCAATATTCAACTGTGTTGTTCCTATAGCAGCTTCATCTAATATTTTAAATGTAGCTGTATACACGATACCTGTCTTTGTAATATTTGATTTGCCAGATGCAAAAGCATAACCAATATAATTGATGCTTGTATCATTTATAGCATCATTTTTTATAATAGGCTCATAAAATATAAATTCATCATCTGTATTAGCAGGTTCTTTAACATCAACAAGTTTAAGAACTTTATTGTCGAAAGTGAGACTGAACACTAAACCTGCAATACCTGGATTGGAAGTTAATGACACAGTAACACTAACCTCATCTCCCCTATGGCCTGATACTGTGCTTACCTGAAGCACTGCTTTTTCAGCCGCCTGAGCCTTGTCAATATGACCAACTGCAGTTAATACTGTTGATACTGCAATAAGAATGCTCATAAAAACGGCTGCCCAGATTCTAGAGTGTTTATTCTTCATCCTTTTTCCTCCTTATTTTTATTTTTGATTTATTTAAATACAATATCACGCCAACCACTATAATAACTAATACTAAAACAACAATAATAATTATAACTCCTTTATGATTGTTATGTGACACTGGATTTAACTGGTTATCACCTGTACCTGATACACTTTTTTCTGTTGTATCTATAGCTGACCTGCTGCTTTTTTCTGTTGTATCAGTTGTCATTGTGCTCTCTTTTTCATTATCTGATGAAGTCTCCATATCATCACGTATAGTATTTCCATCTGTTATAACGTGCTTTGGCAATCCATCAGCTCCACCTGTTATTATCATATATGGTGTAACATGCTGGACAGAAGGCTCTTCTATATATATTGGTAATGTTTCCTCCTGTTTATCATCTAATTTCATTGTAGTATCGTTTTCTGTCAGAATTACAGAATTGCCTCCACTAAACGTTACATTAATATTTTTTTCATCAAAGTTACTTGCATCAGTCTTCTGTACCGATACCAGCACACCATCCTGTGCTGCATCCTTATTACATTTAAACTTAGCTTTTAATATAACTCCTGTATCTGTTGTTTCAGCAGCTCTTGCATACGAAAAAGCTACTCTATCAGACAACTGGTCATTCACTATGGCATTTTTCATAATATCACCTGTATCAGCACTTATAAGTTCAACCCTGCTGTTATCATAATACAGTTGAAAAACTAATGCCGCTATTCCCGGATTATCCTTTATAACAACCTTTACTTCAAGCTCAGAACTTTTCTTGTTATAATCTGATTCAAGACTAAGAACCAGATTATAATCTGCTGCTGCCACACAATCATAATATGATACACATGACACAATGATTATTGCAGATATAATGTATGCTGCAATTTTTTTAACACTATTTATATACATAAACATATAAGTCCTTTTATTAAATATTTATTAAATTATATATCCCTCACATGATATTTGCAATTAAAATAATTATTTTCGACATTTTTTTGACATTTTAAATAT
>ULOX01051211.1_pt1 | contig 11346 bp, 9 predicted proteins | sample 1952911 | NCBI WGS metagenome assembly ULOX01 (sample SAMEA4835613, study PRJEB28245) | human gut metagenome | biome: gut microbiome; material: fecal sample | place: Denmark | collected 2008
TACATAAGCAACCTCTTCTACCGACAGTCCGCACAGCCTTCTCAAGGAACGCAGCGCTTCACGCTTATCCTTCGCGCCTTCGATAATGGTTGTTATGCCCAGTTCCTCGGCTCTGCGGTGGATAATCTCGCTTTTGCGTCCGGTAATAATCGCTACCTCAAGACCATTGTGCAGGGCACAGCTGATGCCCATGCCATCCTTTGCGTTAAAGCCCTTAAAGCATTCTCCGTCTGCCGCAATATAGATAGTTCCGTCGGTCAGCACACCGTCAACATCCAATGCCAGCAGTCTGATTGCTTTAGCTGCTTCTATAAATTCGTCATCCTCATCCTGTGCATCATCTAACCAGCTTACCATTATACTACTCCTTGCCTTACAAGGTCGGTCATATGCAGCAGGCCGATAACCTTATTATCTTTGTCAATAACAGGCAGCACGGTAATCGGTTTCGGCTTGTTGCTTTCCATAAGATGCAGAGCCTGTGCTGCCAGCTTGTCTTCGGTAATAGTTTTCGGAGCCTTTGTCATCAGCTCGCAAACAGGACGCTGCAGGAAATCAACACCCTTACTCAGACCGCGGCGGATATCGCCGTCGGTAAGCACACCCTGCATAACACCGTCCGCATCAACAACGGATACAGCACCCAGACCTTTGTCGGTAATAACAAACAAAGCATCCTGTACCTTGGTATCTGCCAGCACAGTCGGGTTCTCCTCGCCTTTATGCATAATGCTGCCTACGGTCAGAAGCAGCTTGCGTCCCAGGCTGCCGCCCGGATGGAAGATAGCAAACTGACTTGCTGTAAAGTTATGCTTTTTGAGCAGCGCCAAAGCCAGCGCATCGCCATACGCCAACGCTGCGGTCGTGCTGCTTGTCGGAGCAAGACCAAGCGGGCAGGCCTCCTTGCTGACACCTACATTAAGTACAACGTCGGCATTCTTGCCAAGTGTTGAATCAGGCTTGCCAACCATAGCGATAATCTTGGCACCGATGCGGCGCAAGGACGGCAGGATATTCAAAACCTCGCCTGTTTCACCGCTGTTGGAGAGAGCAATAACAACATCGCTTTCCGTAACCATGCCCAGGTCACCGTGAATACCCTCTGCAGGATGCAGATAAAAGGACGGTGTGCCGGTGCTGGCAAAGGTTGCAGCCATTTTGCGGCCGATCAGGCCGGATTTACCCATACCAGTAATAACGGTACGGCCCTGACAATCTAAAATCAATTTTACTGCCGCAGCAAAATTTTCATCTACACGCGGCACCAGCTCTAAAATTGCTTCTGCCTCCATGCGCAGAACATCCTGTGCATGCTTTAGCATTGCTTCCATGTTATCACCCTACCTTTAGCCACGTACAATCTTGTCGATTGCCAGCACGTCGGTCAATAATTTTTCCAGATTATCCAGCTTAACCATATTCGGGCCGTCACTTAGTGCTTCTGCCGGATTATCATGCACCTCTAAGAACAGTGCATCAATGCCTACAGCCGCAGCAGCACGTGCCATATGCGGAACATACTGGCTCTGACCGCCGCTGGAGGTGCCTTGGCCGCCGGGAATCTGTACGCTGTGAGTAGCATCCATAACTACGGGATAACCAAGCTCACGCATAATGGCCAGACCGCGCATATCGGTTACCAGTGTGTTGTAGCCGAAGCTTGCACCACGCTCGGTCAGCATAATGTTATGATTGCCTGCTTCCTCAACCTTTTTGATAACATTTTTCATGTCCCAAGGTGCCAGGAACTGACCTTTTTTTACATTAATAGTCTTGCCGGTTTTGGCAGCTGCATAAACCAAATCGGTCTGACGGCACAGGAAAGCCGGGATTTGCAGAATATCTACAACCTCGGCAGCCTTTTCAGCCTGCCAGGGCTCGTGGATATCGGTTACAACAGGAACACCAAGATCTTTTTTAATCTGTGCCAGAAGCTTTAAGCCCTCTTCAATGCCGGGTCCGCGGAAGGAAGCATAAGAGGAACGGTTAGCCTTATCAAAGGAAGCCTTAAATACATAGGGAATGCCCAGCTTGTCGCAGATTGCTTTTGTACGCTGACCAATCATCAGGCTGCGCTCATAGCCTTCGAGCACGCAGGGACCGGCCATCAGCATCAGGGGATGGCCCTGACCTACTTCATAATTACCAACTTTAACGATTTGCATAAGTATCCTCCAGCTTATTTATTCATTTTAGCAAACAGCTCGTTGACTGCTGCCAAATCCTCGGGGGTATCAACACCGATGCCCTGGAAATCGCTTTCCAGAACTTTAATCTTATAACCATTTTCCAGTGCACGCAGCTGCTCCAGGCTTTCCGCTCTTTCCAGTGGTGTCGGCTGCAGTGCTGCATATTTCAGCAGGAAGCTGCGGCGGTAAGCATAAATACCTACATGCTTGTAAACCTTGTAGCCCTCCGGCTTATTGCGCGGATACGGCATCAGGCTGCGGGAGAAGTACAGTGCATAGCCGTTAAGGTCGGTTACAACCTTTACGGCAGCAGGATTGTTGTAATCCTCCTCGTTCATAGCAACCTTCAATGTTGCCATCTGCAGCTCGCTGTCACCGGTAAAGCATTCAGCCAGGCGGTCAATAACCTCAGGCGGAATCATCGGCTCATCACCCTGTACGTTAACGATAACATCAACATCGGGATAGTTCAAAGCTACCTCAGCCAGACGGTCGGTACCGCTCGGATGGTCGGGAGATGTCATCATTGCTTTGCCGCCAAAGCCGTCTACAGCCTTTTTGACAAGCTCATTATCGGTAGCTACAACTACCTCGTCCGGCAGCTTAGCCTGGCAGGCACGCTCATAAACGTGCTGAATCATCGGCTTACCTGCAATCAGGGAAAGCGGTTTGCCCGGAAGACGGGTAGAAGCATAACGTGCGGGAATTACGCATAAAACTTTCATTTTTTATCAAGCTCCTTTTTAATGGCATGATCAATATATTCTTTGAACTTATCCATGCCCTCGGTAATGCAGATATCCATATTCAGGATATACAAAGGAATTTCGCGGGCAGAATAAATAAATTCAGTCGGTATCTTAACAGCATCCTTCGCTGTAGTAACCATTGCTACAGCCTTTAGGCTGCTGGCACGCTCGTTGATGTACTGCATTTCCAGCATACCGTAATCGTGATGGTCTGGATAGCGTACAGCCTCCATGATATTCAAACCGATACTGGAGAGAGTCTGTTCGAAGGATGACGGGTTGCCGATTGCAGAAAAAACCATAACATCCTTGCCGCGCAGCTCTTCCAGATCCTTGATATTTTCGGAAATACCCTTGTACCAGTCGGCAATTTCCACAAAGTTTTTCGGATGGTGAATACTTTCTACTATCGGTGCCTTGTCATTATATTTGGCAATAGTATGACGCAGCTGAATGCGGCTCAGCTTGCTGCTCTGGTCGGTTTTGGTCAGCAGGAACAAATCGCCGCGGCTCAGGTTTTCGAGCGGCTCACGCAGAGTACCGCGCGGCAGCACACAGCCGTTGCCGAACATATTCAGCGTATCTACCAAGACGACATCCAGGTCGCGCTCCAGCTGCCAGTGCTGATAGCCATCGTCCATAATGATAACCTCGGCATTCAGCTTTTCAACGGCATAACGGCCGGTAACGGCACGGTTTTTGCCGATGATTACCGGAATACCCGGCAAAGTCTTAGCCATCAGGTAAGCTTCGTCACCTGCTTCATAGGCAGTCATGAAAATCTTATTGCCGTCGGAAACTACGCCCAGCTCCTTGCCCCAATGCGAACGGTAGCCGCGGTTCAGGATAACAACGCGATAGCCCATAGACTTGATAATTGCCGCCATCTTCTGGGCGGTAGGAGTTTTACCGGTGCCACCGACGGTAATATTACCGATAGAGATAACGCAGCAGTTCAGCTTTTCTCTGTGCAGCAGGCCGCAATTATACATAGACAGCTTGCAGCAAACGCCGAATTCGTATAAATAAGACATGCCACGCAGAACTGCCAGCAACAGCCAGCCGAAGAACGGAGTTTCCGGACCATAGGCAACCTGCATAACATATTGGATAATCGCATCACCGTGACGCAGGCGTCCGCCGCCTTCATCCGTCAGGTTACGCGTATTAATCGGATAGCTTTTGTATTCACGGGCAGGCACAGCAGTTAAATCAAGCAGTTCCTTGAGATAATGGATGCTGCGCACATCCGCTCCGCGGTTCTCTTTGATAACCTGCAGGGAAGCTGCACCCATCTGCGTGCGACGCTCGTCATTGCCCAGAATATCCAGCATTTCCTTCGTCAGTTCATCATTATTGTTAACCATCTTGCAGGCCTTAACCTTGCTCAACAGTGCATAGGAATCCTTAAAGTTCTGCATGCTCGGGCCGACGAGAATCGGTTTGGCATGGGCAGCAGGCTCCAGTACGTTATGACCGCCGGTATTGCTGAAGGAACCGCCGACGAAAACAACATCGCCGACAGCATAAATACGTCCCAGCTCACCGATGGTATCGATAATCAGCAAAGGATATTCCTTGCGCTCACCGCTTTCCTCCAGCATCTTGGAGCGGAAGCCTGTTTCATAGCCGTAATGGCTTGCCAGCTTGGCAATTTCATCTGCTCTGGCAGTTTTACGCGGTGCGATAATCAGACGTGCATGCGGATATTTTTTACGGATGCACTTGAAGGATTCAAACAGCACCTTTTCTTCGCCGGGATGCGTAGAGCCGGCAACGATAATAGGATAATCCTCTTTCAATCCCAGCTCAAAGCGGTATTTCGCCAAATCCTCCGGCGTAACCTCCGCATAGGTCTGGTCAAATTTTGTATTACCGGTAACAAAGATTTTGCTGCGGTCGGCACCGAGATGCGCAATATAATCGGCATCAATGCTGGACTGCATGCAAAAACGGGTTACAGTATTTAGCATATCATCCCAGATACCATAAAGATATTTGTAATTTTTTACGGATTTTTCGGAGATACGGCCATTTACCATCATTACAGGTATATGACGTTCGCGGATAGCGCGCAGGAAATTAGGCCACAGCTCTGTTTCTACCGGCATAAAGACACCGGGGTGAATACGCTTGACCAGAGATTCCGCAACAAACGGTAAATCCAGCGGGAAGTAGATAATAGCATCTGCTTCGGGAATAATCTGCTTGGCCATGTTATAACCGCCTACGGTAAAGGCAGATACCAATACCGGGCGCTCGGGCATTTCCTTGCGGATTTGTTTAACAAGCGGGCTGGTGGCAACAATTTCGCCTACGGATGCACCATGAATCCATACGCAGTCCTTGCCGGCAACCTTGGCAATATCCTCTTCATCTACACAACCGAGGCTCTGCTTAAAGCGCAAGGCGAAGCCTTTTTCTGTAAACAGGCGGTAAGTGTAATAGGGGACAATAAAAATTACCAGCACTATTAAAATAAGAATATTGTAGAGTATATACATTTACTAACCTCTTTTCGCCTTACTTGACTTCCTTGCTGCGATACTGAATCTTATACAGATGCGCGTACAGCCCGTCCATAGCCATCAGCTCATCATGGTTACCCTGCTCGATAAGCTGGCCATTTTCCAAAACCATAATCTTATCAGCATTTTTAATCGTCGAAAGACGATGCGCAATAACAAAGGACGTTCTGCCTACCATCAGGCGGTCCAGAGCCTCCTGTACCACGCGCTCGCTTTCCGTATCGAGTGCAGAGGTTGCCTCGTCGAGAATCAGAATCTGCGGGTTCTTCAATATTGCCCGGGCAATAGAAATGCGCTGACGCTGACCACCGGAAATATTCATACCGCGGTCACCCAGCATTGTTTCATAGCCGTTAGGCAATTGCATAATAAAGTCATGGGCATTCGCAGCCTTCGCTGCAGCCTCTACCTCTTCACGTGTCGCATCCAGACGTCCGTAAAGAATGTTATCATAAACAGAACCGTTGAACAGCACTGTTTCCTGCGGTACAATACCAACCTGCTCACGCAGGGAATCCAGCGTAACCTTGCGGATATCCTGGCCATCAATCGTAATGCTGCCGTTAGTCGCATCATAGAAACGCGGCAACAGGCTGGCTACGGTAGACTTGCCAGCACCGGAAGGACCGACAAAGGCAATCATTTCGCCGGGCTTAACCTCGAAGGAAACATGGCTGAGCACTTCTTCGTTTTCGTTATAAGCAAAGCTTACATCATTGAAGCGTACATCCCCTTTTACCTTCGGCAGAGCCTTGGCATCAGGTGCATTTTTAATAGCCTCCGGCAAATCCAATACGTCGAAAACACGCTGCGCTGCAGCCAATGCCTTCTGAATATTGCCGATAACACGGCTTAAACGTTTAATCGGGTTAGAAATATTAACGGCATAGGTCAGAAAGGCTACCAGAGAGCCTGCAGTAATGCTGCCGTTGATAACGCTGTTGCCGCCGTACCAGAGAATAATGGATACGCCGACAGCTGCCACAAACTCAATCGTCGGGGTGAGCGTTGAAGAAAGCTGCGCATACTTCATGTTGGCGCGGAAGTTGTTCATGTTTTCCTTGTCGAAGCGCTCTACCTCATAGCCTTCGCGCACGAAGGATTTGATAACGCGCGGAGAGGAAGCAACCTCCTGCAGTACAGAGGTAATATCAGCAGCAGCCTCCTGAATACGGCTGCCGGATTTACGGATGCGCTTACCGAAGCTGTCAATGAAGAACAGTACAACCGGGAAGGTTGCAAAGGTTACGAGGAACAGCTTCCAGTCCAGATACAGCATCATAGCGATAGATACGATAAGAATAACGCTTTCGGTAAACATTTCCACAACGTTTTCTACCATCGCGGACTGCAACGCATTAACGTCGTTAGTAACATAACTCATAATGGTACCGGTTTTATGCTTGTCATAAAAGCTCATACTTAAACGCTGCAGCTTTTCAAAAACATCCCTGCGGATATCAATAATCACACGCTGACCGACATAGTTCATCAGATAGCTTTGTCCGTAATAGGAAACACCGCGGATAATAAAAACAACCACAATGCTGATTACAATATAGTTCAGCATGGATGTATCCTTATCTCGCAGAACCTGGTCTACCATATCCTTGATAACCCAAGGCAGATAAGCAGTACAGCCGGAGGCAATGCCGGTGCAGATAAGCGCTGCCAGCGCACGCATCCAATAGGCTTTTACATATTTCAATGCTCGAAGGTATAAATTCATTTTCTCTCCTCAGTTATTTTTAAGATTAATTGAGCAACGCGGTTTACCGCACCTGGTTCACCAAGTCTGTGCTTCATATATGCCAAATCGCTTTGCAGCTGTGCCTGACGCTCAGGCTGCAAAAGCTCTACTGCAGTTTTCGCTAATTTTTCCGGGGTGAAGTCCTCCTGCAGCAGCTCCGGCATAATCGTTTTGCCCGCAACAATATTCGGCAAGCCGATATTGGGGATATTGATTACCAAACGCGCGATAAAAGCATTCAGTGCGGAAGTACGGTAAACAATAACACTCGGCAGTCCGCACAAAGCAGCCTCCAGCGTTACCGTACCGCTGGTAGCCAGCGCCAGGTCCGCCACACTGAACAAATCGTAGTTATGACCTTCGGTAATTTTTACCTCAATGCCATACGCCGCAATTTTTTCCTGCAGCATAGCAAGCGGAATGGTATTAGCGCGCGGCATAACAAACTGAACATCAGGCAACTGCTGCTTTAAAAGCTTAGCACCTGCCAACAGCGTCGGCAGCATTTTTTCAATTTCCATAAGACGACTGCCGGGCATCAGCAATATCAGTTTTTTGCCGGGCTGCTTGCCGGCCCAGGCTTCAGCCTCAGCCTTGGTCATCGTAGGATGTACAATATCCAGCAGCGGATGACCTACAAACTCTACGGGAGCACCTGCTTCCTTGTACACATCGTATTCAAAAGGAAAGATGCAGGCAACCTTATCCACTATTTTCGCAACCTTTTTGGCACGGCCCTTGTTCCAGGCCCATGCCGACGGAGCAATATATGATACAACGGGAATTCCTTTATCGTGAGCCAGCTTAGCCAGCTTCATATTAAAACCGGGGTAATCGACAACTACCAGACAGTCCGGCTTGCGTTCGTCCATAATGCGCGCAAAATCACTGCGCAGACGGAATAAATCAGGCAGTTTGCGGATAACCTCCACAAAACCCATTACGCCGTGGTCCTTAATGTCCCACAGCACCTCGCCGCCGGCCTTGCGCAGAGCGTCGCCGCCCATACCAAAAACCTCGGCCTTGCTATCAAGTTTTTTTATAGCAGCAGTCACAGCAGCTGCATGGATATCGCCAGAGGCTTCTCCGGCAGATATTAATATTTTCGCCATGATGTCTCCTTGCATTTACCTATATATATTCAGTATATATTATAACACAAAAAGCGGCTGACATAAGCTATCAGCCGCTAAGAAATACGAAATTTTTCCGATATTTATTTTACAAGAATGGTAATATTATGCTCATCTGCCAGCGCTATCACCTTTTCGCGCTCCGGAATGATAGTATTACCTGCTTCAATAACAGCTCCTGTAGCACCGGCGTGAATCATTGATTCAATCGTCGTCGTACCGAAACCGGGAATATCAAAGCGTTGGTCCTGCTTCGGCTTGGCAGCCTTGGCTACGATAACGCCGCCCTTGCCTAAAAAACCGCCGCGCAGAATGCAGGCATCAGTGCCTTCAATCGCTTCTACCGCCATAACGGCACGATTTTTTACAACAACGGTCTGACCGATATCCAATCCGCCGATGGCTTTGGCCATCTCAAAACCGAATTCCATATCCGCAAGCTCTGCCTCCGTAGGCTTACGCTTGGTCAGAACACCGGGCGGCGGCAGCAGCGGTTTAATCAATAAGGTCTGATCCATAACCTCAATGCCTTCGTCCTCCAGCTCCTTGACAATCGCATTCATGATAGTATCATCCTTGCGGTCCGGAATGGTGGCCAAAATTTTTATCGCCCGCAGATCAGGAACAATCCTGCCTGCTTTGTACAAAACTTCCTTTGTTACCTTGCCGATCATTGTGACCTTGGTAACCTTATTTTTTTTCAGCGTAGAAATAATCTTGCCGATTTTGCCGATGTTGATATCGTAATAAACATCAACACTGCCGGGCAGCTCCTCGTCAATACCGGGAACAACACCTACAGCGACAACATGGTAACCCAGCTCTTTCGCTGAGCGTGCTACCTCTACCGGCAGATGTCCGACACCTGAAAGTACGCCCAGCACCTCCATAGCCTTAGCCTCTGCGTGTACGGATGATGCCGCGTTCTACATTACGCAGGAAACGCATCAGATGTTCCATAGGCTCAGAGCTTGTCAGCTCCTGCTCCATAGTGCTGATTGCTTCCTGCAGCGGCAGACCGCTGCGATAAAGAATGCGGAAAGCCTTTTTCAGCTCGCTGCGTTCTTCAACCGGCATACCTGCACGAGAAAGACCTACGCTGTTCAGACCGGAAACAAAAGCGGGGTCACCGGCGCAGATCATGAACGGAGGAACATCCTGGGTTACACGTGCCATACCGCCGATCATTGCGTTACGGCCAATCTTGCAGAACTGGTGTACTGCAGACAAGCCGCCGATAACAGCACGGTCCTCAACGATAACGTGACCTGCAAGTGTTGCAACGTTAGACATAATAACATTATTGCCCACGATGCAGTTATGTGCTACATGGGTGTAGGCCATCATCAGGATGTTATTGCCGATACGGGTTTCGTTGCCTTCACCGCATGCACGGTGAACAGTGCAGCATTCACGGAAGCTGCCGCCGTCACCGATAATGGTATAGCTTTTTTCACCTACAAATTTTAAATCCTGCGGTACTGCGCCAATAGAGCAGCCCGGGAAAAAGTGGCAATTCTTGCCGATTTTAGTATATGGATGGATAGTCACATGTGCGCCAATCACGCAGCCGTCGCCAATCTCCGTATCTTCGTCGATAACAGCATAAGGACCTACGCTTACATCCTTGCCGATTTTAGCAGACGGATGAATGATTGCAGTTTCATGGATACCATTGGTTGGCATAATAACCGAACTCATTATTTTCACTCCCCAAACAAGATGTTACTCAAGCAATTAAATACAAATATAATACTATAATCACAGGCATCCACGATTTTTAACATTACAAAAACCACAGTTAAATGAATTTAGCATTAATTTTAGCTGTATTGCTCGCTTATACTATCAATTACAGCCTTTTTTATATTTTGCTGATTAATTTTCTTTCGGGTCCATAATAGCAAAGGTGCAGTCGCATTCGCAGGCAACCTTGCCGTCAACCTTACCCTCGCAATGAATGATACCCATGCTGCCGCGCATAATTTTAGTTACCTCAGCGGTGGTTACAACCTGGTCGCCGGGCACAACCTGCTTGCGGAAGCGTACATTGTCTATTTTAGCGAAAACAGCAATCTTGCCGCGGTTTTCTTCCGGATACAGCATAGCAACGCCGCCAACCTGAGCCATAGCCTCAATCAGCAGAACACCGGGCATAATCGGTTCATTAGGAAAATGACCTAAGAACTGCATTTCATTAGCGGTAATGTTTTTAATACCTACTGCGCGTTTCATAGGTTCAACTTCCAGAATGCGGTCAACCAAAAGCATCGGATAACGATGCGGCAGGATCTTTTTAATTTCGTTAATATCTAATACTGTCATTTATTACTCCCCCTTTGTTCTGTAAGCCTGAATTTGTTTAGCGATTTGCGAGTTAAACGCATGTCCGGTTTTTACGGCAATAACATGCGCTTTAATCGGTCCCAGCAGATACAAATCGCCAATGGCATCAAGAATCTTGTGTCTGATCAGTTCATCTTCAAAACGCGGAACCGAAAGAATTTTTTCATCATCAAAAACAACTACATTCTCTAACGAACCGCCAAGGCCCAGGCCCATCTTACGCAGCATTTCCAGCTCGGAAGTAAAAGCAACTGTTCTGGCAGCCATAATATCCTTTTTAAAGCTCTCCTTATCGAGCAGGATATCGAAATACTGGGTTCCCAGCATCGGATGACTGTTAATGGATGTAAAAGAAATTCTGTAGCCGTCATAAGGTAAAATAACGATATAACGGTCATTGTCATAAACGGAAAATGCTTTGTCAACGGCATATATATGACGCTCTGCCTCCTGCTGCATCGGTTCTGCTTTTTCAATCAGCTCGCAGAAAACCTTGGCACTGCCGTCGGTTACCGGCGGCTCCGGGGAAGACATTTCAATACGGATATTGTCAATCGCCATCATAGACAGCGCACCCATAAGATGCTCAACCGTAAAAACCTCAGCACCGTTTGCACTAAGTGTTGTTGCCTTTACCGTGGAGCTTACATT
>ULOX01054294.1_pt1 | contig 11299 bp, 12 predicted proteins | sample 1952911 | NCBI WGS metagenome assembly ULOX01 (sample SAMEA4835613, study PRJEB28245) | human gut metagenome | biome: gut microbiome; material: fecal sample | place: Denmark | collected 2008
GTTGAGGAAACACCTTTTGACCGCATAATGAATATGAAATCATCTATTCACAGTATGCTTGGAATGTTAGAATCAGTAAACGACAGCTACAAAAAGGCTGATATGTTGGCGGTTATTAAATCAGCTGTTACAGATTTAAAGAAAATATATGAAATGTAATGGGGTGGTTAGTATGTTTACAGAACTTAAAATTGGAGAAATAATTAGATTTGAAGATGAACTTTGTTTAGTGACATTGAATAGAGATATAAATGGTTATATATGTTTAACATATTTAACTGGTTGCGATGCAGGAACAACCACATTAAAACATATTGCAACGGTATGTAACAACATAGAAAAGAAATATCTCGGATTTGGAGATTTAATTAATTCTATGTGTAGTAGACAGAAAGAAAAGATAAGTAAATTGCGAGAAACAGTGTTATCACAAGGGAATGAAATGATTTCCTTAAATGATGAAATTGGAGCATTAAAAGATGAATTGCAAGAATGCTATGAAATCGCGGATTTTAAGAATAAAGAAATTGAGCGTTTACAGAAAGAAAACCTTAAATCTGTAAACAAAGGCACTTTTGATAAGGCGGTAAATGATATGTTAAAAAATGAAGATATAACAACAGTAGAAGAAGTTAGCGCAATTATGAAGTTGCGTTCAGCTATATATTATTAAGAAAAAGGAGAATGAAACATGAGAAAGTTAGTAAGTACAACATTTAAGGCAGAGAGAGCCTTGGACAGAATCAAATTGGAGGGAATGACCATCACTTCAATTACAGATAAAACAATGTCTGATTTATCTGTAGAAGAAATTGCAGTAGGAGAAATTACAGGTCTTACACTATTTGAGGGAAAGAATGAAGATACAGGCGAATTATTTAAAACTGCTGTTATTTCAACAGTTGATAAAAACTATTCTTCAGGTTCGGTTGTTTTGCTTAACCGTGTTGAGGAATTAATTGAAGTCATTTCAAATGGTGACTGTTCGGTTGATGAATTTGGTTTCCGCTTCGGATTCTCAACTACAAACTCCGGAAATAAGTGTCTCAGTGTTGATATTATCTAATATTTTTATTGGAATGTCCGCACAGACATTTAATAATATATTTATCCTCTTTGTAGCGTGTCTGGTGGCGGGCACGCTACTTTTAATAAAAATAGCGGATTTTTTTAGGAAGGGTTTTAGAAATGAAAAAGAAAAGAACACAAGAGAACGAATACGTAAAAGAAAAAAGAAAAGAATATAACGATTTAAGAAAAACAGCGAATCAACGATTGAAAAGATTGTCAAAATCTGATGTAAAGTACGGAAGCAGAGCGTATCGGTATCTTATCGAAAAGTTGTCAAATCAAAGCGAATATTTAACACAAAAAAACGGGATACTACAATTTAAACCTTTAAAACGTGGTTACATAACACAGCAAGAACTTGAGCATAAATTGTCTCTTGTTTCAAAATTTGTAAAAGCACATACAAGCACAATTACAGGTACAAAAGAATTATATAAAAAAGGTTATCGGACTTTTTTAAAAAATAATGAGAATGTAAAAATATCATATAATGAATGGTATAGCATGGTAGCATCACAGGATTTTGCAGATGCAAAACAAAAGTTCGGTAGCAACCAAATCATACGCGTTGTGGATGAATATGGAATCGACACAGCTACAAAGCTACTATCAGAGTGGACAAATTTTAGCGACATAAAGTCATTTAATGACAGGGCAAGAGAAATTTTTGAAAGTGAGTAGGTGATATTTTGCTTACGATAGCCGGCTATCAATTAAAAAAAGAAATAGAAAAAGATTCAATATCTTTTTTAAAACCTACTCGATATGGACATATTTCATATTGTAAAAGCCATATTTCTTTTGATTCTGAAACCTCACATCTAAAAGAAATTGGATGGGTGTATCAATGGTGTTACAAGTTTCAAAATCAAATAATTGTTGGGCGAACACCTCAGGAATTTGTTGAATCACTTTTAAAAATATCTGACTTATATTCTTTGCATAAGAACGAAAAAATTGTAATTTATATTCACAATCTATCATACGATTTTACATATTTAAACGATTTTTTAGTTCAGTATGGAGAAACAAAGATATTCGCCATAGATTCACACAAAATTTTAAAAGTTTCATGGGGAAACTTTGAATTTCGCTGTTCATGGATTCTTTCTAATATGTCGCTTGAAAAGTGGGCAAATTTTTTAAATACAAAGCACAGAAAAAAAGTTGGAGAAATTGACTACAGTCAAATAAGATTTCAAGACAGCGATTTATCTTTTGAAGATTGGGAGTATCAAATATATGATGTATTAACATTAGATGATTGCATTGTGTCAACTTTAAAAAATGACAATGATTCACTCGCTACTATTCCATTAACTTCTACTGGCTATGTAAGGCGAGATTTTAGAAACGCTATGCGTAAAAATCCGAAAAATTATAAGGATTTTCAAAAATGGAGACTTGACGTAAATACTTATAAAATGTGTAGGCGTGCTTTTGCAGGAGGTTACACTCACGGAAATCGTTTTCTTGCCGGAAAGACAATTAAAACAAAAATAGGGCATTTTGATTTTAAAAGTCATTATCCGTCAAGACAACAGTTATCATATTTTCCGGAACAATTTTTGTTATATTCAGTCAATAAAATATCTGAAAGTGAATATTTTGAATTGTGTAAAAAATACTGTGTAATTGCTAATTTTTATGTCAAAAATATACGTTTAAAGGCAGGAATAACTGCCCCTTACATTCAACAATCAAAGATTCTTAATCCGAACAAATCTCAAAAATTCTGGAAAGAAAATGGGTTTGATGGAACAGATAACGGAAGAATTGTTTATGCTGATGGATTGTTTGCGTTTTGCTACACAGAATTGGATTGGGATATTATAAATCGGCAATATAATTTTGATGCGGTTGTAATTGAACAAGTATATATCGCAGAGCGTACTAGAATGAACCAAGAATTTTTGGCAGTGATTGATAAATACTTTACCGTAAAGGAGACTGAAAAAGATGAATATTACAGAATGAAAGATAAGAACAAATTGAATGCGGGATATGGAATGTGTGTGTGTGACCCTGTCCGCGATGAGATTATATTTGATTTGCAAAATCAATCTGAAAAAGCCTGGAAAAAGGAGAATGTGCATTTGAATGATTTTTTGATAGCTGAAAAGTTAAATAAATATTACAATTCTCGTAATAGTTTTTTAACATATCAGCAAGGTATCTATGTAACAGCGCAAGCACGTTATGAACTGTTTAAATTAATAGAAGATATCGGATATGAATACTTTATTTACGCCGATACAGATTCTATCTTTTTCATAATGAACGAAAATGCAATAAAAGCAATTAATGCTTATAATGATAAAATTATTGCACAAAATAAAAAATTAGGTTTAGGCGTAAAGAATAGAAAAGGAGGCATAAGCTACTACGGAACATTTGAGGATGAAAAAGACAATATAGTTGAGTTTAGATTTTTACACGCAAAATGTTACGCGTTTATAAATAAGGAGGGAAAATTGAATGTTACCATCGCGGGTGTTACAAAAGATAACAAAAAAAGTGGAAAAGATAAGGTTACTATTGCGGAAGAGCTTGGAAGTATTGATAGATTGCATGAGGATTTTATCTTCAAAGAATGTGGAGGTACGCGAACGGTATATAATTACAGTGGTATACATAAAGATAAAATTGGAGCGCATGAAGTGTTACTGGCTTCATCGGCGGTAATTTTACCGACCGAAAAAAAGTTATCATCGTTAGAAACATTAGAAATTTATGATACATTTTAAAGTTTCATAGTGAAACAAAAGGAGGTATAAAAATGGATAGAGAAAGTTATTTATATATGCGCGCAAGAATTGCACAGAAAACAGCTTGCGCAGATGGAAAAAAGAAATGGGATATTAATTATATTGTAAAATTCATTGATGAATGGGAAAAAATACAAAGATTATTTAAGGATGGTAAAAATGAAAACATTAAATAAAAATGAAGAAAATAGTTTAGAAGCGTGGGTTTCGATAATTTGGTACAATGGTGATATGTCTTGGATAACTGATATTATTACCTCATTAAATAATGCAGGAAACGGAAGCGCGGATTTTCCGTCAACAAAATGTAAAGCCTTTAAAAGATTTTTTTCAAAAACAATTAAACGACATGAGAGGGTGGTAAAATGAAAAAAAGATATATAAAAAATGACAAAAAATTTGGTCTAAAAATAGAATGGAATAGAATTTTTGACATGATAGAAAAAGAAAATCTTATACCGGAAGAACGTTATTTTAAGAGGTTAGATTTTACTAACACAGCATGGAATATATTAATGTCGGGGCGTTCTGTTGGAAAAACAACAACTTTTTTATTAATAGCATTAATTCTTTATCGCGAATATGGAATTAAAACAATGTATTTGAGAGAGAATAATGAAATGTCAAGACAAAAAAGTTTAGAATCTCTATTTGATACTATAGAAGTGTTGGGATTAATATCAAAGATTTTTGGAGATAAATGGAATGCTGTCAGATTGCGGGCGGGGAAATGGTATTTACAGAAAGTTGAGGATGGAGAACTAAAAGAAGAAACTGAAGATTATTTCATGCGCAATTTATCACTTGACAGGACAGCAATTTATAAATCGTCATTAGTAGAACCTTTTGGAGATTTAATCATATTTGATGAATTTATATCAAAATACTATATGCGTGGAGATTTTGGAGACTTGCTAGACTTAATAAAAACAATTAAAAGAGATAGGTTATCTACGGTTGTAGTTATGTTAGCGAATACAACAGAGGTAACAAGTGAATATTTTGATGAATTGCAAATAAGAGAATATATTGAAAAAATGACTGTTGGTCAATCACGAACAGTAACAACAGAGCAAGGAACGAATATTTATATCGAATTTATAGAGAATAAAAGAGACAAAGAAGAAAAGAAAGAAGAAAAAGAAAAGTTTTTCGGCTTTAAAAATTCGAAAGTAAAAGCTATCGATGGAACGGATTGGGTGTTTAATGAATATCCGCACTATGTTATTAACCGAACAAGGGATAACGCAATGACGGTAAATGAGATTATTCAGCGCGGATTTTTTGTAAAGACATTAAATAAATACTATGCGGTTGATATTGCGCGCTCTGACTTGGGTATTTGTGCTATCGTGCATAACTCAAACGCTCCAGATTATAGGCTAACAAATCGCGTGTATACTTTGGATTTCCTGACAAATCAAAAAGAAATATACGCACTCGGTACTACAGTGTTTGATAAATGGCTTTGGAATTTGTATTTTAATGGAAAATTTTTATACGCAAATAACACTTGCGGAAATGCCATAGAAAATTATGTAAGGCAAGCAAAATTAAGAGGAAGATAAACTCCCTCTTTTATAAGTTTCACCGTGAAACTTTATTTGATATAAACCCCCCGTTCTAATAGCCGGTCAATTTCTTCTGAAATCCAGGCATCACTATTTATCATCGGTGTATGTGCATCTCGTATCTTAAAGAATCCTGTCTTGCCGGATAACTTGTCAGATACCATGCACATATATCCAACGTCCTCGCCATAAGTGTCTGGAAGAACCGCTTTTGTTCTTGTCACCATCAGCATTGGTTTTTTCTGCGACAATAAAAGAGATGAAGAAATGGGGCTTTTCTGTACATTGCATGGCGCAATTAATGTATTCAATGCGTTCGTTCCAGCTCCCATCAAATTTCCCCCGATTAGATTAGTAACGCACTGTGCCGCTGCGTTTACTCTGGCAGATGCATCCATTCCAGAGTAAGGGATTGATGTAAGCATTTGTGCGGAAATTTGCATTAAAACTTCGGTGTACTGGTCGCGAGTCCTTGTTACAATTACATAACAAGTTCCGAATCCTGTCACTACGTCAATTTGATATAATATGTGAATAGCATTGTTTACTACATCTTTAGCCGAAATCGGAACTACACCTATACGCGGTAAGTATAATTGAAATGAAACATATGGTTCATAATCAATATAAGACCCGTATTCCTCATTATAAAAAACAGAACCACAGTCGACCTCGATAAAAGAATTTGTTAATGTTGCAGATATTCCAGTATTTACATTGCCTAAATTAATGTTAGCCGGTGTATTTCCAGTCGCATAACAATCATTTACAAACATACTTTCGATGGTTTGCATCGGTTGGGCGTATATTTTTACAAGTGCATCTACAAAATCAGTTGACCACATGAATTGATGCAATGCGTCACTTTGTGAAGCTGTCAGCAAATAAGTTTTTTTCCCGTGATTTGCGTATGAAAAGTTGGGTAAGTCCGGAACGCCTTGTGTACTATTTGAATTTGTTCCACGATAACCGCCGCCATATTCGGTAGAATCTGTCTTGGCATCTGGACTTTTCATAGTCGGAGTATTTCCGTAATAATCTGGAACCCATCCGATACCAGCGACTAAAAACCAGCCATTAAATCCAGCGTATTCACCGTGTGCAAATGCTCCCAACTCAATTACATTCATTTTTGACTTAACACCCTCAACAGTGATGATGTCAACCTTTGTACGGTATAAACAAATGACCACTTCGCTTACGGACACAACGCTAAAATTTGAGTAAATCTGACTAGAACCAAATTCTGAAGCATCTTTCGAACCGACGTAACTAATTTTGCAATCACTGGGATCTATTTTTTGTTTTGTACCAGTTACAGTAACTTCTAAATTTAAGTCCCATCCATCTATTTTTACAATCGTTTTATTTGTGTTACTTAATAATAAAGGCGGAGTCCACGTTGATACTATTGCTTGGGGGTTTGCCGAGATACCAGAAGTCTGACATGATATTTCGTTACTTTTTGAATATGCGAACACGTTAGTATTATTGTTTGGTAATTTAAACACACTTGCTATTTGTGTACCAATCTGACTACCACTTCCGAGCGGTTTTTTCAGAGAATTAACTGGAGAAATGAATTTGTAACCTTGTAAATCTGAATAATTTGCCATAAATTTTCCTTTCTATGTTTCACGTGAAACATTTTATATTGTGTTTGTGGTTAAAATAACCGTGCTTGCGTCCGATGAAAAGCCGGATGGAAAAACGATATTTTCTGATTTTTTATAAGCATATTCTGTATATGCGTTGTCTTTGAGGTACAACGAAAAATTTTTTTCTGAACGCTCAATAATATATGTATTTTGTAAGATTTCTTTTTGAAATGTAGTCAACACATCTATATCAAAATCGCATTCATAAGTTGCGTTAGCATATGCTTTTAAATTGCTAATAAAATAATAAAGACCTTTGCTTGTACTATACGCATAGTTGTAATTTCGTAACACTACCGAATCATTCAAACTCTGTCCCTGAAACCTTACGTGCATATGTTTATAATCACCAGATAAAATATTAAGTGTTACATTTTTTATGATACTAAACGTCTTATTAATCACGTTTTCGGCATCATCACATTTTGCAATCGTGTAACTTTCAGCCATCTAATCCACCTCCGTTTCAAAATCGGCACGGCAAATGAATTGCACAAAATCACCGATTAAACGCTCAAAAAATGAATAATTTCCATAAAAATTTACAAATTCTGTTAGCATAGCGGTGCTTGTGGTCACACCAATATTACCGGATTTTGTTTCCTCAAAAGTGTCAGTTACTGCATTGTAGGTCTTTGTATGTTCTTCTTTGTCATTAGTTACACGTTCAGTCGTTTCATTTTTTAGATTATTGTAAGTCGTTGTTTTTTCATCTTTCCGATTGTTAAACGACTGTTCGGTTGTGTCAGCATCGCCTGTATAAGATTTTGTTATTGTTTCCAATCCAGAGTTGACAGTGTTTGTTGTGTCACCATCTCCGAAATATGATGTCACATTTGTATCACCATCACCAGAATATATTCTTTCTGTTGAATCAACTTCATTGTTTGCATATGCGGTGAGTGTGTGTTTGTCTTTATATGACTGTCTTTTTGTGTCTGTCACAGTAACACTTTGATTATTTTTTGAAGTGACGTCAACCGATGTGTTTAAATCCCTTTCGTTCGTTTCAGTCTGATTATTTTTTGTAGCTACGGTTTCAGAACCGCTTTTTACTAAACTGTCAGTAACTGAACCGCTCTGAATATTTTCGGTTGTTTTTCCAAATTCCTTGTTATTCACATCATTTTCTGAACCAGTTCGTGTTGTAGTTGATTTTGTATGCGAATCGTAGTTGTTAATCGGATTAAATGTTATTGATTCAATTTCCCAAAGTTTATCATATGTCAATTTTCGCTGTCGATAAAATAATAAAGATAATTTTTGCAAATACGTTCCCAAATCCTGCTGAATTGTGTAAATATCATCATCCCAAACAAAATTATCTAGCACAAAATCTCCAAATTTTAAAACCGCGTAATAGTCAATCTCTCGGAACTCCGAACCACCCAAACCATAATTTTTATACCATTCTGGCATTTCCACTTCTGATAATGCTCTCAAATTTAATAATGGAATTGGTGTGCTTTTTTCCAATTTATCATAAACTTCATTCATTGTTAAGCGTTTCTTCATTGTCTATATCCTCCTTTTCTTCAATATCGGTGGTTTCACTGTGAAACTTTTCATGCTTCAAATGTTGCCAACTTTCTGAATAGTCAACAGTAATATTATGCCCAAACATTTCATTAACTTCATTCCAAAAAGTACGCCGAGCGTTTAACATGGCAGACGGTAAAACACACGATAAAGCATGATAACCGCTAACTTCATCGGTTGACATTTGCGCCATCTTACCGCTGAAATTAATAGGTAAACCGATAGTTGTAAGATAGCGAGAAAAAACATCATCATAATATTTTGATAAATATTGCAAATTGTGAGTAGTCTCGGGGTCTGTCAAATCCAACATTTTGATGGATTCTACCGTTCCGTTTATCTGTTCAACAATGTCTTTTTGTTCTACCAACACGGTTGTTAATACTCCATTTGACATATTTTTTAAAGCAGTATCAATCTTTTCTTTGTCCTTTGAATTTGTCACACAGGGAATTTTATTAACGCGGCTATAAAAAGTATTGTATCTCGCGGAACAAAGAATCTCAGATAACTGCTGTGCAGTTAAAATCGTTGAAAAGTCACGAAACATTTGTGGCACGTTATACCCAACTACACAATTTTCACCTCTCCTACGATTAAATGTCTCCCCGTTTAGCTGATATACAACTACATCACGTCCGATTCCATAAGAATCAAGGTCACCTGCAAGGCCGCAAGGTAAAACTAATTCCTCGCCACGTTCATTTTTTGTATAACAATAAATGCCGTCCAAATGAGCAAATATCTCCATAAAAGCCAAATTCACATTTTTGGGAATGTCTCCTTTTGTATCAAACATTTGACAAACAACAGTTAAAAGAGTAGTAAGCTGTTCGACTTCTTTTAACTGTTGTAAAAGCACATCATTCTTTTTTCTGCTGTTTGAATAGCTTGTAAAACACAAGCAATTATTTATATATTCTAATCCATTCATTTTTATCTCCTTATAAATAACGCGGAGGTATACCCTCCGCGCCTTTTTTGTTTAGTCAAGCATAAACGCAACCATGTTATAGTCAGCATCGAGGATATAATTTACCAGTGTGTGATGAAACTCTGTGTAAAAATCTCCGCTTGCTGTCTTTGATGTGGTTACTTTTGTCTTGTAAGGACAAAGACCTAAAGCAAAGCGGTCATAGACAAGACCGATAACATTAGTTAATTCTACTGCATCTGTTCCTGCACCGAGTTTGTTTGTAGGGTCTGCCGCCATTTTGATTGATGATAATGTTCCAAAGTCGAATTTATTTGAACCGTCATCGACCGCCTGCCATCCTGCAATTTCATCATATTCACCAATTCCAAGTAACTCTTCATTAAAAGTGTTTGCACGAACATTAAACTTTGACGCTGTAGCAAAATCTTTAAGAAGTACACAGTTGTTCATAGCACGTGGTGTGAATGTTGCAATCGAACCATTGTTAAAACCTACTGAAAGTCTCTCCATGTATCCGCGGACGTTTGCAATTCTGCGCATGAAATATTTCATGCAAGCTTCATCCTCTAATGCCTGTGTAGCCGTAAGGTTTTCCGATGCAATTCCTTTTGCTTTAGCTTCTGTGAGAAGATGTACCGCGGTATGTGTTGCCTTTGCGGATACAACTACACCCATCGAAACTAACATATGAGAATATGAGAAAAGCGCACTGTCAACCGTCATCTTAACATACTGCCGAATGCCAGAATAAAATCTGTCGAGTGCTTCAAATGACAAAAATGCTTCTTTTAACTGTTCCTCACCAAAGGACTGCGGGGTCAATATAGCTTTGCCCTCTTCAAAAACTTTCGCGCGAACTTTCGGCTGATAGAAAGTGTGTTCAATTTTTGAATAGTCCGCACCTGCGACCAGATTCCACATTGGGTCTTGTATGATATCGGCCAGTTCAAATTTGATTCTTTCTACAAACCAACCCCAGTCCACCGTATCGATGAATATTGATGGTAAATCCTGCACATACTCCCTAGCATCAATATACATTTTTCCGATTAAAGAGAGCAAGTTTTTTGTAAAGGTTTCAGTGCTTCCGCTGTCTACTACATCTCTACCGACGTCAACTAACTTATAACCCTCTAAATCTGCAAGGTTTCCTTTCTGCTCCATGTATGTAGCACCCATTGTCTGTGCTACCGCCTTTTTTGTTAAGTCTACAATATCGACTTTTTTCATTTATAATTCCTCCTTTTATTGTTTCACTGTGAAACTTATTTTAATTTTTCAATAATGGCATTCATGACCGCCGTGTTATTGTCAAGTGCTTTTTGAAATGATACTATGTCCTCATGATACTTATCTGAATATGCGTCAATGCGTGCATTTGTATCTTTTATGTAAGCAGAAAGATACCAAATTACCAATATTGCAATAGCGACAGGAAAACCTAAATTTGATATTAAATTTACAATATTATCCACACTTTTCACCTCCTTTTAATATGTTACAATTATAACATAAATATTACGAAATATGTTACAATTGTAACACTTTTGTAATACAATTGTATTACTTTTGTATTACATTTGTCAAGTATTTTGTAATACTTTTTTCATAGAATCGTAATAATTTTATACCCACAACGCGTATATACGCATCTGTCTACACGCATCCGGACACCCCCTACAGGTATCGCGTTGCGTACACACGCACAGCATACAAAAACAACCCCACACGCATGGCGTAGCCCCGTACTGTATT
>ULOX01002135.1_pt1 | contig 11065 bp, 10 predicted proteins | sample 1952911 | NCBI WGS metagenome assembly ULOX01 (sample SAMEA4835613, study PRJEB28245) | human gut metagenome | biome: gut microbiome; material: fecal sample | place: Denmark | collected 2008
GCGCAGGAAAGTCGACGCTGCTAAGCCTCGTATGTGCCGACAATCCACAGAGCTATGCTTGCAACATCACGCTCTTCGACCATGAGCGTGGTACTGGCGAGAGCATCTGGGATATAAAGAAGCATATAGGATATGTGTCGCCTGAGATGCACCGCTCATATCAGCGCGATATGCCTTGCATACGAATTGTGGCGAGCGGACTGAAAGATTCCATCGGACTATATGTTAGACCTGAGGAGTCGGAGTATGAGCAATGCCGCTTCTGGTTGAACATCTTCGGACTGGAAGGAATAGAGGATCGCAGCTTTATGAAGCTCTCGTCGGGCGAGCAGCGCCTTGTGCTCCTTGCCCGTGCCTTCGTCAGAGACCCTGAGCTGCTGATATTAGACGAGCCGCTGCATGGTTTGGACAACAAAAACCGAAAGCTGGTGAAAGAAGTTATAAATACTTTCTGTCAGCGACCAGGCAAAACTCTTATCATGGTGACACACTATAAAGAGGAACTGCCTCCATGCATAGACCATAGCATATTCCTGAAGAGGCAGGTGTAGGGACAGCCTCTCCCCCAACCCCTCCCCAAAAGGGAGGGGAGTAATTAGACTCATGACAAAACGAGGCTATTTATAAAGGCTAATGTTTAATTGATAATGGTTAATGAATAATTGGTATATGAAAAAGTTATTTTTCGTCATTGCCATCGCATTGATGATGGTAGGACAAGCAAAGGCACAGGAAGTGGCTAACGAGATAAAGCGAATTTCTAAAGCCGTGGTCAACGACCCAAAGCAAGACGTGCAAGTGCGCCGCGTAGCCTACTTCAAAGTAAACGCAGTAGACTATATGAAAATGAAGATTCGCGATATTGTGGCTGGCAATCCTAAGGACAAGGAGGCTATTAACAAAAATATCAAGATGGTGAACGAGCAAGCATACGCCATGTATGAATTTGTGAATCTCTACATCAAGCAACTTGCTGAAGCTAAGACTCCTGAGTCGAAGGATCTTGTGGGAAAAGAGTTTCGCGCAGCATCATTGAACAACCCTTTGTTTAACGACACCGACCTCGAGGTGGTGCAATCATACGTGAACAACGACACCTACCTAACTCGCTTCTCACTCGACACTAATTGGGTGAAAGCACTCGAAGAGGTGAAGAATAATTAATCTGCGGGAACACGGAAAATAAATAAATGGGCGGATGCAATGTTGTTTGCATCCGCCCTTATTATTATGTCCTATGCCATTACTCATCAATAAAGCGCATGAGGAAGTCAACAGCGCCATTGACACCAAACTTGGTTACGTCGAGGGCAATGTCGTAGTTGCGGCTATCATACCAGTCTTTGCCAGTGAAAGTCTTGGTGTATAGTTCGCGAGTGTAGTCGTTGTCTTCGATAAGGATTCGCGCTTTCTCCTCGTCAACATCGTAGCGCTCCTTGATTCTCGCTATACGACGGTCTAACGAAGAATGAAGGAATATGCGCAGCTTGTTAGGATGAGATTTGAAAACATCGAAGCCACAGCGACCAACAACAACGCAGCTCTCTTCTTCGGCAATGCGTTTCATCTCTGAAGCTTGAGCATAAAATAGTTGGCGACTCGTAACTTCGCGATCCACCACCTTATATTCGTTTACAGAGACAAACGACTTATAGAACATCGAGAAGTCCTCCCACCACGATGGTCGTTTGTTTTCTAACTCGGCAGCCTCCGACTCTGTAAGGTTAAACTTATGAGCCACGGCCGTCAATATCTGCTTGTCTATGAGTTTTACTTCCAATCTTTTTGCAAGCTCGGCAGCTATCTCATGACCGCCAGTACCAAACTGTCTGTTGACAGTAATTACAAATCGTTCACGTCTATCCATAGCAAATAAGAGTTTATGGTTTCGACAATAATGTCATCCACCGATGGTTAGCAATAAGTTATCATTGGCAAACTTAAACAATTTGATCGACATTTCCAAGTTTTTATCGATAAAAATTTTAGTAACTTCTTTACTAATATACAATAATCACAAGCTGCAGAGCCCAAAGGGCTCATTAGTACGATCCGCTTTTAACCACAATTGCTGGAGTTGATTAAGAACACGAGATTTAAACCACGAACTGCTTGAGGTTTTACGAACACGAATAATCCAAATAACACGAATGAGCCCTCTGGGCTCTGCTGCTTGCGTTTCTTGCGTGAAAGGTTTATCTAAAAAAATTCGGTTGATTCGAGTTATTCGTGTTCGTTTTAATCACAAGCAGTTGGAGTTTCTTGCGTGAGAGGTCTAATCTAAAAAAATTCGGTTGATTCGAGAGATTTGTGTTCATATAAAAGCCAAAAGTTCGTGTTCTTTTAAAAGCGAACGTGATATTCATAATAACGCAAAAAAGTCGCATGCCTTAACGACATGCGACTTTATTATAATAGAATAATGTAATTCTTACTTCTTAAAGAAGTCCTTAACATCCTCATTACGAACCATACGCTCATCGAAGATGTAAGCACCAGTCTTAGGGCTCTTAACCATCTTGATAACCTTTGTGTATGCACGTCCGTCGGTAGAACCTTCGTGGAGGGTAGCGACCGCTTTCTTAGCCATAGTTTAAATCTCCTTTATTACTTAATCTCCTTGTGAAGAGTCATCTTCTTAAGGATTGGGTTATACTTCATCAACTCAAGACGCTCAGGAGAGTTCTTGCGATTCTTTGTGGTAACGTAACGGCTTGTTCCTGGAAGACCACTGTTCTTCATTTCAGTGCACTCGAGGATAACCTGTACCCTATTGCCTTTAGCTTTCTTTGCCATGGTAATTAATCTCCTATAACTTTAATGTCCTTCCAATCGCAATAACCCTTGGCAACTGCCTGCTTAAGAGCTGCGTCGAGACCTACCTTATTAATAAGACGGAGACCAGCAGCACTGATCTTAAGGCTGAAATCCAGCACTCCTCTTCTACATAGTAGAATTTCTTGCTGAAAAGGTTAACATCAAAGGAACGCTTTGTGCGATGCTTTGAGTGAGACACATTACAACCTATCTGTGCCTTCTTACCTGTAATCTGACAAATCTTAGACATTGCTATGTTTAAATTTTGTTTTCGTTTTTTGATACTTATTCCAAACAGGGTGCAAAATTACAAATATTTCCCGAACCTGCAAAACATTTAGTAAAAGAATTAATGCTTTTAAGGTTTTTTATTTCTTTTAACTCATTGAAATAGAGAATGTGTAGCTATTTTGCTTTAGTTTTGGGCTGAAGCAACATAGAGTGCGCACATCTCTGCACAACGTTCGCCATCGACTCCTGCCGACACGATGCCACCTGCATAGCCTGCACCTTCGCCACATGGGAACAAGCCTTGCAGGCGTACATGCTGAAGGGTTTCGTTGGAGCGAACTATGCGGATTGGGCTCGACGTGCGAGTTTCTACAGCTATAAGCAATGCCTCGTTGGTGAGGAAGCCATGACTACGACGACCGAAATCCTTGAATCCCTGTTGCAGACGTAAGGCAACAAACTTTGGCATCCAAAAGTGTAACGGACTGGATATTAAACCTGGAGCATAGCTTGAGCGTGGCAGGTCGTAGCTAAGGCGACCATTCACGAAGTCGGCCATACGCTGCGCAGGTGCTGTTTGGCGCATGTTGCCTTGCTGCCAGCAGTTGCGCTCCAATTCTTCTTGGAATGTGAGCATGCGCAGAGGGTCGTCGCCCTCGATATCTTCGGTGCGCACTTCTACCACCATACCCGAATTGCTCCATTTTGTGCCACGGTTGGCAGGGCTCATACCATTTACCACTATCTGCTCAGGACCTGTGGCGGCAGGAATAACGAAACCACCAGGGCACAAGCAGAATGAGTAAACGCCACGGCCATCAACCTGAGTGACGAATGAATATTCGGCAGCAGGCAGATATTTGCCTCTGCCATTGCGGTTGTGGTATTGTATTTGGTCAATGAGTTCGGCAGGATGTTCAAGACGCACACCTACGGCAATGCCCTTGGCCTCAACCTCGATACCAGAGCCTACAAGAAGGCGGTAAACATCGCGAGCGCTATGTCCTGTGGCGAGAATCACCGGACCATGATATGTTTCTTCGCCACCAGTCTGAAGGTTTATTGCCTTTACGCCAATGGTCTTGTCGCCCTGAGTGATGATATGCGTCATCTTTGTCATGAAGTGAACTTCGCCTCCGCAACGCAATATTGTGTTGCGCATACTCTCTATCACTCCAGGCAATTTGTCGGTGCCGATATGAGGATGAGCATCTGCAAGGATAGATGTGGAAGCACCATGCTGGCAAAACACATTAAGAATCTTTTCTATTGGTCCACGCTTCTTGCTGCGAGTATATAGTTTACCATCAGAATAGGCACCAGCACCACCCTCGCCAAAGCAATAGTTGCTCTCGCCATCCACCTTCTGAGTTTTGGTGATGTTTGCAAGGTCTATCTTGCGGTCGTGAACATTCTTGCCGCGCTCAAGCACTATAGGACGCAAGCCAAGTTCGATGAGTCGCAAAGAAGCGAAAAGTCCGCCAGGACCCTCGCCCACTACTATCACCTGTGGTTTGCCGCTAACGTCGGGATATTCCGTATGCTGATAGGCATCATCCTCAGGCATCTCGTTGACATAGACTCTCACTTTGAGATTGACAAAGATGGTGCGCTGACGAGCATCGATGCTGCGTTTCAACACCCTTACGGCATTTATCGTTCTCACGTCTAAGCCTTTATCTTTTGCCACATATTCTGCTATCGACTGTTCTGAAGCTGCCTGTTGTGGCAGAACTCTTAATTGATATTCGTAAGTCATTTTATGTTTTTATCTAAAAAATCGAGAATTGCTTTTTGATTTTTAATGTTGCACTCATGAGGTTGAGCCTCGATATGAGTTTCGAGATTGCTCTCGCTACCAGCATCCTTCCATACTGAGTGCATGATGGAATAAGCTTTCCTCACACCATCGAGCGGAAACAGCTTGTCGCTATCGCCAGCTATGAAGAGCGACGGTTTTGGTGCTGCCAAGGATGCTATGTCGGGATAGTCGAGGAAGAGGCGAAGACCAGGTATACAGTTGGCAAATCCGCCATTTTCTTTTCTGCCATAACGTGTGGTAAGCTGAACATCGGTAGTAACCATCCAGCATACGGCACACATAGCCTTCACTTTGTCTGACAATGCCGAGAGCATCCACGCTCTATAAGCGCCCATCGAACATCCTGCGGCTGCGATATTGTTGGCATCGACATAAGGTAGCGACGCAAGGAAGTCGGTAGAGGCAATATCATCATAGTGCATATAAGCGCAGAGATTTTGTCCGAGCATCATCATGTTGCCTGCAATGATATCATATCGTTTGCGGTCGACACCCTCTTTTCTACCACGTTCTCCCCAGAGCGGAGCATCAATACTCATCACTACATAGCCATGCTGAGCAAGATAGTCACCAAGGAATTGTCCCTCGTAGATTTGCTTTGCCCACTTGTCGGCATCCTCAACCACAGCAGGCTCTTCGGCAATAGGTGTTATCATTTTTTCCTTACCTATATATAAATGTGCGCCATGGTCGTGGAGCAAGTTTACGGCAGGATGTTTGCCTTCGCCATCAGGTTTCAGGATATAAGCCACTACCCTATACCATCTGCTCAACGCTATCTCCACCTTCATAGCCTTATAGCCATTGCGTTGTTCTTCAGCCAACAGCTTCATATCCCAGCTGTCGGCTCTTGGCGGCATAGGTCCCATACATTCCATCACCTTTTGACGAGCCTCTTGTCGCCAAGTATCGAAGCTAACAGAATCTTTCATATGGCGCCACGCCATAGGATAATCGAGAATAGCCTGAATGGAGTCTATATAAATAGGTATATCCATAAAGTACTCTGCAGCCTGTCTTTTCTGAGCGTGAGAACAGAGAAAAGGCGTAAGCAAAAATGGTATAGTTATTGCAAAATGTTTCATAATATGATATTCTAAGCGCAAAATTACGCAAATTCCTTGAAAAAACGTTGGCAATGAAGATATTTATTTGTATTTTTGCGCCCAAGTTCGGTTACAGCCCTGTTTGTTTCAGGGGTATCAGAGCATTACCTGTGATGGCAAGGATGGCAGAAAGCCGTCTTTTATCACCACGCAAACACTAAAAACAATATGAAAGTATTAAAATTCGGAGGAACATCTGTAGGTTCCGTGAAGAGCATTCTCAGTCTGAAGCAGATTGTAGAAAACGAGGCAAAGAAACAACCAGTAGTAATAGTAGTGAGCGCCCTCGGTGGCATCACCGACAAGCTCATCGCAACATCAAAGTTGGCTGTTGCTGGCGACGAAGAGTGGAAAACAGAATTCGACGCCATGGTAGACAGACACCATAAGATGATAGACACTATCATCACCGACACCAAAGCACGCGAAGACTTATTTATAAAGGTAGATGCATTATTAGACCAACTTCGCAGCATCTACTTTGGTGTTTTTCTAATCCACGATCTTAGCGAAAAAACGTCCGACGCTATAGTTAGCTATGGCGAACGATTGAGCTCGCTCATTGTTTCCACTTTGGTGAAAGGTTCAAAGTGGTACGACTCTCGCGAATTTATCAAAACCGTAGACAAGAATGGTAAGCACGTATTGGATGCAGAACTTACTACAGAACTCGTGACAAAGACTTTCAGCGATTTGCCACGAATTTCTCTCGTTCCAGGATTCATATCAAGCGACCGCGACTCAAAGGAGATAACAAACCTCGGTCGTGGCGGTAGCGACTATACTGCAGCCATTATTGCAGCAGCGCTGAATGCAGAAGTGCTTGAGATATGGACAGACGTGGATGGCTTTATGACCGCCGACCCTAAGGTTATAAAGACAGCCTACACCATCAACGAACTTAGCTATATCGAGGCTATGGAGCTTTGCAACTTTGGTGCAAAGGTTATCTATCCTCCTACAATATACCCTGTGTGTGTGAAGAACATTCCTATCAGGGTGAAAAACACCTTTAACCCTGAATCAGACGGTACCATCATCAAGCAAAAGATTGAAAACAATCTAAAGCCTATCAAGGGTATCTCAAGCATCAGCGGCACCACACTTATAACAGTTACTGGTCTTTCGATGGTTGGTGTTATTGGTGTCAACCGCCGTATCTTCACCGCTCTTGCTCAACAAGGCATAAGCGTGTTCCTCGTTTCGCAGGCATCATCAGAAAACTCTACTTCTATTGGTGTTCGCGACCAGGATGCAGAGAAGGCTGTAAACGTGCTGGACAACGAATTTGCTAAGGAGATTGAAACAGGTGCCATGTTCCCTATGCATGCCGAAAGCGGATTGGCAACAATAGCCATCGTAGGCGAAAACATGAAGCACACTCCTGGTATTGCTGGTAAGTTATTCGGCACTTTAGGCCGTAGCGGTATCAGCGTTATTGCTTGTGCGCAGGGTGCATCAGAGACAAACATCTCGTTTGTTATCGACGGCAAGTATCTGCGCAAGTCGCTCAACGTGCTCCACGACTCTTTCTTCCTCTCGGAATATAAGGTCTTGAACCTCTTCATCTGTGGTGTGGGCACCGTAGGAAGCAAGCTCATAGAGCAAATTCGCTCACAATATGAGGAGCTGAAAGAGCACTCACGACTGAAGCTCAACGTGGTGGGAATAGCAAGTTCGCACAACGCCATATTCTGCCGCGAAGGTTTGGACCTTGACAACTATCGCGAGCAGCTTCAGGCTTCTGAGCCAAGCTCGCCTGAGAAGCTTCGCGACACAATACTCTCTATGAACATCTTCAACTCGGTATTCGTAGACTGCACAGCATCAAAGGATGTGGCACTACTCTACCAGTCGTTCTTGGAGCACAACGTTAGTGTGATAGCAGCCAACAAGATTGCTGCTTCATCGAAATACGAAGACTATCTGAAACTCAAGACCACAGCTATGATGCGTGGTGTGAAGTTCCGCTTCGAAACAAATGTGGGAGCAGGACTTCCTATCATCGGCACCATCAACGACCTCTGCAATTCTGGCGACAAGATATTGCGCATAGAGGCTGTGCTGAGTGGCACTCTAAACTTCATATTCAATGCCATATCTGCCGAAGTTCCATTCTCAGAAACCGTGCGTTTGGCTAAAGAGCAAGGCTATAGCGAGCCTGACCCTCGCATCGACCTTAGCGGTACTGACGTGGTGCGCAAGCTTGTTATCTTGGCTCGCGAGGCTGGCTACAGAGTGGAGCAAGAGGATGTTGAAAAACACCTCTTTGTGCCTGAGGAATATTTCCAAGGTTCATTGGAAGATTTTTGGAAGAATCTTCCTGCTCTTGATGCCGACTTCGAGGCTCGCCGCAAGGAGCTTGAAGCAGAAGGCAAACGTTGGCGCTTCGTGGCTACTATGGCCGGAGGCAAGGTGAACGTGGCACTAAAGGCCGTTGACCGCAACCATCCTTTCTACAACCTCGAGGGAAGCAACAACATCGTGCTCCTAACCACAGAGCGTTATAAAGAATATCCTATGCAGATTCAAGGCTACGGCGCTGGAGCAAGTGTAACAGCGGCTGGTGTGTTTGCAAATATTATGTCTATCGCAAATATTTAATAGCAAAGGAGGACACACAACATGAAACACATTATTATATTAGGCGACGGCATGGCCGACCACAAGGTGGAACGATTGGGCGGAAAAACTCTGCTGCAATATGCCGACACTCCATATATGAATATGCTCGCACGTATGGGACGCTCAGGCCGACTTTCTACTATACCAAAGGGATTTCTGCCTGGTAGCGAGGTTGCCAATACCGCCATCCTCGGCTATGATCTCAACGCCGTTTACGAGGGTCGTGGACCATTAGAGGCGGCAAGCATTGGCTACAATATGGCTGATGAAGACATGGCTATACGCTGCAACATCATAGAACTGGAAAATGGCTTAATAAAAAATCATCATGGCGGCCACCTCACAACAGAAGAGGGCGACATGCTGATAAAATATCTCGACAAACAACTCGGCAACGACAACATCCATTTCATCACAGGCATACAATACAGACATCTGCTGGTGATAAAGAACGCAAGCAAGCATATAGTATGCGCACCTCCTCACGACCATCCTAACGAGCCTTGGCGAGAGCTAATGGTGAAGCCTGAAGAGGGATATTCGCCTGATGGCGACCAAAAGGAGGAAGGAAGAATGACTCCACAAGAGACTGCCGACCTCATCAACGACTTGATATTGCGCTCACAAGAACTACTTGCAAAGCATCCTTTCAACGCTAATCGCGAAGAGAAGGCTAACAGCATTTGGCCATGGAGTGGCGGCTATCGCCCTTCGATGAAAACGCTGATGGAACTGTATCCTGAGGTGAAGCGAGGTGCCGTAATCTCTGCTGTCGACTTGATTCGCGGCATCGGACATTATGCAGGACTAAGAAATATCATCGTTGAGGGTGCAACCGGACTTGCCGACACCAACTATGAAGGCAAAGCGCAGGCTGCTATCGAAGCTCTAAAAACCGACGACTTCGTGTTTCTGCATATCGAAGCAAGCGACGAGGCAGGACATGATGGCGACCTTGAGCTGAAGTTGAAGACCATACGCAACCTCGATTCTCGCATCGTGAAGCCTATCTACGAGGAGGTTTCGAAATGGGATGAGCCTGTATGCATAGCCGTTATGCCCGACCACCCTACTCCAGTAGAATTGCGCACACATCAGGATGAGCCTGTGCCTTTCAGCATTTGGTATCCAGGTATCACTCCCGACGATGTAGAAACCTACGACGAAGTGGCTTGCGTTTCAGGCTCCTACGGCCTGCTCCACTTGCAGGAGTTTATGCAAGCATTTATGAATATAAAATAATACAACCATGCAATACTATAGCACCAACGGCAAGGCTCCACTTGCCACACTCGAAGAGGCAGTAGTTCGCGGACTTGCTCCAGACAAGGGACTCTACATGCCACAAGAGATACGTCCATTGCCACAAGAGTTTTACGACAATATCGAAAACATGAGTTTCCAAGAAATGTCATATCAGGTGGCACACAACTTCTTCGGCGACGACGTAGATGCCGAGTCGCTACGCGAAATCGTATTCGATACTTTGGCTTTCGAAACTCCTATCGTAAAGGTGGAAGACAACATCTATTCGCTTGAACTCTTCCATGGCCCTACCCTCGCCTTCAAGGATGTTGGCGCACGCTTCATGGCTCGCTTGCTTCGCTATTTCATTAAGCGCGAAGGCAAAGAGCAAGTCAACGTGCTCGTAGCAACATCGGGCGATACAGGTTCTGCCGTAGCAAACGGTTTCCTTGGCGTTGATGGCATACATGTCTATGTGCTCTATCCTAAAGGAAAAGTGAGCAAGATTCAGGAGAGCCAGTTTACCACTCTTGGCAAAAACATCACAGCCATCGAGGTTGATGGAGTATTCGACGACTGCCAGGCTTTGGTGAAGAGTGCGTTTATGGATGAAGAGTTGCAAGGCCACATGAACCTTACTTCTGCCAATTCTATCAACGTGGCACGCTTCCTGCCTCAGGCATTCTATTATTTCAATGCCTATGCACAGGCTAAGAAGTTGGGCAAAGCAGACAACCTGACTATCTGTGTGCCAAGTGGCAACTTCGGCAATATCACAGCCGGACTCTTTGCGCAGCGCATGGGATTGCCAATAATGAATTTTATTGCAGCCAACAATGCCAACGACATCTTCTACAACTATCTGCTTTCGGGCATTTATTCGCCAAAGGCAAGTATTCAGACTATAGCCAACGCTATGGACGTGGGCGACCCAAGCAACTTTGCACGCATACTCGACCTTTACAAGTCGTCGCATGCTGAAATCTGTAACCACATATCGGGCGCTACTTATAGCGACGACGAGATTGCTGCCACCATGAAGAAATGCTACGAGCAAACAGGCTACGTGCTCGATCCTCATGGAGCATGCGGATATCAGGCCTTGAAAGATAATCTGAAGGAGGGTGAAACCGGAGTATTCCTCGAAACTGCTCACCCTGCGAAGTTCAAGGAGAAGGTGGATGCCATACTCTCTACCGATATCGAGATTCCTACTCGC
>ULOX01004650.1_pt1 | contig 10995 bp, 9 predicted proteins | sample 1952911 | NCBI WGS metagenome assembly ULOX01 (sample SAMEA4835613, study PRJEB28245) | human gut metagenome | biome: gut microbiome; material: fecal sample | place: Denmark | collected 2008
ACAAGATTTTTTGCAATATGTCTTAACATATATGTTGCTGATCTATCTACTTTGCTTGCATCTTTTCCCGAAAAAGCTCCTCCTCCATGTCTGCTATATCCACCATATGTATCAATTATTATTTTTCTTCCGAGTTAACCCTGTGTCTCCTAGTGGTCCGCCTATCACGAATCTTCCTGTTGGATTTATATAGATTTTAGTTTTTTCATCTATCATGTTTTTGTCTACTACTTGCATAATTACTTTATTGTATATATCTTTTCTTAATTCTTCAATATCCACATCTACATTATGTTGGTTAGATATAACTATTGCCTCTATTCTTTTAGGTTTATCATCTTCGTATTCTACTGTTACTTGTGTTTTTCCATCTGGTCTTAGATAATTTATTTCTCTGTTTTTTCTAACCTCAGTTAGCTTTTTTGCAAGTTTGTGAGCTAGCCAAATAGCATATGGCATATATTCTTCTGTTTCGTTACATGCATATCCAAACATTATTCCTTGGTCTCCAGCTCCGCCTATATCTACTCCCATCGCTATATCTGGACTTTGCTTGTTTATTTCTATATTTACTTTGCATGTTTTATAATCCATATCTGTTTTTTCATTATCATATCCAATTTCTTTTACAACTTGTCTTACTAATTCTTCTATATTTATTTTTGCAGTTGTTGTTAATTGTCCTGCAACTGTAATTATATTTTTAAATGCAAATGTTTCTACTGCTACTCTTGAATTTGGGTCTTGCTTTAAACATTCATCTAATATTGTATCTGATATGTAATCACATAATTTGTCTGGATGCCCTTCTGTTACACTTTCTGAAGTAAAATAATATTTATTCATATTTGTTCACTCCTTATTTTATTATTTGTATTTATAATATACATTGTTTTTATTTGTGTCAATGTTTTATTTTAAAATGTTTTTAATGATAAAAAATAGAGGCGCACTCATGCGCCCCTACTGTTATAAATCTTATTTATTTTTTAATGCTGCTTGTGCTGCTGCTAATCTTGCGATTGGAACTCTAAATGGTGAACAAGATACATAGTTTAATCCTACTTTGTGGCAGAATTCTACGCTTGATGGCTCTCCACCATGTTCTCCACATATTCCAAGTTTAATGTTTGGTCTTGTTGCTCTTCCTTTTTCTGCTGCCATTTTAACTAATTTTCCAACACCATCTTGGTCTAATTTTGCGAATGGGTCTGATTCATAGATTTTTGCTTTGTAGTAAGAATCTAAGAATTTACCAGCATCATCTCTTGAGAATCCAAATGTCATTTGTGTTAAGTCATTTGTTCCGAAAGAGAAGAATTCAGCTTCTTCAGCAATTTCATCAGCTGTTAATGCAGCTCTTGGTATTTCAATCATTGTACCAATATGGTATTCAATGTCTGAACCTTTTTCTGCTTTAACTTTTTCAGCTGTTTCTACAACTATATCTTTAACGAATTTTAATTCTTTCTTTTCTCCAACTAATGGAATCATTATTTCTGGAACTATATCGTATCCGTCTTCTTCTTTAACTTCGATTGCAGCTTCCATTAATGCTCTTGTTTGCATTCTAGCGATTTCTGGATATGTTACTGCTAAACGGCATCCTCTGTGTCCCATCATTGGGTTGAATTCATGTAATTCAGCACATTTTTCTTTTAAGTGTTCTACTGTAACACCCATATCTTTAGCTAATGCTATGATATCTTCTTCAGCTGTTGGTAAGAATTCATGTAGAGGTGGATCTAAATAACGAACTGTCATTGGTAATCCTTTTAATTCTTTGTACATAGCTTTGAAGTCACCTTTTTGGAATGGTATTAATTCATTTAAAGCTGCTTCTCTTGCTTCTACTGTTTCTGATAATATCATTTTTCTTATTTTTGGAATTCTGTCTTCTTCGAAGAACATATGCTCTGTTCTACATAATCCTATACCTTCTGCTCCTAATTTAACAGCATTTCTTGTATCTCTTGGGTTATCAGCATTTGTTCTAACTTTTAATTTTCTGAATTCATCTGCCCATCCCATTATTCTTCCGAAATTTCCGCTAACTGAAGCTTCAACAGTTTTTATATCTCCTTTGTAGATTTTTCCTGTTGTTCCGTCTAATGAAATGAAATCACCTTTATGGAATTTGTATCCACCAAGTTCGAATTCTTCTGCTTCTTCGTTCATTTTGATATCTCCACATCCAGATACACAACATGTTCCCATACCACGAGCAACAACTGCAGCATGTGATGTCATACCACCACGAACTGTTAATATACCTTGTGCAGCTACCATACCTTCTATATCTTCTGGTGTTGTTTCAAGACGAACTAGTACAACTCTTTCACCTTTTCCACCTTTTCCTAATTCTTTAGCTTCTTCAGCTGTAAATACTACTTTACCAGCTGCTGCACCTGGTGATGCAGGTAATGCTTCTCCAATTACTTCTCCTGCTTTTAAGCTATCTTTATCAAATGTTGGGTGTAGTAATTGATCTAATGATTTAGCTTCTATTCTTAAAACTGCTTCTTCTTTTGTTATCATTCCTTCGTCAACTAAGTCACAAGCAATTTGAATAGCTGCTGGTGCTGTTCTTTTTCCATTTCTTGTTTGTAAGAAATATAATTTTCCTTCTTGGATTGTGAATTCCATGTCTTGCATGTCTCTGTAATGATTTTCTAGTTTGTTTGCTATTTCCATAAATTCTTTATAGCATTCTGGTAAATCTTCTGCAAGTTTTGTGATAGGTTGTGGTGTTCTAACACCTGCAACAACGTCTTCACCTTGTGCATTGATTAAGTATTCACCATATATTCCTTTTTCACCTGTTGATGGGTTACGTGTAAATGCAACACCTGTTCCAGATGTTTCTCCCATATTACCAAATACCATAGCTTGTACGTTTACAGCTGTTCCCCAGTCACCTGGTATATCATTCATTCTTCTGTAAACTATAGCTCTTGGGTTGTCCCAACTTCTAAATACGGCTTTAACTGCTCCCATTAATTGTTCTGTTGGATCTTGTGGGAATTCTTCACCGTTCATAGCATTTTTGTAAACTTCTTTAAATCTTTTTACTAATTCTTTTAAATCATCAACTGTTAATTCTGTATCGTAATGAACTCCTTTTGCTTCTTTAACTTCGTCAATTATTTTTTCGAAGAAAGATTTTGGAACTTCCATAACAACGTCTGAATACATTTGAATAAATCTTCTATATGAATCATAAGCAAATCTTGGATTTCCTGTTTTTGCTGCAAATCCTTCAACTGCTACATCATTTAAACCTAAGTTTAATATTGTATCCATCATACCAGGCATTGATGCTCTAGCACCACTTCTTACTGATACTAATAATGGATCACTATTATCTCCAAATTTTTTACCTTGCATTTCTTCTAATTTCTTTAATGCATCAAAAATTTGGCTTTGAATTTCGTCATTGATTTTTTTACCATCATTGTAATATTCTGTACAAGCTTCTGTTGAAACTGTAAATCCTTGTGGAATTGGTAAACCTAAATTTGTCATTTCTGCTAGGTTAGCACCTTTACCACCTAATAATTCACGCATGTCTGCATTTCCTTCTTTAAAAAGGTATACGTACTTTTTGCTCATAAATTAAAACCCTCTTTCTTTTATATTTTTTCAAAGTTCTGTATCATTATATATCATGCTTTTTTAAAATGCAATTGTTTTTTGTAATATTTTTGTAATATATTATAAAAATAAGCTACCAGTTTTACCTGATAGCTTATTTTAGAGTTGTTAGCAGTAGTATTTTACTGACGCCAACACTCTGCCTTCTCCGACAACAGAAACTTCTGAGCCTCTGTAATCAGAAAAGTCTAATCTCTTATCTTCGGGGAGAGATTTCCAAAATCTTTTAGCTGCGCTAAAAGATTTGTAGAATCTTATTTCTGCTTTATCCAAAGCGACTCCCTGTCTACAAGAGAACTTGACCATTTTTATGCCTCCCTTCTAAGCCAAACTGGTCTTCTATATAGCATATAGCTATACTTAAATTATACTATTTTTTTGTCGATTTGTAAACATGAAAAAAAGTAGTTTTGCCACATTTTTCGCCGGTTTGAGTTTTCGAATGAAATGAGAAAATTTAAAAAAACAAGCCAATTAGGCTTGCTTTTGTTTTGCTATTTTATTGGTTCATTTGTTTTGCAACTTCTTCAGCAAAGTTTTCTTCTCTTTTTTGAAGTCCTTCGCCTCTTTCAAATCTTGCAAATTTTACTATTTCTGCATTGTTATTGTCTAATAATTTTTGAACTTTTATATCTGGTTCTTTTACAAATGGTTGTTCTAATAAACAAATTTCTCCATAGAATTTTCCTATTCTTCCTTGAACCATTTTTTCTGCTATTTCAGCTGGTTTTCCTTCATTCATAGCTTGTGCTTTTAAAATTTCCATTTCATGTGCTACTACTTCTTGTGGAACTTCTTCTCTATTTAAATATTCAGGTTTTGCTGCCGCAATTTGCATACATACATCTTTTGCAACTTCTTCTGTTCCTTTTGGGCAGTCTACTAAAACACCTATTTTTCCATCTCCATGGACATAGCTCTCTACTAATCCTGTGCTTTCAAACCTTGTAAATCTTCTAACTGACATATTTTCACCTATTGTTGCTATTTTGTCTGTTAATATATCTTTTATTGTTCTTGAAGAATCATCTATTGATTTTTCTGCTAATAAGCTTTCTACATCTGCTGGATTTGTAACAGCTATTTGTTTTGCTGTATCAGCAACAAATTTTCTAAATTCTTCATTTTTTGCAACGAAGTCTGTTTCTGCATTAACTTCTAATACTACACCAACTTTTTTGTCGTCTGTTACATAGCAATATACTAATCCTTCTGCTGCTATTCTATCAGATTTTTTAGCTGCTTTTGTTATTCCTCTTTCTCTTAATAATTCAGCTGCTTTTTCCATATCTCCATCTGTTTCTGTTAAAACTTTTTTGCAGTCCATCATACCTGCACCTGTTTTTTCTCTTAACTCTTTTACTTGTTGTGCTGTTATCATATGGCTTTCCTCCTTTAAAATTATAAATTCAAACTCTATTATTGTAGGGGTCGCCCCTTTAGGTACGTCCCCTACATGTCTTTGAGTTGTTTGTTCGTTTTAATTAATTATTCTTCTACTGTTTCTGTTTCTTCTGCTACAACTTCTTCAATACTTGTTGGTTCTTCTGTTGCTATTTCTTCTTGTTCGTTATCTAATGCTTCTCCTTGTCTTCCTTCTATAATTGCATTTGCCATAACGTCTGTAATTAATTTTACAGCTCTTATTGCATCATCATTTCCAGGAATTGGATAATCAACGTCTTCTGGATTACAGTTTGTATCTACTAAACCTACTATTGGAATATTTAATTTTTTAGCTTCTAATACTGCAATTCTTTCGTTTTTAGGATCTACTACAAACATAGCTCCTGGCATTTCTTTCATGTCTCTAATTCCACCTAGATTTTTTTCTAGTTTTTCTTTTTCATTTTTTAATGCTGCAACTTCTTTTTTTGGTAAAACTTCGAATGTACCATCATTTTCCATTTCTTCTAATTTGTTTAATCTTGCAATTCTTGTTTTTATTGTTTTAAAGTTTGTTAACATTCCACCTAACCATCTTTGGTCAACATAGAACATATTGCTTTTTATTGCTGCATCTTTAACACATTCTTGTGCTTGTTTTTTTGTTCCTACGAAAAGGATAGTTTTTCCTTCTTCTGCAATATCCTTCATAAATTTGTAAGCTTCATCAATTTTCTTTGATGTCTTTTGTAAATCGATAATATGGATACCGTTTCTAGCTTGGTAAATGTATTCAGCCATTTTAGGGTCCCATCTTTTTGTTTGGTGTCCAAAGTGTACACCTGCTTCTAATAATTGTTTCATTGCAACTACTGCCATTTTACATTCCTCCTTATTTGTTTTTCCTCCACATAGTTTTTTACATTTAAGAACACTTATTTATAAGCACAATCTTAAACTATAACTATATGTGCGTATTTTTCAACTTGTATATTATACCAAACTTTTATCTGATTTGTCAATATAATTTTTCCTATTCAACAAAAAATGGGGAAAATCCCCCATTTTCTTAATTATGCAGTTTCACTTTTATTTGCTTCTATTGGCTTTTTCTTTATTTTTATCCTTTTTGAAGTTTTATTCTCGTTTATAACTAGCTTTGGTCCATCTTTTCCTTCTACTGTGTCTTTTGTTATTATGCATTTTTCTATTTTTGGATTTGATGGTATATCAAACATTATATCTCTCATTATATCTTCTATTATAGAACGAAGTCCTCTTGCACCAGTGTTTCTTTCTATTGCCTTTTCTACTATTGAATTTAATGCTTCTGGTTCAAATTCTAATTCTACCCCATCTAACTCTAATAGTTTTTTATACTGTTTTGTTAATGCATTTTTTGGCTCTGTTACTATATTTATTAAAGCTTCTTTGTCTAGTTCTTTAAGAGTTGCAATAATCGGAAGTCTTCCTACAAATTCTGGAATCAAACCAAATTTTAATAAATCTTGTGGCAGTAATTCCTCAAAGATTTTGTATTTTTCTATTTCTTTTTTGCTTTCTATTTGAGCTCCAAAGCCCATTCCCTTTTTTCCTACTCTGTCTTTTATAATTTTTTCTAATCCCTCAAAAGCGCCTCCACATATAAATAATATGTTACTTGTATCGATTTGCAAAAACTCTTGATGAGGATGTTTTCTTCCTCCTTGCGGTGGTACTGATGCTACTGTTCCTTCTACTATTTTTAGTAGAGCTTGTTGAACGCCTTCTCCACTAACATCTCTGGTTATTGATGGGTTTTCTGATTTTCTAGTTATTTTATCTATTTCGTCTATATATATAATTCCTTTTTCTGCTTTTTTAATATCATATTCTGCTGATTGTATTAGTTTAAGTAAAATATTTTCTACATCTTCTCCAACATATCCTGCTTCTGTAAGTGTTGTAGCATCTGCTATTGCAAATGGCACATTTAATATTCTTGCAAGTGTTTGTGCTAAAAGCGTTTTACCACATCCTGTTGGTCCTAATAAAAGTATATTGCTTTTTTGTATTTCTACATCATCAATAATTTCATCACATGCTATTCTTTTATAATGATTATATACTGCAACAGATAATGTTTTTTTTGCATCATCCTGTCCTATTACATATTCATCTAAAATTTGTTTTATCTCTGCGGGTGTTGGTATATCTTCTGATTTTAAATCCTCGTACCCTGTTTCTTCATCATAGTTCTCGTCTTCTATTATATTGTTGCATATTGCAATACATTCATCACAAATATATGCATTAGGCCCTGCAACAATCCTTTTTACCATTTCTTGTGGTTTTCCACAAAATGAACATTTTACACTTTTTGTAATGTTTCTATTTGCCATTGTTACCTCCTAACATCTATGATTTCATCTATTAGACCATATTCTAATGCTTCTTGTGCTGTCATGTAATGGTCTCTTTCTGTATCCTTTTCTATTTGTTCTAAGCTTTGTCCTGTCTTTTCGCTTAGTAACTTATTTAATTTTTCTCTTGTTTTTACCATGTGGTCTGCATGTATTTTTATTTCTGTTGTTTGACCTGCTAATCCACCAGAAATTAATGGTTGATGTATTAATATTTCTGAATTTGGTGTTGCAAATCTTTTGCCTTTTGCTCCGCATGTTAAAAGTACAGATCCCATACTTGCTGCCAAGCCTACACATATAGTAGATACTGGACATTTAATATAGTTCATTGTGTCTACTATTGCCATTCCGTCTGTTATAGAACCTCCTGGGCTATTTATATAAAATGATATTTCTTTATCTGGATCTTCTGACTCTAAGAATAACATTTGTGCTATTATTAAGCTTGCTGTTACATGGTTTACATCTTCGCTTAAAAATATAATTCTATCCTTTAATAATCTTGAGAATATATCATATGATCTTTCTCCTCTTCCTGTTTGTTCAATTACGTAAGGCACTAAGCTATTTGTTAAATTTTCCATTATAATTCTCCTCCTTGGTTTTATTAATTTAAAAATTGGGTAATAGCCTAATTATAATATTCTACAACAAGCTATTACCCCCTTTATTTATTTTTTATTTTTTCTTCAATGCTAGTACTTAAAACAAATTATTTTATTTTTGCATTTTCTACTAAGAAATCTATTGTTTTTTCTGTTTTTAGGCTATCTCCTACGTATTTCACTAATTCTGGGTTATCTTTAACTTCTTCTTCTTTTCTTCCGTAGTTTTCTGCCATTTCTTTGATTTTAGCTGATATTTCTTCTTCTTTTACTTCTATTCCTGCTTCTTTTCCAACTGCTTCTAATACTAATCTAGATTTTACAGCTGTTTCTGCTTGTTCTTTGTATTCTGCTCTAAATTCATCCATTGTTTTGTTCATCATTTTTAAATATTGATCTATGTTCATTCCTTGATAACTTAATCTTGTATTTATGTCTTGAACCATATGATCTGTTTCTGTTTCAATCATTCCTGATGGGATTTCTACTTTTGCTTCTTCACATACTGCTTTTATAACTTCATCTTCTGTTTCGTATTTTGCTCTTGTTTTATTTTGTTCTTCTTGTTTTTCTTTTATGCTGTTTTTTAATTCTTCTATTGTATCAAATTCACTAATGTCTTTTGCTAATTCGTCATTTATTTCTGGCATTTCTTTTTTCTTGATTTCATGTAATTTTACTTTAAATGTAGCATCTTTTCCTGCTAAATTTGCAGAGAAATATTCTTCTGGGAATTTTACCTTTATTTCTTTTTCTTCTTCTGGTTTCATTCCAATTATTTGGTCTTCAAATCCTGGTATAAAAGTATTGCTTCCTATTGTTAATTCATGGTTTTCTGCTTTTCCACCATCAAAAGCTACTCCATCTACAAATCCTTCAAAGTCTATTACTGTTATATCTCCAGATTCAACTGGTCTGTCTTCTACTGAAACTAATCTTGCATTTTTTTCTGCCATATGCATTAATTCATGTTCAACATCTTCATCAGATACATTATACTCAACTTTTTTTACTTGTATACCTTTATATTTTCCTAATGTTACTTCTGGTTTTGTTTGAACAACAGCTGTAAATATTAAGTCTTTTCCTTTTTCGATTTGTTTTATTTCTACTTCTGGTTTACTTACTGCTTCTATATTGTTCTCTTTTAATCCTTCTTCAAAAGCTTCTCCTGCTACTTCATTAAAAGCATCTTCATAGAATATTTGTGCTCCATAAGTTTTTTCTACTATTTGATATGGTGCTTTGCCTTTTCTAAATCCTGGTATATTAAAATATTTAGAATTTTTGTTAAATACAGTTTTTATTGCTCCATCAAATTTTTCTGCTTCTACTGTAAATTCTAATTTTACTTCATTATTATTTTCTGTTTTTTCTACTTTTACGTTCATTTTTTATCTTCCTTCCGTTTTTTATTAACTTTTGTATTATATCACATTTTTTATTTTTTGCAACCCTTATTGGTTAATAAAGCTCACTTTTTCGTTGAATTTTACATAAAATTGTGGTATAATTTAGGTAGTGCTTTTTAGCATATATACTTAAGGAGGTTCAAATCAATGAAAAAAACGCCAGAATTTTTACCAGAAGCCCGGAACCCATTAACATTTCTAGATCCTTTAATCGATCCTGAATGTTACATTGGTAAAGTAGTTAGTTGTTCAGTAAGAAGTTATGACTATTCCGCAAATGAAATGGAAGTCTTTATTGGAAATTCATTTTATGGAATCATTCCTTTAAGTGAACTGAGTATTTATGATTTAGGAGATGCGGATTATAAATCTCTTGCTCCCTTTTTCGCAGGCTCTCGTTTACTTACAGCTGAAATAATTGGCTATTTTAGTGACACCAAGCGTTTTTTACTTTCCAGAAAGAAGAATATGGAAAATGCTTTATTGTATTTTTCAAGCCTTGAAGGTTCTTCCAAAGTAATTTACGCTTGGAAAACAGGAGCAACACAGTCGCATGCCTTTGTTGATATTGGAGCAGGAATATATGGTGCAATACCATATAAGGAAGTTTCTTCCTCATATGTTAACCCTTCAGATTATTTCAACAAAATTGACTATATTCCTGTACATATTTTATATCAAAATATGTATGGAAAATTTATAGTTAGTTATCGCTCAACTATCCCTTATCAAAATTTCGAAGTAGGCGACATCGTATCTGGCAGAGTTGTTGGTCCAGTAAAAGATTTAAGTGGATTATTTATTGAATTGAATCCAAATCAAGCTGGAATTCTAAATGCTGATTTTGGACTCCACATTGCACATTGTGATGATGATGATAGAGAATGGTTTGTTGTTTTAAATGAAAACAACAATTTTCCTCCTCGTATAATACGCAAAAATGGAACATATCTGTTTTCAATACGCGCAATAAGAGACGATCCATCTCAGTTCAAGCTTAGCTTTGTGCAGTAAGAAAAAAATGTATGAGAGCAATCTCATACATTTTTTCTTTTATATTTTTTGCAATTTAAATTCAACTTGATCACAACTTGCTAATTTAAAATCTATTCCGTCTATTTTCCCTTGTTTTGCTTCTTTTCCAGCTTCTCCGTGCAAATGTCCATATATGCAAGTTTTCACATTGTACTTTTTCATGGTAGCTATAAAATTCATTTCACTTTCTTTGTAATTGTTGAATGGCGGATAATGCATACACACTATAATTTCTTTGTCTTCTCCGTATTTTTCTATTCCATCTTTTATTGATAGTTCTAATCTTATATTTTCTCTTTTTAATATTTTTTTATCTTGTGTATTATCATCATCTTGCCATCCTCTTGTTCCCACTATTATCTTGTCTTCAAATAAATAACTATTATTATATATAAAATCTATGTTTTCAAATTCATTTTCTTTAAGATATTCTCTCATTTTTTTTAATGTAGTCCACCAATAGTCATGATTTCCTTTTAGCAGTAGCTTTTTTCCTGG
>ULOX01050841.1_pt1 | contig 10905 bp, 6 predicted proteins | sample 1952911 | NCBI WGS metagenome assembly ULOX01 (sample SAMEA4835613, study PRJEB28245) | human gut metagenome | biome: gut microbiome; material: fecal sample | place: Denmark | collected 2008
TATTATATATACGCCTTTACCCTTTTACTCTTTACCTTTTTACTCTTTTACCCTTTTATTTTTTTACCTTTTTACATTTTTTTATGGTTGTGAACCGCTATGAACTTGTTTTGTATTATTATTTAACTTATCTTTGCAACATAAATGTTTAATTCCAAATATGACTCTAATTATGAAACCTTATTTTGTGATTGGTATTTTGTCTACCTATTTGTTTGCTTGCTGTTCAAGCGACAGTGTTAATGAAACTATACCTCCTACACCTCCTTCAGAGAAGTTACCTATCAATATTAGCACTTCTGTAAGTAGTCGTGCTACAGATTTAGCTTTTGAAGTTGGAGACAAGATTGGTTTGTATGTGGTAAATCATAATGCTGATGGTTCTGCTGCAGCCCTAAAGGTCTCAGGCAACCATGTTGACAACATGCAGTATACATACAACAGCTCTTGGACTCCTGCTACCCAGACTTACTGGAAGGATAATACTACTCATGCTGATTTCTATCTGTATTACCCATATACATCTTCTATTACTAGTATTGATGCTATGCCATATAGCGTAAAGGCTAATCAGAGTCAGCTTTCAGATTACAAGGCTTGTGATTTGATGATTGGTAAGACTACAGACGTAGCTCCTACAGAATCGTCTGTTAAGATAGAAGCTAAGCACGCAATGAGTCAAATGACTATTAAGCTTGTTGCAGGTAATGGTTTAACTGATGCAACTTTGGCTGCTGCCAAAATTAGTGTGAAAGTTAATAGACTTAAGACTAAAGCTACGGCTAATCTTGCTACTGGTGCTGTTACTGCCATAGGTGACGAAGCTGATATTATTCCTTATAAGGTGGCTAATAATAGTTATAAGGCTATCGTTGTACCTCAGTTTGTCGGCGAAGGCAACTTGATCACTATAAATGTTGATGGTAGAGACTTTAATTTGCCAAAAACAAGCAACTTTACAGGCTTTGAGGCTGGCAAGAAACATAATTTTAACGTTACCTTGAGCAAGACCAGCAATGGTGTGAATGTAAACATCACCAAGTGGGAAGATGATGGTAACGATTATGGTGGCACAGCCGAATAATATTGTTTTTAAAGTAAATACGCTATGATAAAGATAAAGCATACATTATTATATATGGTTGCTGTTGTTGCCTATGTATTGACAGGATGTAGTGACGAATTATTCAATGGTGACTATAGTCAGCATGATAGCAACCGTATACAGCTATCTGGCGACATCGACCAGCTTGCTGTGACTCGTGTTAATGACAATGGTTTCTGCAATGGTGACGTGATGGGTGTGTACATTGTAGATTACGAAGGCAACAACCCTGGCACGCTGAAGGTTAGCGGCAACCGTGGCGACAATGTGCGCCACACTTTCGATGAGCCTAACTATAAGTGGAACTCCACTTATGACCTTTTCTGGAAAGACAAGCATACACATATTGATGTGTATGGTTACTATCCTTTTGCCAATCCTGAGAGCATAGAGGATTATCAGTTTGAGGTTCAGAAGGATCAAAGTACTGCAACGGAAGATGGTGAAATGGGAGGCTACGAAGCAAGCGATTTCCTCTGGGGAAAGGTGTCTGATGTGGCTCCTACCACAAGCATAATCCGTTTGCCTCTTGCTCACCGCATGTCTAATGCCCGTGTTACCCTGATTCAAGGTTCAGGTTTTGCTGATGGAGAATGGGCAAAAACCAAGAAGATTGTCTTAACAGCCAATGTGGCTCGCAAGGCAAGCATCAACCTTTCTACCGGCGAAATCAAGACAGCAGGAAGTGTGGAGAACAACATGACCATTCCATCTCGCACAAATGACGAGTGGCGCACCATCGTGGTTCCTCAAACTGTAGCAGCTGGAAGAACACTCTTCAGCATCACAATCGGTGGCGTGCCTTATAAGTTTACTAAGAACGAGGCACTTACCTATGTGGCTGGCAAGATGATGAACTTCGGTATCAAAGTAGATAAGCAGACCGGAAGCGGCGCTTACAAACTTACTTTGGTAAGCGAAAGCATTACTCCTTGGGAGAATGATCTGGTAAGTCATGATGCTACGGCGAAGGAGTATATTGTCATCAACTCTACTCCTGGAGGTTTGAAGAATGCCATTACTGCGGCTAATAAGGACTATACCAAGATAAAGAATCTGAAGATTACCGGTGAGATTAATGCCCAGGATTTTGAGTTTATGAAAGACTCAATGGAGAACCTTGCAGCTATCAATTTGCGAGAAGTTTCCATTATGGCAATGGGAGATGGAGATGACAGGAAGGCTGATGAGATTCCACATGATGCATTCAACAACAAAAAATCCCTTACTAGTTTAGTGCTTCCAAACAAGCTTAAAGCCATAAGAACAGCCGCTTTTAGCGGATGCTCGTTCCTAACAGGATCACTTCTTATACCAGAAGGAGTAACAGAAATAGACAAAGATGCCTTTTATGGGTGCAGAAGTTTAAATGGTACACTTTCTTTACCTTCTACGTTAAAAAGAATTGGAGATATTATTGGTTATACAGGATATTGGGATGGTCCTTTTAGAGGTTGCCAATTTGTATGCGAATTAGTACTTCCTGACAATCTTGAGATCATCGGCTGTGGTGCTTTTGGAGACTGTCCTGGTTTACATGGAAATATCAAATTACCATCAAAGTTAAAATACCTCGGAGAGGGTGCTTTTCAAGCAGACCCTAACTTAACTGGTTCTATCAATATACCTCAAGGTGTTACATATATTCCAGAAAATTGCTTTGACGGTTCTGGATTTGACGGAAATCTAACCTTACACGATGGTATAACCTCCATTGGTTCTAGTGCTTTTGCACATTGCCCTCTTAAGGGTGAATTAAAACTTCCTAAAAACTTGACCGCAATCGCAGAAAATGCATTCTATGGTTGTGATTTCTCTGGAGAACTAAAGATTCCGACAGCAGTAAGAGCTATTGGAAGTCACGCTTTTGCATATAACTGGCGATTGATGGGAGTGCTTGAATTCCCAGAGGGCTTACAATCCATTGGTGCAGGTGCTTTTGCAAAATGTTCAAGCATAGAAGGTCTTATTTTCCCAGAAAGTCTTGAAAGCATTAGATATGAAGCCAGTGGAAACGAAGATGGAGGAGCATTCCAAAACTGTTTTGGCGTAAGTTCAATCGTCTGCAAGGGTGATATGCCAGCTTACGTCCAAAATGGAGCTTTCGATGGTGTAGCAAAAGACAATTTCACTTTGGAAGTACCAGAGTCTGCCATCCAACAATACCAAGCTGCCAGTGGATGGAAGGATTTCAAGCGAATCGCAGCTCACCACGAGCTCGTTTGCCGCCCATCTGTAGCCTGCGCTTTGAGGACGTTGCATAAGCAGAAACTGGTGATTAACGCCGAAGGCGAATGGGAAGTAGCCAGCAAGCCAGACTGGTGTGAGGTTTCTCCAGCCAGCGGCAACAAGAAGACAGAAGTAATATTGACCATCAAAGGTATGGCCAAGACTGCTGATAGACGTGAAGGAAAGGTGGTATTCCGTCTGAAAGACAAAGACTATACCCACGAATGCAGCGTTTCACAGTATGGCTATGAATATGGCGAGGACGAATGGATTACCTTGCAGAAGGCTACCAAGGGCAACAATGGTGGAATCAATATCGTGCTGCTCGGCGACGGCTTTAACGCAAAGGATATTGCCAGCGGCGAATATCTGAAGGATATCAAGCAGGAAGTGGAGTATTTCTTCGGTATTGAACCATATAAGACTTATCGTGATTACTTCAACGTCTATACCGCTATTCCGCTTTCTGCGGAATCGGGCGTGGGAACCGTGAACACCATCCGCTATAACCGATTCAACACTACCTTTACTGGTGGTGTAGGACTGAAGGCTGATTATGATGAAATATTCGATTATGCTTTAGGTGCACCAACTGTTAACAAGCGCAATCTGAATCAGACGCTGATCATCATGGTTCCTAATTCTACCGATTATGGCGGCATCTGTCAGATGTGGCCAGACGGATCAGCAATTGCGTTCTGTCCTAAGAGTACCTACGGTTATCCGCTCGATACCCGTGGCGTCATCCAGCATGAGGCAGGCGGACACGGATTCGGAAAGTTGGGCGATGAGTACATCTATCACAACGCCTTCATCGATGCTTGTGGCTGCTCTTGCTGTGGACACGTTCTTGAATTCAACGGAGCCAAGTCGCTCGGCTGGTACGACAACCTTGAGCTTACCGGCAAGATGCATAGCGTAGGCTGGAGCCATCTGATCTTCGACGACCGCTATAGCGACATCGTGGATATTTACGAAGGAGGCTACATGCACAACCGAGGCGTATTCCGCTCGGAGCCGAACTCCTGCATGAACAACGATATTCCTTACTACAGCACCATCAGCCGTGAGAGTATCGTGAAGCGCATCAAGGCTTATGCTGGCGAAACATACAGTTTCGAAGACTTCGTGAAGAACGACAAACGAGATGCAGGAATCGTAGAGAGCCGTGCTTTCGGTGGCAATGGCGACCAACGCAACGCAGGAACCTATCAGCATGCTCCTGTTATCCACAAGGGCAGTCCATTGAAGATGGCAAAGGTTAGAAAGCATCGCTAATGGCGAACTCTATGTTTAATGATAGTATAGACAATTAAAACAAGATAAAATGAAGAAACGCATAATAAGAATCGCAAGTTTAGCGTTGGTAATATTAGGTATGGTATCTTGTAGCGATGAGCAGGAAACTGCTCTTCGCCCACAAGATGCGAAATCTATACCTATGACTTTTTTGGTGAGCCATCCTGGACAAGCATCACGTGCCACAGAGACCAACTTTGAGAAGAATGATAAGATTGGACTCTACGTGGCAGACGCAAAAGCGCAATTGGAAATAGGTGGCAACCTTGTGAACAATGAGGCTCTTACCTACGATGGAAGCAAATGGACTGCTGCAAGAGCCCTCTATTGGGACAAAGGCACATATACAGCCTATGCTTATTATCCATACATCGAGAATGTAAGCAGCATCACAGACCAATCATTCAGCGTAGCTCTTGACCAAAGAGTTGCTAAGACTGCTACATCCCTTGGTGGATATGAAGCCAGCGATTTGCTCTTTGCTACCAGCAAGAACATCTCAGCATCAGCCTCTCCCATAAACCTTACCTTCAAGCATATCATGAGTAAGCTGAAGATACGATTGGTGAAGGGCGAGGACTTTGAGGGAGAAATGCCTGCTACTGCAGATGTGTATATCCACAACACAGTGCCTACAGCCACTGTCGATTTGCAAGCAGGTGTGGCTACTCGTTATGTAAAGGGAACCCGCCATACCATAGTTGCTCGTCAAGACGATGAAGCCAGCTATTCTGCCATTATCGTTCCACAGCGCATCGACAACCGAATGCCGCTCATCGAAGTTGTGATGAAGGGTGTGAGCTATCTTTATGAGAGCAAGTTCCAATTTAAACCAGGAATAGAGCATCTCGTAAATCTTATAATCTCAGACAATCCTGATCAGGTGAAGATTGAGATTGGAGGTGAAATCCAGAACTGGCAATAATAGGCATACAGAGTCTGATAATTTAATATTATCGGTCAATTTATTCGTAATTTCAATAGAGGCAGTAGTCATAAAGCTATTGCCTCTATTGGTTAAACAGCTAATGATATTTAGCCATTCAATGTCGCAACTATTATCGCTAAATACCAAATTTTCAGTCACTTATATTCCCTATAACATACTCTAATTAGCCATAGCTATTTCTGCAATTGATTGATTATCAATTTATTGAATAATGTACAAAATTCTTAAAAACTGTAAACGCTTTGTATAATTGAAGAAATTTTCGTACCTTTGCACCCGATAAGAATAAGGATAGCAATTCTCAATACTCAAATTACGAGATGTTATTCGCTAAGGTATCTAACGGAGTTGAGACTATTTGAGTTTAGAGTACTTGTGTTTTTGTACTTGGTCTCTTGCGTTCGTGATGAACTCTGAAAACTCCATAAAACTCAAATTATGAATTTTAAGGAAAAGATTGTAAGACTATGTATTCTATTTATTTTTGTACTAACTTCGCAGATTTCTGCATCTGCTAAAGAGTCTTCTACTTTCAATTGGCAGCCTGTTATTGATGCTATTATTGAAGTAGAAAGCAATGGGGACACAAGAGCTAAGAGCGGCAATTCTGTCGGCGCAATGCAGATTACCCCAATCTTGGTTGCAGAATGTAATAACATTCTTCGCAGCCGCAATCAAAAAAAGCGTTATAAGCTTTCTGATAGATTTAGCTTGCAAAAGTCAAAGGAAATGTTCCTGCTGATGCAATCGCAGTTTAATCAGGAGAATAATGTTGAGAAAGCCATTAGGGCTTGGAATGGAGGAAACAACTTTAGTAAGAAGAGAACACAGCGTTATTATGAAAAGGTGATGTGTGTGTTGAAATCTAATGATTAATATCATTAAATAAAAATAGCCAAGAAAAGCTTTTGCGGTTCTTGGCTATTTTAGTTTTTAATTACTGTTTAAGCTTATCAATATTGATTATAGCTTAAGCTTATCTGCATAATACATTATTGCTTGACGTGTAATTTTTTCAGCCTCAGCTAAAGAGCAATCGAGGTGACCTCCGCTGGCATTGAAATGTCCGCCACCATTAAAAAATTTCTGTGCAACTTCGTTTACCGAGAAGTCGTCGACAGAGCGCAAGCTAACCCAAATGCAATTATCTTTTCTATCGTCTTCGCGCAATGAGATAGACATCTTCATACCTTTTATGCGTAAAGGCTCATTTACGAGTCCCTCAGCGTCTCCCTTTATGAAGTGGAAGTCTTTCATGTCTTGGCGTGATAGAGCGTAATATGAGGCATGCAGATCCTCAAATACGTTAAGCTTCTGGCTCATTATATATCCACGCAGTCTGATAGCCCAAGAGCTATAGTTGTTGAATACGTTTCGATATATCTTGTCTTTATCTATATTCTTTGTGAGCAGTTGGCAGATGATGAAGAATATTTCAGGGCGGTTGGAATTATATGTAAATCCGCCAGTATCTGTCATCATACCGCAATATAGGTTAGTTGCGAATTTCTTATCGAGTTTATCAAACCCACCTAATTGCCAAACGATATGGAATATTAGTTCGCATGTTGAGCTCATCTCCTCGTGTGATACAGTTACAATGCTATCGATAGCCGGTCCCATGTGATGGTCTATGAGCACCTTTTCGGCTTTGCATTCTACTAATTCCTTTTCCATATCCTGCAGTCTGCTTGGCTGGTTGAGGTCAAGGCAGAACACAAGGTCAGCCTCTTTGAAAGCCTGAGAAATACGTTCTTGATGTTTATCGTAGCGAAGTATCTTCTCGTTGTCTGGCATCCATGAAAGAAAGTCAGGGAAAGCATCAGGCATTGCTATTATAGCCTCTTTGCCAAAGCATGTGTGCAGATATTCTGCCCATGCCAAAGTAGAGCCCATAGCATCACCGTCAGGCGACTTATGTGCACATATCACTATACGAGAAGAAGCCGCTATCTTCTCTTTGAGGGTAGCGGCTTCTTTATCAGTTAAGATATTTTTCAGCATTAGAATAGTTTTGAAGGATAAACGCCCTCGTCGATGAGTTTCTGAATACGATCAACTGTATCCTGACGGTCAGCAGCGTATGTCACACCGAACCACTTGCTTGTTGTATCAAGAACCTGAACAGTAGAAGTCTTCTCGTTGATGAGTTTGTTTACCATCAATGGAATAAAGAATTCTGCCTTGAGGTTAGAGATATTCTTTGGATCAGCAAGGAACTCCTTGAAATATTCCTCAGAATGCTCGAAATAGTCAGGAGTGAAGCCCCACATGTTCATAGAAACAGGAGTGTTGTCTTCTACTGCTACCCATTCGCCATTCTCGTCCTTGTAGCAAACAGGACCATTTACGCGCATGATTTCTGTACGCTCAACAACTGTTGTAAGGTTGCCCTCAGCGTCCTTTGAGCAGATTCCACGAGCTACGGTACCATTCTCGCTAAGAGTGTTGCCTACGCGGAAACCTACCATTGCATACTTGTTCTTTGAACCCTCTGGAAGTTCAGAAAGGAACTTGCCGATAACCTTGAAAGCATCACGGTTATAGAAGTCGTCGCAGTTGATAACGCAGAAAGGCTCCTTGATAACGTCCTTTGCCATAAGTACAGCATGGTTTGTTCCCCATGGCTTCTCACGACCCTCTGGTACAGAGAATCCCTCTGGAAGAGCGTCAAGGCTCTGGAATACGAGCTCTGCTGGGATGTGACCTTCGTATTTAGACAATACCTGCTCACGGAACTGCTCTTCGAAATCACGACGGATAACGAAAACAATCTTACCGAAGCCTGCCTGAATAGCATCGTAAATAGAATAATCCATGATGGTTTCACCGTTTGGACCCAGACCGTCCAACTGTTTCAAACCTCCGTAACGGCTGCCCATACCAGCAGCGAGGAGCAATAATGTTGGTTTCATAATACTTTATGTTAAATATGTTAGTTTGAAAAGTAAATCTACCTTTTTATTAGGTTGTAATGGCTTTTATAAGAAAACCATAAGACCATACTTTGTATACTCTGCAAAGGTAATACTTTTTTCGTTACTTTGACAGCAATGGCATAGTTTTTTGATGTTATGTATTCCTTTTTTTGTTGATAAGTAGCAGAATTGCCTTAGAATGGGTAGCCTATAGCCAAATGTAGCGTCTGGCTCTTCTTAAAGCTTGGCACATTATAGAATCCACTCTTATAAGGCAGATGCAGACCGATACCCCAGTCAACGCGGATAACGAAGAAGTCGAGGTCGTAGCGCAAGCCTACACCTGTGCCCATAGCCATTTGGCTAAACATGTTCTTAAACTCAAACTTGCTCTCTGGCCTATAGTCGTTGTCCTTCAACGACCACACGTTACCAGCATCAAGGAATACAGCTCCATACAGATTGCCAAACAATCGTGGTCGGTATTCAAGGTTGAAGAGCAACTTCATATCTCCCGTTTGGTCAAGATATGATGTTGTAGCCTCTGTTGGCATATATCCACCAGGACCCACTGTACGCATCGTAAAGGCACGAATGCTGTTGGCACCACCCACATACAATTGTTCATTATATGGTGGAGCCGACGAGTTGCCATAGCTCCATATTATTCCCGCAGCAGCATGAGCCACAAATTGGTCGTGGTCGTTAATGCTCCATTTCTTTCTCCAATCAGTCTCAATCTTAAAGAATTGGGCATAAGGATTCTTAAACATCTTCTTGTCCTTGCTGTTCCATTTATGACCGAAAGCAAAATAGCCGGCAGAAAGTATGTTACCAGCCTCGCTAATAGACATCTGCCAGAATATAGGATTGCGATATTTCTCCGGACTGGTATACATATATGTGTATTTCATCTTAGGCACAAACTGGTCTTTCATAGATACCTGAAGATAAGCACTTGTATTCAACACCGAATCAAACTTTGCCGAATGGCTCGACATATAATCGTACTGCAGAGTGAGAGGTGAGAACATGTGCATAGAAGTCGCAGATGGTTGGAAAGTATATGTAAGCTCGCCAGATACCACATGACGCTTAAAGAATCCTGCTCTGTTTATCACATTCGATGATGCTTTGAGCAATGTAGAAGGAGTGACATTATATCTACGACGCTTTAAGAAAGGTACCAACAGACGTGGAAATTCCAACGATGCATCAGCGCCATATTGATACGAGTGAGCATCGTCAGCCGAACCCGACATAGAGTGTCCCATTTGCCATTCGTATGATCCATTGAGGTTGATATCCAACTTCTCTCCACCACGGAAAGCATTTCTCTTGGTGAAACCAATAGTCATGGCAGGTCCCATACGTCCGGTCGTCTTGCCCTTGTAGTTTGTCTCTACATAGAAGTCGTATGGCTTGTCGAAAACACAGTTTAGCAATAAGTCGAGAGTGTCGCAAGCTGCAGTGGTATCACGAGGAGTAAACTGGAAGTCTACCGACGAAAACATACCCTTGCTTGCTATTCTGTTGTTCGATTCCGTATGCTTAGAATAGTCGTATGGCTGACCATGTCTAAGTTTCATGTCGCTCATTATCACTCTTGGTCTTACAGGCGGCTTTTTGCCATTGAAATAAGCACGGAAGAAATAGTAATGGATGGAATCCTTCAATTCCTCCATAAAGGTGCGTCTTAGGTTGATGCTGATATTACCAATATACCATTTCTTCAATGCCTTTTCTGGCAGCTTGTCAGCCAACTCCACATCCAGCTTTACCTTACCAGGAGTGTTCACCGTGTCGGCACGATATGATGCATATGATGGTTGATAATAATAATATCCGTTGTTGCGAAACAAGTTGCTCAAGCGATTGCGTTCAGCATCAAGCGATACCACATCAAAAGGCGAGCCTGATTTAATCTTCGCTTCATCAGCCGATGCCGCTATCAGCGAGTCGGCATTCAAAGGAAAGTTGGAATAAGTCACGGTGTCGATAGTAAACAGATGACCACAATCCACATGATATGCTATCTTTGCTTTAGGATGTTTAGAATATGGTTTCTCCTCGTAGTTCACTGTACCACGGAAATATCCATGATTGCGCAACTGCGATTGTGCAACCGAAGCTCTAAGCGCAGGATTCACCCAGCTCATCAATACTGGCTGATTACCAAAAGTCTTTGTAACCCATTTGCCTATAGGCGATTCCGACTCATGGAAAGCATTCCATATCCACAAGCTGTAAGGGAAAGGAGAACGATAATAGCTACTACCAAATATTGCTCCATTCGGTGGACAGTCGAGTGCTGCCTCTATTTCCTCTTGAGTGGCAGTAAAGTGTTCGTTGCTCTCATAGTCGGTATATTTTATAGGCTCCAGACCTGTATACAGTCTGTCGCC
>ULOX01023157.1_pt1 | contig 10862 bp, 8 predicted proteins | sample 1952911 | NCBI WGS metagenome assembly ULOX01 (sample SAMEA4835613, study PRJEB28245) | human gut metagenome | biome: gut microbiome; material: fecal sample | place: Denmark | collected 2008
GCAAGCGCTGCATGCAGTCGAGCAGCGCGAAGCCGTCGAACAGGTTCAAAAGCAGCTGGCTTATATGCAGAAAGAAAAGGGCGATGGCATGGTCAATGCTGTGCGCATGAACCTGCCCGCCTACATGGGTGTGCGATATGAGCTGACCAACCAGATCGAGGATGCCGAGGAGCTACTGGATAACCTGCACAATTATAACCAAAAGATTTTCAAGGTCTGCATCCTGATCCACACCTATGGCCGCAACAATGCCGAACTGGACGAGCGTGTGCAGCAAATCTGCAATACTGTGCAGCAGCAGACGTGCCGGTTCAGCCCTATCCCGTTTGAGCAGTGCGCTGCCATGAACAGCGTTTTACCACTTGGAAAGAAATGGCTGGCGCTGGAGCGCACTCTCCTGACAGTGAATACCGCTATCTATGTGCCGTTTACTACGCAGGAACTGTTCCAACCCGGTGGCCTGTATGAGGGCACCAACGCCCGCAGTAAAAACCTGATTATGGTCAACCGAAAACTGCTGCCTGCCCCGGCTGGTATGGTGCTGGGCATGACCGGCTTCGGCAAATCCTTTGCTGTTATGCAGATGATGGCAGGTATCATGCTGCGCTGGCCGGAGGACGATCTGGTCATCATCGACCCGGAAAATGAATATGCGCGGCTGGTCGAGGCTTTTGGCGGTGAAGTGATTGAAATCTCGGCATCGAGCAAATCTCATATCAATCCGATGGATATTTCGGAAGATTACGGCGATGAAGGTAATCCTATCCAGCTGAAAAGCCAGTTCCTACGAGATTTCTGCCAACTGGTTTTGAACAGCAAAGAGCTGAGCGCCCAAGAGTGCAGTCTTGTGGATCGCGCAGCGCTGATTACCTACCAGAAATATTTGCTGCATCCGGAGCGTGAGCAGATGCCCTCGCTGCATGATTTTTACAATAATTTGTCTTTGCAGGGCCCGCAGGCAAAAGCGCTTACGATGGCGTTGAGTATGTATGTGGATGGCACAATGGACCTGTTTGCCCACCAGACAAACGTGGATTTGCAGAACCACTGCATCTGTTTTAATACCGTGAAACTGGGCAAGAGTATGCCCAGCCATCTTCGCTGCGCGGCGGGCCGGGCAATCCAAGCGTGGGCATCAATCTGGATTGTTCGAGCTTTGTCCAATATTGCTATTGGGCGCAGAACCTGCTTTTTTCCGCAGGCAGCACAGCCGCCTATCGGAACGCAGCAGACCTAGTAAGTATTTCCCCGTCTGAAGTCCAGTCGGGAGATTTGCGCGTGGTGTACGCCTCTGGCGGCGAGCAGGGGCACGTTCAGATGGCGCTGGGCGGTGGTGCGTGGATCGAGTGCTGCTATGGCTATGGCGTTGCAGTGAATATGTCCAACACATGGATGGAGAGCAGACCGTGCTATTATTTCCGCTATGCAGGATTCTGAGAGGTGCTTTTTATGAGAAAATTTCTCGCATTACTTTTTGCACTTTTACTTTGTGTAGCAACAAAAGTCTATGCAGAAGATGCTGCTACTGTAACGGTGACGGTTAAGGATTTGCCTCAAAAATTGCAGAACCGCACTGTGATTGTCACACTTGGCAATGGCCCATCTGATACAGAATCAACAGTTATTGTTCTGAATGGGTTGAACAACTACACGGAAACAGTGACAGTCGCACCGTCAGAATATTACTGCGCGGCTGCTGTGCAGTATGATGCCTTGGGGGATTATCCCTTACAGGAAATCAACCAAGCGACATTTTTGCGAGCAGAAGGCGGGAACCACTACGACCTGATTTATACCTTGGTAGGCAGCAGCTGGTACGAGAGCGTGACCGGCCAGCAACGGCACTACACATTGCAACCGCTGGAAACGCCACCAGAGAACTATGAACCAAAACCGGCGCAAGTAGGAGCATACCTGACCGCACCAGTTGGCTTTTCCCAACACGTGATAGTTTACTTGCAAAATTTGTACACTGATGATGTCTATGATTTGGAACTTTATGAATCGAATGGGTTAGCCGCTGTTGAACCAAATGTACTGAGCGGAAAATATGCGTTTCTTTCCGCTTGTGTTGTTGGCGATGCAGAAAACCGTTACCAGTTCAGCTGTGAACAGAACGAACTTTCCACGGAAACCGGTGCGGATTTTCACTTGACGGTGACGGACACTGCCAGTCCAGACCGCGAGATGAACACGTCAAGCCGAGATCAAAATAGCACGGTGCAGGCGGCGAATAGTTTCAACAATCGGGATACAGCGGCACCGGAACATCCAGCCATAGAGTCGGAGGTTGTTTCCCAACCAGTAAAGCAGCAGGAAAAGCAGCTTGATCTGCTTTCCTTGCTGCTGGACTTTATGCCGGTGATGCTTGTGGGCGCGGTGCTCTTTGCAGTGCGCCGCAAGCGACGCCATTGAGCCCCGCAGGGGTAACCGGAGCGTGAGCGACGGTTAGCAAGCATTGCATCTGGGTCCCACAGATGCACGCTAGAATTGTATGCTAAATGCAGGGGAGAGGAACATCAGCATGATACACAAGAAAATGAACATGATGAGAGATAAGTCCATTTGTATGGAAAATCGTGAAAATGGGCTTTGCTCTTATTGAAAAGCATGATATACTATTCTTACATTGTACTGATGTAAGGAGAGCAGCGATGGCAGGCACAGAACGGTATGTTCGTAACAGCACAGCAGATTTTTTTGTGTTCACGAAAGATTCAGAGACAGATGGCATAGAAGTTCGCGTTCAGGATCACGAGGTCTGGCTGACGCAAAAAGGCATCGGACAACTGTTTGATGTTGACCGCAGTGTTGTTGCCAAACATCTGCGGAATATTTTTGCGGAAAATGAATTATCCGAAAGTACAACTTGTGCAAAATTTGCACAAGTTGCAGATAATGGCAAGACCTATCACTACAAATTCTACTCCCTGCCCGCCATTATTGCTGTTGGTTACCGCACCAATTCCACCCGTGCCACACAATTCCGTCAATGGGCAACCAAAGTGCTGGATACATTTACCCGGCAGGGATATGTTCTGGATAAGGATCGGCTTATTAATGGGCAAATCTTTGATGAAGATTACTTCGACCATTTGGTTTCCGAAATACAGGAAATCCGCGCCAGCGAGCGCCGCTTTTACCAGAAAATTACGGATATTTATGCTACTGCCGTAGATTACTCGGTAGACAGCAAAACGACCAAAGACTTTTTTGCAACCGTTCAGAATAAAATGCACTACGCTGTTCATGGCAGTACTGCCGCAGAAGTCATTGTGCAACGGGCAGACCACACAAAAGACCACATGGGGTTGACCTCATGGAAGAATGCCCCAAACGGGAAGATAGTCAAAGCCGATGTTTCTGTTGCAAAGAACTATTTGCAGCAAGATGAGTTACAAGAACTGAATGAGATTGTAACAATGTACCTTGACTATGCAACGCGCCAAGCACGGCGGCATATTCCTATGACGATGCAGGACTGGGCAGAGAAACTGGACGCTTTCCTGCAATTCAACGATGCCGAAATTCTAAAAGATAAAGGAAAGGTTACAGCGGCAATCGCAAAGGCTTTCGCAGAGAGTGAATTTGAAAAGTACCGCGTTATACAGGACAGGCAGTACCAAAGCGATTTTGACCGCCTTATGATGGAGGCGGAGTCAACAAAACAATAATTACAGGCAGATGCCCTATGTGAGATTCATTTCACATAGGGCATCTTTCTTTTTAGGGAGCTTCTTATGGCTATCACAAAAATTCATGCGATAAAATCTACTCTTGGCAAGGCACTGGCCTATATCGAAAACCCAGACAAGACCGACGGTCAGATGCTGGTGTCAGGCTATAATTGTGAGCCTCAAACAGCTTCTATCGACTTTGAAATGACAGCAGTGCTTGCGCACAAGGCGCGGAACCTGAAAAGAAAGCGTTCCACAAATCTTGCTTATCACCTGATACAGTCTTTTTCTCCAGAAGATGCTGTCACGCCTGAGCAGGCGCATGAGCTGGGGAAGAAACTGGCATTTGAATACACAGGCGGCAAGTACGAGTATGTGGTAGCAACTCACATTGATAAAGGTCATATCCATAACCACATTATGATCAATGCAGTTTCCTTTTACGACTATAAGAAACTGCGAACGGTGCCTTACCGCACGGCACGTCAGATACGGGATATTTCTGACCGCTTGTGCATGCCCTCGGTTCCGAATTCACCAGTGAAGGAATTGAGTATGCGCTGAAGAATGGAAAAATGCAGATTGCTGGGGATACGGAAAATTCACTGCTTGACCGCTATCAAAAATTGACGATTCAGTATCCAGAAGTTTGTACGGCAGCGGTGAAGTTAAGCAGCCGCCAAATTCTGTCTGCGGGAAAAAATGGTTTGGTTCTTCAGGCTCACGATGACAATGGAAACCCCGCCAAACTAATGGTCAACAAAAGTGAAGTAACAACTTCGCCGGATGGCGAAATCATTTTCAACGTCGGAAACGACTTCTCTTATGACTTGGTTTATGAGGACGGAACCCACGGCACGATCCGAGGCACAAAGCTGATTCAGCAGATTGACGAGGAAAACCATGTAGAGCCTGTGCAAGTCATCCTTTCGGGAAATCAGATAAAAGCTATGTCTATTCGAGGCGTGACGATCCATCTACTGCAGAATGGTATTGAACGACTATTTATACCTGAAAAATATGTACTTCGTGATTTGGATGCCGGGCAGTGTACAGTGCTTTTATATAGACGAAGGCATAACCGGTACCCAAATGAAGAAACGTCCATCATTTATGCGGATGATAGAGCATGCAAAGGAACACCGCTTTGACTTGATTGTCACCCGTGAATTGTCGAGGTTTGCGCGTAACACGGTGGATGCGTTGAATGCTACGCGAGAACTGAAGCAATACGGCGTGGAAGTCTATTTTGTAAATGATGGCATCTGGACAATGGACGGTGATGGAGAAGTTCGCTTGACCATTATGGCGAGCATTGCCCAAGATGAAAGCCGCAAGACCAGTGAGCGCGTAAAAGCCGGACAGAAGATGAGCCGTGAGAAAGGTGTACTCTATGGCAGCGGTAATATTATCGGTTATGACCGTGTGGATGGAACTTATGTAATCAATGAGGAACAGGCGGCAACGGTGCGCAGAATCTTTAATCTGTACGCCGAGGGGCACGGAGAAACGACTGTTGCCAAAATGCTTATAGAAGAAAACCGCAAGGATGGCGGTGGTGGCCTGAGCTGGACGGCGAGCAAGGTATCACGGGTACTCCGCAAGCCCACTTACAAGGGCTATATGACCTATAATAAATCCCATATTGATGACTTCCTCAGCCATAACCGCATCAATCACAGCGAGGAGGACTTTGTTCTTGTAAAGGGAAACTTTGAGCCAATCGTCTCAGAGGCGCTATGGGAAACCTGCAATCAGATCCGCAGTAAGCGAGCTGCATTTGTCAAAGGAAAAGATGGTCGTGCCCATAAATTTGGTGTGTCCTTTCCGCAGAACAAATGGACGAAAATTCTGTTTTGCGATTGTGGGATGCGATTCCAAATCGAAGGCTACGATAAAACGGCCAACGGTGGGAAAAATATGCGGCTTATCTGTGCACGGTCGAAAATGTTCAAAAAGAAAGATGCCGCCAGAGCACTGAACGGTATTCCTTGTCCGGCACCATACGCATCTGAATGGAAGCTGGAATTGATGGCAAGGGAAGTGTTCCGTACAGTTTGGAAAGAAAATGCCGAGGATATACTGGGTCTTTTGCGGATGTTGGATGCAAATCTGAACACTACCGGCACACCGAATGATGGAAACCAGCTGGAGAACAAGCTCTCTGCGCTGAATGAGGAATTGGACGATCTTGTCAGCCAGCGGGCAAGCCGAAGCATAACTATGGATGATTTCTTAAGCAGAAGTACGGAAATAAACAATGAGATTATAAATGTCGAAGGCTTACTGCAAAGTTCCATACAGGAACAGCGTCCTAAAGCAAGGTTAGATATGCACAGCATCGAGGCTGCACTCAGCGATGATGCCTCTTTTCCGGATGGTAAAATAGAGCCGGGCTTTCTGGACAGGTATGCCAACCGGATTGTAAAAAGCAATAACCGCTACATTTGGATGTTGCAGTTGGTGAATGTGCAGCAGATCATGCCTATCCAATCGGAAAGGCAGCCGATAGCGATGGTTACCTATAAAAGTGGCGTTCCCTATGATATTGAGCAAGAGCAAACCGGCAAGCAGGATAAAGAAAGTGCTGGACCCGATTGCGCGACAATATGTCGTCCACAGGATTTCTTTTTGAACATGAGCCGAACCAAAAGAAAGCGTAAGTTGGTGGAATGGCTGGAAAGCTGTCAAGAAAATCAGGTGAACGTGCTGGATGAAAAGATACCACTTTTGAGTTTTGCGGTTGACTTTGTAACAGCCTATGAGTATCAGAAAGCGCGTGGGATTAAGATCCACCCCGGTTTGTGGAAAGATATGCGTGTGGATATATTTCTGGTAAAAAAAGAAAATTGAAAAAGTTGTGGAAAAAATCCGATTCGCTGTTCTCTTATGTATTAGGAGGTTCCAAACCTCCGAGAAAGTGAATAGCGTCCTCTGCTGTACCGCATTGGGGAAGCAGCGCCATGACTGGATTCCACGAGCGTGCCAAGATGCGAGAAAACATATCGCATGGCTGCAAAGCGATGCGAGGCAAAGCGCCGGGAAGGGTTGCCTGTCTGGAATTTGCAGAGGGAGAGAAACGCACAGCTATAACGACAGATCGTGCCGTGGAGGAAATACTTCCACGGCATTATTGTGTCGTTATGGAATGACACTAGATTTGCTATTTGAATCAGTAAATGGTAATATTATAATTTAGATGAGGAATAGACCGTGATGGCAACTATTCGGGAATTCCGAATGGTTCAAACAGATGACATCTGACAGGTTCATCGAAGGAAAATTATCGAAATTTGTGGCTTATTGCGCCTTTCGAGTTTTATCTGCATATATTTTTGAAGATTATATGCAGAAAGCAGGATTCCATGTGGCAAAATTTAATCATCGTCATAGCAGATGAGGTGTCTGCGATGATAGATCATGCTATGAAAGAGATCCCTGCTGCGGCGCTTTTGTACCTTTTGTACTATTATAGGGAAATTTCCAACTTGCTATTTGTATCGATAAATGGTACTATATGACTATACTAATGTCATTTGAATGGTTAGAAATAAATGACTTCTGAAGGAGGCTTTGGCGAAATGGGAAGATTCGTGAATCCGGATAATAGTGCGTTTCAAGTTGCACTGAATTCAAAAATTTATATGGATAAAACGGGTCTGCTGGAATATACCAACAGCGTTCTTGATACACCAGAAGCATATATCTGCAATAGCCGCCCCCGGAGGTTTGGTAAGTCCTATACGGCTAATATGCTGGCAGCCTATTACAGCAAAGGCTGCGATTCAGAAAAGATGTTCGATGGGCTTACAATCGGCAAGAGTAGCGACTTCAAAAAGCATCTCAACAAGTATGATGTGATCCATATAGATGTACAATGGTTTTTGTCCAGCTGTGCAGACATCAAAAGTATTATATCCTACATTACGCAATCGGTTTTGGAGGAACTAAAAGAGTACTACCCTGAAGTTCTTCCTAACGAAGTGTTGACATTGGCGGACGCTTTGTCGCGTATCAGAAACTCGACCGGTCAGAAATTTATTGTGATTATTGATGAATGGGATATTCTGATCCGAGATGAAGCAACCAATAAGGCTGTTCAAGAAGAATATATCTATTTCCTGAGAGGCTTATTCAAAGGTACAGAGCCGACAAAATACATTCAGCTTGCATACCTCACCGGCATTCTGCCAATCAAAAAGGAAAAAACGCAGTCGGCCTTGAATAACTTCGATGAGTTTACCATGGTCAGTGCCGGCACGTTAGCACCTTTCATTGGCTTTACGGAAGAAGAAGTTAAGAATCTTTGCGAGGAGTACCACAAAGACTTTGACAAGGTAAAAAAGTGGTACGATGGTTACTTGCTGCGGGATTACCAAGTTTATAATCCCAGAGCTGTTGTCAGCGTTATGCTGAAGGGAGAGTTTAAGAGCTACTGGTCGGAAACGGCTTCCTATGAAGCAATCGTTCCCCTTATCAACATGAACTATGATGGGCTGAAAACGGCAATCATTGAAATGCTTTCCGGTGGGGAAGTTAAAGTAAACACTGCTACCTTCAAGAACGATACCGTTAATATCCAAAGCAAAGATGATGTTTTGACATATATGATCCATCTTGGCTACTTGGGATATGACCAGAACCGAAAAACAGCGTTCGTTCCGAATGAGGAAATCCGGCAGGAATTGACACTTGCGGTGGAAAGCAAGCATTGGAATGAGATGTTGCTGTTCCAGCAGGAGTCTGAGAAGTTGCTGGATGCGACATTGGATATGGATGGAGATGCAGTAGCCACTCAGGTTGAGAAAATCCATGATGACTATGTTTCTGCCATCCAGTACAACAATGAAAACTCCTTGAGCAGCGTCTTGGCGATTGCATACCTGAGCGCTATGCAATATTACTTTAAGCCGGTTCGAGAGCTGCCCACAGGCAGGGGCTTCGCAGACTTCGTTTTCGTACCAAAACCGGAGTACCGAAATGACTATCCGGCGCTTGTTGTGGAGTTGAAGTGGAACCAAACGGCGGAGACTGCGATGCAGCAGATTAAGGAAAAGAAATATCCGGATTCGCTGCGTGGCTATACAGGAAATCTTCTCTTGGTAGCTATCAACTATGACAAGAAAACGAAGAAACATCAGTGCCTTATTGAAAAAGTAGTATAAAGATCATGCCGTGGAAGGAACCTTCTTCCACGGCTTTTCTATACCATGATTGAGTCATTGACTTGTACATTTTGAAAATACTGAATGCAGTATTATACTGATGGGGAAGGAGGGAAAACCGATGCAATATGATAAAGCAGACCAGCAAAACTGCCCGCGCAGAGTCGTGTTCTATGGGCGCGTGTCCACGGAACTTGAGGCGCAAATATCAGCACTGAAAAATCAAATGAACTGGTATCTGGAGCTTGCAGAACATCATCCGAATTGGACGGTGGTTGGGCAATACGCCGATGAAGGAATCTCAGGTACTGGCATGAAAACCCGACCTTCTTTTATGAAGATGCTGCGAGATGCCCGGAAAAAGAAGTTTGACCTAATCGTGACCCGCGAGGTTTCCCGTTTTGCCCGAAACACGGTGGATACTTTGGTTACGACCCGTGAGCTGAAACAGTACGGCGTTGAAGTGTACTTCGTCAATGATGACATCTGGACGATGCGTGGCGATGGAGAAGTTCGCCTGACCATTATGGCAAGCCTTGCGCAAGATGAAAGCCGTAAAATGAGTGAACGCACCAAGGCGGGCATTCAGACGTCACAGAAAAAAGGCACCTATGTTGCGGGACCGACACCGTTTGGATATAAGCGTGATAAAAAGGCTCATACGCTTGTGGTGCAGGAAAGTCAGGCAGAGACTGTCAGAAAAATTTTTGCTTGGTATGCTGATGGCATAAATGGCACCGAGATAGCCCAGACACTAACGCAAGAAGGCGCACCGAATAAATCCGGAATGCCACAATGGAGCGCGCGTCAGGTTCTCTCAATCACCAAGAATACGATTTATAAAGGGTATTTGACATACAACAAATCGCATATTGATGATTTCCTCAGCCATAAAAGCATCAAGAACAGCGAACAGGATTACATTCTGGTGAAAGGCAGTTTTGAGCCAATCATTTCAGAGGAACTATGGGATAAATGTCAGCGCCGCAGACATGCATGGCAGTCGTACAAAGACGGCAATATAACGCAGGCTTACTTGTATGGAAAGAGCGAACACGCCGACAAATGGGCTTGCCGCCTGTTTTGTGGCTGCGGAGCCAGAATGCGGGCGTTCCGCGCAGAGAAAGGCATTGTTCGATATATCTGTTATCAGCGGTCGCTGAGGAATGTAGCCCCCAAATGCAGCGCCCCCAATGTGCAAGCATGGAAGCTCGAATTGATGGCGCGAGAAATCTACAAAAACGTTTGGCAGGATCACCGGCAGGATATTTTAGAAGAATACCAGCAGGAACAAGAAAACAGAGCTGCCAATAGTGAAAAGGTAGAGGAAGCACTCAGCTGGCAAGAGTCGTTCCCAAACGATGAAGTCAGCCGGGAATTTCTGGACAGATTTGTGCCGAGAATCTTCTCCATCGATGGACAGAAATTCATCTGGGAACTAAATCTATTTCAAGAGTCATGCACTGTTCAATGCAATGTGCGCGGAACGTACAATTACCATTCGATTTCGGCGGAAAAAATCATGCCGGGAAAAACAAAAGCGAAGAAAGTGGATGGGGCCGTCAATAGGATACTTGAGGATACAAACAGTACGCGCTTTTGGGTACATACCTATGATGACGACCCAATAAGCAGGTTGCTATCAAGAGCCCCCGCAAGCAATCTTGCTTACCCTGCCTGATATGCACCCAGGGCAATGGGTTAGACCTGGTTAATCTGTTCATAAGATAATGATTCCCCAACCGCGGGCAACGGCGGCAGGAAAATTTTTATGCCCGAACGATGGAAATACCGCGCTCCGATAAAATCACAAAACAAAAAGTGCCCACCCCACATGCGGCGGATGACATGCCGTTGTGGGATGGGCACTTTTTGATTGTTGGTAAATGTTCTGAGGGAAAGGTGAGAAATGTGAAAAAATATTTTATTCATGCACCCGCTTGGAATGGCGGGCCTTTTCAAGATCTTCCTGGCGGAGCTATTCTTAGGGCAGCACCGCATAATTCCCGCCTTACGGCTT
>ULOX01030484.1_pt1 | contig 10807 bp, 9 predicted proteins | sample 1952911 | NCBI WGS metagenome assembly ULOX01 (sample SAMEA4835613, study PRJEB28245) | human gut metagenome | biome: gut microbiome; material: fecal sample | place: Denmark | collected 2008
GATGACGGCAAATGTTATTATTGCGGAACCCGTCCGAATCCGGAGGGCGTTCGCTATAACGGGGACTGGGAGATTTGGATTCAGGAATTGGATCTTAAGACCATGAAGCTGGTCGGTGAGAGCATGGCAATCTGGAAAGGTGCGGTAAAGGGATGTATCTGGCCGGAAGGTCCGCATATTTACAAGATCGATGGTTATTATTATCTACTCCACGCAGAAGGCGGAACCGGTCCGGAACATAGTATTACGGTGGCACGCAGTAAGAAGCTGTTCCAGTGGTTTGAAGGCTGTCCGCGCAATCCGATTTTCACACACCGCAATCTTGGTATGGATTATCCGGTCATCTATGCGGGACATGGAGATCTGGTTGATGACGGCAAGGGAAACTGGTATGTTGTAATGCTTGCATCAAGACCTTGCAAAAAGCATAGCAGCATGGGGCGTGAGACTTTCCTTGCCAGGGTGATCTGGGAGAACGGCTGGCCGGTGATCGCTCCGGGAGTCGGACATCTGGAGGACGAATTTACGATCGATATGCCTGAGCATCGCTTTGCGGAAGAAATTACGAATTCCGATGTCATTCATTTCTGGGGAGAACAGCTGGATCAGCGGCTGGTGGCGATCGAGGACTGGACATCCGGAATTTATTCGCTGACCGAACGTGAGGGTGCGCTTCGGATGTACCTTCGCAAAGAAAAGATTTCCGAGAGAGCAAACTGTGCATATCTTGGTGTAAGACAGAAGAGTTACCGCTTTGTCGCAGAGACTGGAATGGAATTCTATCCGGAAAATGAGTCGGAGACGGCGGGACTTGTGCTTTACCAGAATAATGAAAATCATCTCCGGTTTGAAGTGGTGCGCGTGGATGGAGAAGTTTGTTTTGTGGTTACCAGCTGTATTCACGGAGATGAGCAGACGCTGGCAACGACACGGCTGGAGAAGAAAGGAAAATTAAAGATCCGCCTGCAGTGCCGCAATCAGTGTGCCCGTGTCTGGATTTCGGAAGGCAAAGGATATGTATCCGTTGCGGAAAATCTGGATCTTCTTGCTTACACGACAGAGGAAGCCGGAGGCTTTGTAGGATGCACAGTCGGTGTATATGCGTCTTCCAACGGCAGTGACAGTACAAATTATGCTGATTTTGAATGGCTGACATGCCAGTCGATGGATTGATAGAAAGTGTTTAAGATGAGGAGATGAAATAATGAGTAGACAGACAAAAGAATATGCAAAGAAACTGGTTGCACAGATGACGGTTGAGGAAAAAATGAGCCAGATGCTCTATGAGTCACCGGCGATCGAGCGACTTAATATTCCGGCATATAACTGGTGGAATGAGGCTTTGCATGGTGTTGCAAGAGCCGGCGTGTGGAAGCAAAACTCTCCTGCAGGATATGCAGGAAGCTTACGAGAAGGGACTTGTTTCCGAGGAGGCGATCACAGAAGCGGTGGAGCGCCTGATGGAAGTTCGTATTCGTCTGGGTATGATGAAGGATTATCCGTCCCCGTATGAAGACATTACCTATGATAAAGTAGAATGTCCGGAACATGTGAAGTTGTCTGTTGAAGCGGCAAGAAGAAGTCTTGTTCTGTTGAAAAACGAGAATGCGTTCCTGCCGTTGGATAAAAATAAGATACAGACCGTCGCAGTCATCGGTCCGAATGCGAATTCAAGAGATGCGCTGGTCGGAAACTATGTCGGAACCTCTTCCCGTTATCTCTTAAGGCACGTGACTTTGCGATTATCACGCAGGAGGGAGAATGCGTTGTAAGACCGGGATCTTACCGCATCGCAATCGGAGGTCAGCAGCCGGATGCAAGAAGTGCAAAACTTACCGGAAGTGACGTGGCTGCGTTGGTGGTCCGCAGAGAGGGTGCGCAGACACCGGTTGAGTATTAGCGTGCAGAAATATCAAGAAACAATTTTAAATATAGTCTCGTATATGTTATAATGAATTTAACTGGTTGTACGAATGAGGAGCAGGTCGAAAAATCTGCTCCTTTATCGCTTTGTTGTGTGTGAATTTAGAGGGGTTGGTATGAATATCATCGAAAAGTTCATCAAGGTATTGGAAAGATATATGGATAATCTTTCTATTAAGAAAAAATTTATACAGTTATACATTTTCTGTGTTTTATTACCGCTGATCATTACGGACAGTGTCGTCTTATATATTGTAGACAGCATGGAATCGCAGCGGCAGTATCATGGGATGGCAAACGTTGCGAATGCAGTCAGCTATAATATCAGTGCACTGGTGGAGAATGCGGGAGAAATCGCTAAAAGTATGTATACAAATAGAAGGATGAATTCTTTTTTGGAAAAACAATATGAGAGTAACTCAGATTATTACGCGGAATATCAGAATTTTTTTCAGGACTCGACATTGGAAAGCGTGCTTGGCATGAATCAGATCGTCTTTACCATGTATACGGATAATCCTACCGTGGTAAAGGGTGGAAAGATTGATAATATGTCCAATCTGAAGGAAACGGCAGCGTATGAAGCGTGGAAGGAACGAGGCGAAAATGAAGGACTTTTTTTTGTATATGAGCGTAAGAGATATGCCAATTCCTATCGTCGTAAGATCATCCTATTGCAGAATCTTGATTTTTTTTCCAAGGATCAGGAAAAGATGCTGCAAATCGAATTTGATTATAACAGTATGATGCGGATGCTGAGACGAATGAAGTTTGACAATGAAGTTCTTATTTGTCAAGGGGATGCGATCGTACTGAGTAACGGACCTTTCAGTGGTGTCGGTAAAAAATTTGACACGATCAGTGTACAGCAGAAGATGGGATACAAACAGACCATTACACTTCACGGAGTTAAACTTGATATTTATGTTTTAAAAGCGGATAATAGAGTGCGGAGTAAGATTGTGCGTTTTCTTCCGATTCTTGGTTTTCTGGTGATCATCAATGTGGTTTTCCCGATGGGATTTGTGCTGCTTCTCAATCATTCGTTTACAAAGAGAATCCGTGGGCTGAGCAAAGTGTTCCAGTCTGTCAACGGTGAGCATCTTGTTCAGATGGCACACGAAGACGGTAGGGATGAGATTGGAAGCATGATCCGGAATTACAATCGGATGGTCAAACGGACCAATGAACTAATCCAGACCGTATACAAGAACAAGATCAAAGAACAGGAAATCCTTGTCGGCAGGAAAAATGCAGAACTATTGGCATTGCAAAGCCAGATCAATCCGCATTTTCTGTTTAATGCGCTGGAAAGTATCCGCATGAGAAGCCTTTTGAAGGAAGAAAACGAGACGGCAGATATGGTCGAAAAACTGGCGATCATGCAAAGACAATATGTGGACTGGGGAAATGATTCGGTAGAGATTGAACAGGAACTTGAATTTGTAAAAGCGTATCTGTCCTTGCAGAAATATCGTTTTGGTGACCGGCTGAATTACAATCTCGAGATTGATCCGGAATGTGCGCAGATCCGGATACCGAAACTTACAATTGTAACTTTTGTGGAGAACGCCTGTGTACATGGAATCGAAAGTAAGGCATCACCGGGATGGATTTTCGTAAGAGCTTATAAAAGGGAAGAACAATTATACATCGAGATTGAAGATACGGGAAGCGGAATTGAGGAGCAGAAGTTGTATCAGATGCAGCATGATATGCAGAATGCGGATATTGAGATGCTGAAAAACAAGAAAAGCGTGGGAATGCTCAATGCATGCCTGCGGCTTAAAATGTACACAGAAGATCATGTGTGCTTTGAAATTGAAGGCGAAGAGGGTGTGGGAACATGGATTACGATCTGCATTCCGATGGAGTATTTATCATTTGCTGAAGGCTGTGTTAATGGACCGGTGTGCAAAAGGGGGAAAGAAATATGTTAAAGGTTTTGCTTGTAGATGATGAGCCTTTTATTATTCAGGGATTAAAAGTGCTGATCGACTGGGAACAGGAAGGCTATATGATTGCAGGGACTGCATCAAATGGAAAAGAGGCATATGATTTTCTGAAAAAAGAGAGTGTAGACCTGATAATTGCAGATATTCAGATGCCAGTCATGACAGGGCTGGATCTGCAGGAAGCGATACGAAAAGAAAATCTATCGAATGCATATTTTGTCATATTAAGCGGATATGCGGATTTCGAGTATGCAAGAAGGGCGCTTCAAAATGAATGTACGGATTATATTTTAAAGCCGGTTGACCGTGATATGCTGCTGAAACTGCTTAACAGGGTATCTGCGATGCGTGATGAAGATGACCGGATGAGGCAGAAGAACAATAAAATGGAAAAGGCATATCTTGCAAGAAATCAGATTGCTTTGATCAAGGGAAAATACGATGATTCCAATCTGCAATATGTCACATCACAGATGAAATGCAAAGAAGGTGTCCGCTACGTTGAAATTCAGATGGCGGGATGTGATGCGGACGAAGATGTGACGGATCAGGAGATGCGCGAATTCCAAAGACAGATGTATGAATGCTGTACTGCATTCCTGAAAGATTATGCGGAGAATTGTGTGTTTGACGCATCGGCAGATGAAAAAATATATGATGTGGGATTGATCTTTTTTCAATATATGGCGGAAGAGGCAGGACTCGATGAAAACGCTTATCTGAACGGGTTGGTGGAATATCTGGGTGAGAATCTGTCGCGCCCGGTTACGATGCTGGTCGGGAAAAAGGTGCAGGATATCAGCCTTATTGCAAGATCATACGGGAATGCCTGTATGCTTCGTTCCTTTCAGGGATTTCGAAGCAAAAAGGACATCTATTTCTACGAGGAAGAAGTGCAGGTGTCCAATGACGGTATGGTTTTGTGCAAGAAGAGTCTTGATGATTTGCTGAAGGTAGTGGAGCAGAACAATCATATGGAAATCCGGGCGGCGGTGGACCGTTTCTATGGAGAAATGAGTCAGAGAGGCCTGCGTGGGGAATCCATGACGCTTAATATTAACTATCTGCTTTTTCAGTTGATCCATCTTGCAAGCGAGCAGGATGATGAGGTCAATCAGGAAGAAATCCTGCGTCTGATTTCGGAGAGCAGCTTTGAAACAGGAACGATGCGCGGCAGTAAGACACATCTGATGCGTTTCGCCTGTGAGTACGGAGACTATCTGTCCCAGCTTCGCAAGAATGTATCCAGAGGTGTTCTCGGAAATGTAGAGAAAGAAATTAAGGAACATTATGCGGATAACCTCACACTCAAGGGGCTTAGCGAGAAATATTATGTCAACAGCGCCTATCTCGGACAACTGTTCCGAAAGAAATACGGTCAGTCGTTTAAGGATTATCTGAATAATTACCGGATGGATCAGGCTGCCGATCTTCTTCTGCATTCCGATAAGAAGATTATTCAGGTGGCGGAAGAGGTTGGATACCATGATCTGGATTATTTTGTCAACCGCTTTATTCAGGTAAAAGGATGCACACCGGCAAAATTCCGGAAGCAGATGCAGCAGTAAAATGGAATAGAAAGAGATGGAAAACAGGGTAAATTATAGTCCGGCAGAATGAACTATAGTTTACCCTGTTTTTGACTATAATTCGTCGGATTGTTTGAAATGGTAAAAAAAGTAAAATAGTTAATATAAAGAAGGAGGTACATTCTATGAAAAGAAAAAGAATGCTAAGTGCCTTGCTTGTAGTAGCGATGGCAGCAACCATGTTCGCCGGTTGCGGAAATAAAGGCGGCAGCAATTCTTCCACACAGGGTGGAAAAGCAGCAAATGATGGAGATATTAAAGAGTTTACAGCTTTCTTTGCTGTTCCGGGATCCGAGATCAACGATGATAACGAAGTTCAGCAGATCATCGCTGAGAAGACCGGCGTAAAGGTAAAAGAGACATGGCTGACAGGCCAGACGGCAGAAGAAGCAATCGGAACGCTGGTAGCCGGTGATGAATATCCGGATTTCATCTGTGGTGGAAATGGTATGCCGCAGTTATATGATGCAGGTGCATTGGTAGCATTAGATGATTACATTGACAAATATCCGAATATCAAGAACTACTTCACCGAACAGGAATGGGATCAGCTTCGTCAGGACGACGGACATATTTACTGGATTCCACAGTTCTCCAATATTAAGGGAGAAGAGAAAACCTGTACGCATAACGATGAGGCATTCTGGATTCAGGCAAGAGTTCTTGAGTGGGCTAATTATCCGGAAATCAAGACGATGGATGATTATTTCAAGCTGATTGAAGATTATAATGCAGCAAATCCTACCATGGAAGATGGAACGGAGAATATTCCATATACCATCCTTTGCGAGGATTGGAGATATTTCTGTCTTGAGAATGCTCCACAGTTCTTAGATGGTTATCCAAATGATGGTTCATGTATGGTTGATCCGGATACATTAAAGGTAATGGATTATAATACATCTGATACTGCTGTAAAGTACTTCAAGAAGTTGAACGAGGAATATCAGAAGGGTATTGTTGATCCTGAGTCATTCACACAGACTTATGATGAGTACATTGCAAAGCTTTCTTCCGGACGTGTACTTGGTATGATCGACCAGTGGTGGGATTTCGCCTACTCAGCAGGTGATGCAATTAAGTCTGCAGGACTGGATGCACAGGGATGCGATTACATTCCGGTACCTGTAACGATTGATGGACGTAAGAACCAGTGGCACAACTCCGGCGGAGTTTTAAATTCCGGTGATGGACTTGCAATCACAAAGGATTGTGATGATGTGGAAGCAGCTTTACAGTTTGTAGATGATCTTCTTTCAGAGGAAATTCACAACCTTCGTTTCTGGGGCGTTGAAGGTGAAGATTATCAGGTTGGCGACGATGGACTTTTCTATAGAACCAAGGAGCAGAGAGCAAAGGCTGCAGAGACAGATTATAAGGCGTCTCACGCATGTTCTTATTCTTATTTCCCACAGTATGACGGAACCTGTGATGACGGTCTGAATGCAACAAAGCCGAGTGGACAGGCAAAAGAATTCTTCGACGGATTAAATGATGATGTCAAGAAAGCATTCGAGGCATATGGTGTTGAAACATACGTTGAGATGCTTGGAACAAACGAGGCACCTGGTGCATGGTATCCGATGTGGTCATTCTCAAACAACTTTACAACAGACACAGAGGGTGGAATGGCATGGACCAAGATTGGCGAAGTTAAGCATGAGCAGCTTCCACAGGTTGTAATGGCAAAAGACTTTGACAAAGCATGGAAAACTTATATGGATGCATACAAAGCATGCAATCCGGACGCTTTCCTTAGCGAGTTGCAGGCAGAGCTTGATAAGCGTATGAAAGACGCAGCAAAATACGAATAATACATAGAAAATGAGGTTTTAGATGGGCAGATGTTGTGAAAACTTCATCTGCCCGTTTAAAAAAGGAGTGAGGTCATGTCTATAGAGAGAACAAAATCCAAACAGAAAGTGAAAGAACCGAAGACGAAAATTACCTGGAAAGAGATTAAAAGACAGAAAGTATTATTGTTCTGGGCGGCAATCATGGTAGTGTATGGCGTGGTTTTCTATTACCTCCCACTTGCAGGCTGGACTATGGCGTTTCAAAACTATAAACCGAGACTTGGTATCTTTCATTCGGAATTTGTAGGATTGGATAAATTCCGGACATTATTCTCGGATATGACTTTTATCCGGGTAATCAGAAATACGTTGGCAATGGGTGTTATCAATCTGGTGGTAACATTTATTACAGCAATTGTTTTTGCAATTTTATTAAATGAAATTAAATCCAAAGGCGGTAAAAAAGTCGTTCAGACAATTTCCTATCTTCCGCATTTCCTTTCATGGATCATTGTAACCGGTATCTTACACGATATGTTATCCGGTGGCGGAATTGTGAACGAATTATTACTTAACTTCCATATTATTTCACAGCCGATCAATTTCTTTGCTCATCCGGGTTATTTCTGGCCAATCGTTGCATTTGCCAATGTCTGGAAAGAAACAGGATGGAATGCAATTATTTATTTGGCAGCAATTACTTCGATCGACCCGTCACTTTACGAAGCTGCAGCTATCGACGGTGCAGGCAGATGGGCAAAAATCAAGCATGTTACACTTCCGGGTATTAAACCAACCATTATCATTCTTCTTCTGATGAATGTAGGTAATGTACTGAACGCCGGTTTTGAAGTTCAGTATTTGTTAGGAAACGGTCTGGTTCAGAAAGTATCACAGACAATTGATATTTACGTATTAAAATGGGGAATCAGTCAGGGCGATTTCGCAATCGGAACTGCAGCCGGTATCTTCAAGAGTTTCGTAAGTATTATTCTGATCGTGATTGCAAACCAGATTGCAAAGCGTAATGGTGAAGAACAATTGTTCTAAGGAGGTTATACAATGGCAGCAAAAAAAGCGAAAAAAAAGGTGCAGATTTTTCCGATTGTCAATACGATCATTATGATCCTGTTTGTAATCATTACACTGTATCCTGTGTTAAATACATTAGCAATATCATTAAATGACGGTACGGATTCCCTTCGTGGAGGTATCTATCTGTTACCGAGAAAATTTACATGGAAGAACTACATTACGGTACTTCAGAAAGACAACCTGATCACAGGTGCTTATGTTACGGTTGCAAGAACTGTGATCGGAACAGTTCTTGCGCTGATCTCCAATGCAATCCTAGCATTTATCGTCAGCAGAAAAAGATTTATGTTTAAAAAGCAGCTCTCTTTATTCTGGGTTATCACCATGTATGTAAACGGAGGTCTGATCCCGACATTCCTGTTGTACAAGGGACTGGGACTTACCAACAGCTTCTGGGTATATGTTATCCCTGGAATGGTCAGTGCGTTTAACATGCTGGTTATCCGTACTTATATGAACGGTATCCCGGACAGCTTAGAGGAGTCGGCACAGCTCGACGGTGCTGGGTATACGACGATTTTCCTGAAAATCTATTCACCGCTCTGTAAGCCGGTATATGCAACTGTTGCATTGTTTGTTGCAGTTGGTCAGTGGAATTCATGGTTTGATGCAATGTTATATAACCGTATGAACGGCAAACTGACAACATTACAGTATGAGTTGATGAAACTACTGTCATCCGTAACAAATACGAGCAGTAGTGTCGAGGCAATGAAGAATGCAGTGGGAACGGTTACACCGACATCGGTTCGTGCAGCTGCAACGATTATTACGATTCTGCCGATCATCTGTATTTATCCATTCTTACAGAAGTATTTCGTAACAGGACTTACGCTTGGTGGCGTAAAAGAATAAAACTTAAATCTTCCCTTTTTATAAGCTGTGCCGCAGAAGTGGCACAGCTTATATATTATAAAATGAAGCAGCGTGCATAAACATAAAATACAGCTAAGACGCATAGAATATTCCAAGAAAGAAAAGCAGGAGTGTTCTGTGCGTTTTTCTGATTTATGTGAAAAAGAAGTAGTCAATGTAAAAGACTGCCGCTGCCTTGGCAGTGTCCGGGATCTGGATATTGACAAAGAGTGTGGGAGAATTCTGGCACTGATCGTTCCAGGACCGGGAAAATATCTGGGTTGTTTTTGCAGGGACAGCGAATTTTTTATTCCATGGGCTAAAGTTATCCGGATAGGACCCGATATAATACTCGTAGAGTTTGATGAAAAAGAAATGAAACACCGGATAAAAGGATAAAAATTTGCAGATTGACAGAAAACAGGAAAATTGTGTATTATAAAAATAGTCATATATTTTGGGATTGGATGCAGGAGGAGAAATCCTATGAAATGTCCGTATTGCAGCAGTGAAAATACAAGAGTGATTGATTCGCGTCCTGCGGATGACAATAATTCGATTCGCAGAAGAAGACTTTGCGATGATTGCGGAAAGCGTTTTACAACCTATGAAAAGGTGGAAACCATTCCCCTGATCATTATAAAAAAAGATAACAATCGTGAGCAGTACAACCGGACAAAAATCGAAAAAGGTGTATTGCTTGCATGTCACAAGCGGCCAATTTCGGCAGAACAGATCTCAAAACTTGTGGATGATGTGGAAATCGAAATTTTTAACCGTGAGGAAAAAGAGATACCAAGTGCTTTGATCGGTGAAATTCTCATGGATAAGTTAAAGGATTTGGATCCGGTTGCCTACGTGCGTTTCGCATCGGTATACCGTGAATTCAAAGATGTAAACACATTTATGAATGAGCTGAAAAAAATGCTCGGATGAATTTGTAACCAGAGGTGCTTATGAATATTTTAGGATATGCAGAAAGCAATTTCCGATATGGAAAAGGATCAGGTGTTGCAGCAGTATCAGTATTTTGTGGGAACGCAGGATACCGGAGTGAAGAAGACCCCGTTGGATACCGGGATTTCTGCTTTGCGTTCCGGAGAGAATTTTTCCCTTTAGTACATAACACACAAAGGAGAGACCTATGTGCGCATTTCTATATCCGGATGAATATCTGGATTCCACTTACAGCATAGATTTTGATCAATTATATAAAGAAGGATACCGGGGAATTATATTTGATATTGATAACACCCTCGTACCACATGGAGCGCCTGCGGATGAGCGGGCGATTTCTTTGTTTGCACATTTAAAGGAACTGGGTTTTCATTGTATGCTTCTTTCGAACAACAGGGAGCCGCGTGTGAAAATGTTCAATGATGCCGTGCATGTCAGTTATATTTACAAAGCAGGAAAGCCAAAGCCGTCCGGGTATCGCAAAGCGATGGGGATCCTTGGCACGGACGCGACAAATACGCTTTTTGTGGGAGATCAGATCTTTACGGATGTGTGTGGGGCAAATTTAGCAGGAATCCGCACGATCCTTGTAAAACCGATCCACCCGAAAGAAGAAATCCAGATCGTGTTAAAGCGC
>ULOX01052111.1_pt1 | contig 10784 bp, 7 predicted proteins | sample 1952911 | NCBI WGS metagenome assembly ULOX01 (sample SAMEA4835613, study PRJEB28245) | human gut metagenome | biome: gut microbiome; material: fecal sample | place: Denmark | collected 2008
CGAGGTGGCAAGGTTGAAACTGGTGATACGTGAAGCCTGGGACGCATGGGAGAAATCCAAGGAAGACTACCACTTGCAGAAATCAACCCAGCATGGACTGCCAGTCGTAGATGAGCGAGGAAAACAGATTTCCATCGAGACCGTGAAGGCGATAATGTACGATGCCGAGAAGCGAGGATTCGGAGAACCACGCTACCTAGACATCATCATCAAGGCAGAGACGCAGATTTGCAAGCTGCTCGGGCTGGATAAGGTCGTGCTCGATTTGAACGCAGGATTCCAAGGCGGCATCGAGGTACGCTACATCAACTCTGGACACCAGTGTGCATCCAGCGAGCAGGAAGTAATCGAGCGTGAAGGATTGGATAAAGAATAATTTTTTACCATAATTTTGTTTTAAGTTTTATTGTTTGAAAGTATGGCACTATTTGACGTTATTGGTGAACTGTATGACCCGAATGCGGACGTGAAGCCAAGGTTTCTCGTAAACCAAGGAGGCACGTCCTCGGGGAAGACATACACCATCATGCAGCGTCTTATAGTGCTTTCTTTTGAACACCCCATGGCAATTATCACGGTGTGCGGTCAAGACCTCCCGAACTTGAAAGTGGGAGCCATGCGAGACCTCGACACCATCCTGCACTCAAGGGCAGAGTTGCTGGACTGGTTCAAGAACAACAAGAGCGACAGCAGCTACAGAGGTAAGAATGGCTCAATCATCGAGTTCAAGAGTTATCAAGATGCGCAGGATGCTAAGAACGGTAAGCGAGACTATCTGTTTGTTAACGAGGCGAACGGTGTGCCCTACGAAGTGTTTTGGCAGCTAGCAATCCGAACCCGAAAGCAGGTGTTCATCGACTACAACCCAAGCGCAAGGTTTTGGGTGCACAACAACATCATCGGCAGGGATGATTGCAGATTAATCCTGAGCGACCACCGAAACAACCGATTCCTGACTGAGCAGGAACACAAGAAAATTGAAGAGATTGACGACCCCGAACTGTGGCGAGTTTACGCAAGAGGACTGACCGGAAAGATAACCGGGCTTATCTTCACCAACTGGGGCATCGTTGACAAGCTGCCACCAAGGGAGGAGTGGAAGATGGATTGCTGGGGGTTGGACTTCGGATTCACCAACGACCCGACAGCACTGGAGCACCTTATATTGGCGCACGGAGAGTTGTGGGTGGATGAGGAAATCTACCAGCCGGGGCTGACGAACCAAGACATCGCAGACCGATGCAAGGAAAACGGACGGACGAAACGAGACCTTATCATTGCGGATTCGGCAGAGCCTAAGAGCATTCAGGAGATACACAACCGAGGGCTGTGGATAATACCAAGCACCAAGGGAGCGGACAGTATCAACAACGGCATTGATATTCTCAAACGTTTTCGCATCAACATAACAAGACGCAGCCACGGCATCATCGGGAACATGCAGCAATACAAGTGGAAGAAGTCAAGGGATGGAGAGACCACGAACCAGCCTATAGACGCATTTAACCACGGCATAGACGCAATACGATACGTAGCCTTGAAGAAGTTATCCGTAGCAAGCCATGGAACGGCTAGGGCGCACGTATTGAGGCAAAGATAACGACAAAAAATATAAAGCGTATGGATATTAACACTACATTCAAGTATTGGCTGGCAGTGGCTAGGCACACCAGCTATAAAATCGGCAAGCAGCCACGACCTGCATTTGTCGGAGGGAAACAAGTGCCCGACAATCTCAACCAGCTATCCATCGGGCAGCTGATAGACCTTTCCCAGCTATCAGACAGCGAGGAAAGTCTGTATCAGATAGTGACAACCGTCCTCGGTCTGAGCCACAAAGAAGTGGAGCAGGCTAGGGCGGTTGATGTTGTTATGCTCATCGGTTGGGTGACATCAGAGGTGGAGCGCATCAACAAGCTCTTCGAGAGCACAGACACAGCGAAGCCAACACGACTGGAGAAGGAGGCAGGCATCGATACCCTGCGGTTCGGACTGTTCGGCATGCTGGACTGGTATGCGGTAAGGATGGGCATCAGCGACCACGACCAAGTGTTGAAGACACCATGGCTTCGCATCTACAAGTGCATGGAAATGGACAACAAGAGAAGCGTGTACGAGCGGAACCTGCAGAAGTTGCAGGCAGAAGAAATGAAACGAAAATCCAGATAATTATGGCAACAATCAGAGAAACATTGAAGCAGCTGGCAGCAGACACGCTACCAGACTACACCTACCTTTTTGAGGACTGGGACACAGCGGACAGCAAGCTGGAGAAACTAAGCTACCCAGCTATCGTTTGCATCATCCCAGCCAGCGGCACGACGGAGATACGCAACGGCAGGGTATACGATACCGTAAACGTTGCCCTGGCTTATCTAGACACCGTACCAAGGGGAGCAGAAGGAGAAGACAACGGAGAGTGCATCGACCGAATGAAGGTGGCAGGGGCAAGGATGATACGAGCCATCAACCAGTCGCACCAGTTCGAACCGCTGGAGGGGCAGCAGTACTACGAGACAATCATCGAGCGATTGAGCACGATCGTTTCGGGCGTAATGTACTCCCTTCAACTGACACAGAGCATAGGAGGGTGTGAGGTATGAGCAAGGGAGGTATTCAATTTGACCCCAAGGCGGCATCGCTCATCATGCGTGAGGAAGTGGAGAGAGCACGGCAGCTTATCATCAACCACATACGTATCAACGGACAGAACGCATCAGGGCGAACGATAGCGAGCCTTAAAGTGGAGCAGCCCAGCGAGGAAGAAACCATCCTCTGGGGACACAAGCCATTCGGGATTCTCGAAACCGGACGAAGGTCAGGAAAGATACCATACGGCTTCCGTGGCATCATCCGGCAGTGGATGAAGGACAAGGGGCTGCACGGCAGACCTATACCCTACAAGACCGACCGGGCACACAAGTACACTCCACAAGAGCGTGGCGACATGAGCATGGCAGGAGCCATCGCACACACCATCGCCAACAAGGGTTCTAAACTGCACCGGACGGGCGGCAGGGCTGACGTATACAGCAACGTTGTGCCCGACACGATGAAGCGGCTGGGGCAGCGACTTATTTTCTTAATCCACCAGTCGGTGGGCAGTATCAAACTTAACAATGAGACGGTATGAGAGAGACGACAAAAAACAATATCACGATTCAATATCCGGACGCTGTAGGCTTCGCATTCCTTCCTTGCATCATCAAGGCGAGCGGAAATAACCTATCGTGGATTGAGGTAATAATCAGACAGAACTACATAGAACGTTCCTACAATGTGGAAGCGTTCAACGAAAAGTGCATAACGGACTTCAAGACATACGTGCAAGCTCTTTTTGACGGACATATCAATGCAGCCTACGATTGGACGATAGGCTATGATTCCAGCATTCTAAACCGTCTCGTGAGTATCAAGGTAAACGCATACGATGACGGAAACGTACAGCTTGCGAGCGTCGACTTCACCACGAACATAGTTTGGGGCGCACCAAAGTATGGGGAGACGTGGAACGGCTACAAACGCCTTACATGGTTTACTCATTATCCGTTCACCTTTGGCATATACTTAAGCAAGTTGAACGCCAACCTACTAATCGGTTACGAGGGAGTACCAAATAATCTACTGAAGATTCCGATTAACGGTATGGTGGACTTCTACGCAGGCATATTGCCTAGTGGTGCAAAATACTGGAACATCTACGACTATGATGGAGAGATTCAGCAGGGAACTTTCGACAATACTTTCGACCTTACTTTCAGTCTAGCCACCGGTGGCAAGCAGTCTCTATTGCTTCGCATCGACAGAGATGATACCGAGAGCGGTATCTATTTACGTTGGATTGACCGACACGGATTTATCCGCTATTGGCTCTTTGCGGCTGGGGAGGAAACGAGGGAAATAGCCAGCGACCTGAGTTTCATACGCAACAATTTAGACGATTACCTATACGGCTACTATGGCGATAATGGAAGAAGGCAGGGATACAATCGTACGGACTCCATCAAGCTTTGTGCTCCTTTGGTAGACCGAGATACGTTTGATATGCTGCAAGACTTAACCAGCAGCCCAGTTGTTGACATGTACCTCGGTGGAGACTGGACGCAAGAGGAAGATGAGTGGATGAGCGTGACAATCAAGGCAGGAAGCTACACGAAGAGCACAGCTTGCTTGCAGGATTTCGTGTGCGAAATGATTATTAACAACATTAACGTTCAGAGACTATGATAGACCAGCAACTTTACATTGACGGTGTTTTGATGGACTTGCCGGAGAACACCGATGTGGTGCTCGACATCAAGAGCAACCTTTTTCGTGACGTCACGAAAATGACCTCGAACTACACGTACACCATCCAGTTGCCACGGACTGTTCACAACCTTTCAGTTTTGCAGCAAGCGGACAGACCGAAGAGCGGCAGCAGATACCCCTATATTTTCCATAAGTGCAGTTTTTTCCGTGGAGGTGTACAAATTATCAAGGACGGACGTTTGAACGTTCTGAGCATCGAGGAAAATATCGATGTCTCAATCTATTGGGGTATAATGCCAGCGTTCACGAAGCTACTAGAGAGCGGAATGAAACTGAACGAACTGGGAGTGACAGACAGAGTGCTTTTTGAAAAGTACAACACTCCAAACACCAGGGAGGAAGCCGTGAGCAATGGGATATTCTTTGCTTATTACAATCCATACCGAATTGAGAGCAAAGATAACTTTGGCATTAATTTGGTGCAGAGGAATAAATATACCACGACACAATACTCGCCTAGCCGTGGACGCATCAGAACAGGTACAGAGGTCGGAAAGTATATAAGCGGAAATATAGAGAGCGCATCGAACATGATCTGTGCTCTTATCCCTTTCTTGCCATCATCAACGGCAAATGTGCAAGCGCAAGGAAAGGGCGATTACAGAAGCTATGCAGTACTGGATAAGTACATGCGGGTTATATCCGTGAGCGGAGAAGATGAGACGCTGGAAGTATACACCATCAGAGGAGAGGCTAGAGCTGCATACCTCGTAGTGAATGCACCTGCCGAATATTACAGCACTCTGTCGCTATCAGTTACCGGGCTGACACCTATGCACGAAATGATAGATGGCGATAATAAGGAGGATTTCGTAGGCGATGATGTGGCGGTGGATGAATATAAAACGTCCCCAAAATTCTTGCAGCCATGTGTGACCGTGAACTGGCTATTGTCAAGGATAGCGAGGAAGTCGGGCGTATCTTTCGTGTGGCAGGATGATGAAGCAAAGAAGATGTTGAACAACCTAGTTGTGCCTATAATCAACAACAAGGCAGACGACAAGACAATCATCGGTAATCTGACCGCAGACGTTAAGAGTCGTGACGGACTGGGAGCACTCACCCTTTCCATAAGCAACTCCATAACTTCCGTATCGCCAAGCACTGGCGAAGACGTGCAGAAACTGACGATAACAAAGGATTGCGAACTGGCCTTTGATGTGCAAGTGCAATACTACGTCAGACATCAGTTTGAAGACGCAGCGGAGATTCAGTTGCCTATGGGCGTGAAAATGACCGTTACAACGCCAAGCACTACTGGAGGTGAGGCATCCACGCAGGAATACGAGTTCGGAGATTTGAAGTACGAGGATGGACATGTTAAGTACCCAGTCGTACTACGCAGATATGCTATCGATGGCTATCTTTATTTGCTTTCGGCAGGGACAAACACTATATCGCTAAAGAAGGACGATGTATTGACGTTTGAGACTATCATGCACGGAATAAATACAGTCAACATTCCTTCCGTTTATGGCGGCAAAATCACTGCGAGCGTCAAGAGTGGGGACAGCGTTCCGATTGGTGGAAGTTTCCCTATCGGCATAAACCTGCCTGAAATCGAGGTAACAAACTTCATTAAGTTTCTGGCTTTGATAACTGGCTCGTTCCCTAGGCAACTGACCAACAGCACGCAAGTGCAGTTTATCATGTTTACCAGAGTTTGGGCAAACAAGGCGAAAGCCTACGACTGGAGCGGAAAACTCATTCCGTATGACCGCCAAGGTGCACCACGGAAAAGCGAGTATTCCGTTTCAGACTTTATGCAACACAACCGCTACAAGTGGAAGGAAGACGAAGAGACAACCGGGGACTATGATGCAGACCTCGTAATCAGCAACCAGACTTTGGACTATGAGCAGGACACGTGGACGCTACCTTTTGCAGCCAGCGATGACAATCGCATACCGATAAGAACACTGGATTCTTTCGGCATGAAGAATGGTGGAGAGTATAAGGGATGCAAGGAGCGAATAATGACGCTTAGGGATGACAAGGAGCAGGCGGCACTGCGATTCGACATTGACCTTCAGAACATCTTCGATACGAAGTACAAGCAGCTTGCAGCAAGCATCGCCAAGGCGCACGTAATCACAGAGCGGCTCAATCTGTCGGACTTGGATATTCTGGATTTTGACGAGACGAAGCCAGTGTACCTTGCCCAGTATGGAGCGTATTTTGCGGTTCTCGAAATCAAGACAACAAACAGCGGATATTGCGAGGTTACAATGATAGAGTTGAACAACTAAAAAGAAAGAACTATGGTAAGTGAAGACAAACAGCAGATTCTTGACATCAAGGTCAAGTACGAGGATGCAATCTATGGCATCATCAGATACAAAGAGAAGATAGACCAGTTGAAGGCAAGCATCAAGGACTTGCAGCAGCAGGAAAAAGACAAGACCATCACGACCAACGAGATGAAGGTGCAGACGGAAGCCATCAACGCAACCATCAAGGAGTATCAGTACAACGTGCGCACCTTGCGGAAGGAGATCCAGAACAACGTGCGCACAGAGAACGAGCAGGAAGGCTGCTTGAAGCAGCTGCGTGCCCAGCTTTCCAATGCCACCAAGGCTTACGATGAGATGAGCCGTGCCGAGCGTGATAGCTCCAAGGGTCAGGAGATGCAGGAGCATATCCAAGACTTGATAGAGGAGCTGAAAGAGGCTGAGGAGGCTACTGGAAGATTTCAGCGCAGTGTCGGCAGCTATTACGATTCCATGATGAAGGCGGCTGACGACCTGCAGAACACCGAGTTTTTCGGTTTTGATGTTGTTGATGATACTGGAATCGGAAAGGTTATGGAAATGGGAAAGTCCGTGGAAGACCTAAAGGTAAAGTTTGGTGCCTTGAAAAATACGGCTCTATCCTTATTGACCAACCCTTATTTCCTCGCCATGGCAGGTGTGGCTGGTGTCGGAATGGCATTCAAGTGGTGGTATGACTACAACAAGGGATTGATGGAAGCCACACGACTGACGAAGCAGTTCACCGGATTGACCGGAAACGAGATGAAATCCGTGCGCAACGAGGTTCTTGCGGTATCCAATACATTCGGTTTGGAATTCACGGAGACGATGCAGTCTGCTAATACGATGAGCAAGGCTTTCGGCATTTCCGTTTCTGAGAGTTTGAAAATTATGCAGGACGGACTTGTGAGCGGTGCAAACGCCAACGGAGAATTCCTCGATACGATTAAGGAATACCCGAGATACTTCAAGGAAGCCGGACTGAGTGCAGAGGAAATGGTGGCAATATCAACGCAAGCGACCAAGGAGGGAATTTTCAGCGACAAGGGTGTTGATACCATCAAGGAAGGAAATATACGACTGCGAGAAATGACAACCGCTACGGCTGCTGCGCTTGACGGAATAGGCATTTCTTCCAAGCAAGTTCAAAAGGACTTGCAGGACGGAAACAAGACCACATTCCAGGTTATGCAAGAGGTGGCTAATAAGTTAAAGGAACTTCCGCAATCAAGTGCTGCTGTGGGTAGCGCAATTGCCAACATCTTCGGTGGTCCGGGAGAGGATGCCGGGCTTGCTTATATCGAAATTCTCGGTAATATCGAACTTGATATGGACAAAGTGAAGGCAAAGTCCGGTGATCTCGCCAAGGCACAAGAAGACGAATTGAACGCAACCAAGGAATTGCAGGACGCAATGGCTTCTCTGTTTGATTACACAGGGGGTGGCTTCGAGAACATGAAGGCTCAGTTGTCAACGATTGCAAAGAAATCACTTACGGCAGTTATCAAGGGAGTTGTGCAGGCAATCAACTACTTCATCGACTGGTACAATGACAGCCTTCTGTTGCGAGGGATAATCAATGCACTCGGGACAAGTTTCCGCTTGATGTGGAACGCAATCAAACTCGTATGTAATCTCGGAATAGACGCATTCAAGAGGATGGGCTTTGCAGCCAAGGGCATGCTTGATATTCTCGAAGGTATCGTGACTTTCGACCTATCAAAGGCACAGAAGGGATTCAAGGAGATATTCGACATTTCCGGCACTATCAAGGAAGCATGGCATGACATCAAGAATGCTGGTATCGAGATCGGAAACTCATTTGCAGACGGATTCGAGAACACCGTGAACGGAAGGCTCGAGCACATAAAGCTAGCCAGCGTGAACGGTGGAGCGACCAGCAGCGAGCCAGCGAGCGGAAACATGGGAACGACACCAGCAGCCAAGGGCAGCACTGCCAAGACCAAGGCACAGAGAGCCAAGGAAGAAGCGGAAGCAAAGGCAGAAGCAGAGCGCAGGAAGAAGCAGGAAAAGGAATTGCAGGAAGCGATTGCGCTTATACAGTACAAGTACAACGAGCAGGTAATGGACGCAAAGAAGCGATACCTCGCAGGCATGTACGACAACGAGCGAGATTACAGCAACGACCTCGAACAGCTTGAGAAGAACATGGTAGCGAGGAGCATTGACGCATACGTGGCGGCAGGGCAAATCGGAGCGGAAAAGGCGCAGGAAATGCAGGCAAAACTTCTCGACATCATGATTAAGGCGAAAGCGGACTTGAAGAACCAAGCCAAGGAGATTGTGGACGAACTCAACAAGGAGTTCGAGGATGCAGAGAAGGCACGCAAGGATGCGGACATCATGAACGGTGGCACTGGAGAGGAAGACGATACAGCCAAGCTGGAGAGATACAAGGCTTTCCTGGAGCAGAAGCTAGCAACGACACAAGAGAATGTTGAAGCGCAGAAGCAGCTACAGCAGGAACTACACGATACGACTTTGCAGTTGCAAGCTGACGAAAACAAGAACAAGCAACAGAAACTTCAAGAACAGAACCAAATGATAGCCGATTATATCGGGGCAATCGGTGATGGTTTATCTTCGTTTTTCGAGAGCCAGGATCTGACTTTCCATAATTTCCTAAAAACCATGCTGACGACCTACCTAGATGCGATAGAGAAGCAAATAACTGCGACTTATGCAGCTATTCTTGCAGATAGTATTCTTCATGGTGGATGGGCAGGAGTTGCAAGTGCAGCAGCCAAACTTGCTTTAATCAAGGCAGCGTTTGCAGCAGCCAAGGCAGCAGTCAAGGGATTCTCCACTGGTGGCTACGTCCAAGGCTCGGGAACCGGAACCAGCGACAGCATCCCGGCAAGGCTTTCCAATGGCGAGAGCGTAATGACAGCCAAGGCGACTTCAATGTTCAGTCCGATATTATCCGCATTCAACCAGCTAGGCGGTGGTGTTCCTATCGTAGTAAACAACGGGAGCAGCAACATCGGCATGGATATGCTGGCGGCAGCTGTAGCTAGAGGGTATCAGATGGCTCCACAGCCAGTAGTGAGCGTGGAAGAAATAAACCGCACCCAGCGGAGAGTGCAAACGATAGAGAATATCGGCAGGATTTAAAGGGTAGTTATTTCTTCAAGATTCGCGTTCTAAGCGGTTTTCGCTTAAAGGTGGTAAAGTTACACACACAAGGCAATAAAAACCGCTTAGAACGCAAAAATTCGGCTTATTTAGAAAAATTAACTGCTTACGAGATAAACATATTGAAAAATATCGTATCTTTGCAGCGTTTTAAAACTTAAAAAATCACGATTCAATGGCAAAACTCAGAATATACAACGACATCGACAGCCAAGACAACAAGTTCTGGTATCAATGGTTTGGAGGTGATTGCGTATGTTTTCAAGACATAGATGCTTTTGCGGCAAGCATACCGAAAGACGATGATACCATCGATATGCGCATCTTCTGCAATGGCGGCTCTGTGGTCGAAGGTTGGGCGATTTATGACCGACTGCGGCAGAGCGGTAAGAAGATTTCCTGCACTGTAGAGGGCAAGGCAGCATCCATGGCAACAATCATCATGCTCGCAGCACCGAAGGAGAGCCGCAAGGCATACGAGAACGCTGCCTTCCTCCTGCACAACCCTTGGGTTCCTGGCTGGTGTTTGGGCGACCAGCTGAACGCAAAGGACTTGAAGAATCAGAGCGAGGAAATGCAGATGTGGCAGGATAAGATGGTGGACGCATACGTAGAGCGGTGCGAGTGCGACCGGGAAGAGATTCAAGCCTTGATGGATAAGGACATCTTCATCAGCACCAGCGAGGCTATGCGCCTAGGTCTTATCAGCAGCACCGTTGCACCAATCAGCGCAAGCGCATCGAAACGCAATATCGAAAATTTTATTAATTCAAAACAACAAAATCCAAAAGCAATGGAGAAGAAAACAGAAGTAAAGGCTTCTCTCCTCGACAAGATTCTCGCCAAGTTGGGCGTGAAGACACTGGAGGAAGCAGAGCAGGCGGTGGCAGAGCCACAAGCCAAGGCAGAGCCAAAGGCGATGGAGCTCAACACAGCAGACGGACAGACACTGACCGTTGAGCGTGAAGAGGGAGATCCACAAGTTGGCGACAAGGCAAGTCCGGACGGAACGTTTGAAATGCCGGACGGTAAGACAATTGTTGTCGAGGACGGTGTAATTACCGA
>ULOX01053655.1_pt1 | contig 10737 bp, 8 predicted proteins | sample 1952911 | NCBI WGS metagenome assembly ULOX01 (sample SAMEA4835613, study PRJEB28245) | human gut metagenome | biome: gut microbiome; material: fecal sample | place: Denmark | collected 2008
CCGAAAGCCTTCATAAAGTGTTTGGTAATGTCCATGGGTCTGGTTATCGCACTGCCGATAACAACGGCGTATACGCCTGTGTCAAGCACATTTTTCAGCTGACCGACTTCCCATATTCCGCCCTCAGCGATGATGTGCGCATGTAGTGTCGATGTCATCTCACGGAGCAGCTCGCAGTCCGGGATTGCGATACCCTTGGTGTATTCTGTATAGCCGCGCAGGGTAGTGCCGATATAATCGAAACCGAGCTCATCGGCGCGCTTTGCCTCCTCATAGTTCGAGCAGTCCGCCATTATCTCAACTTCGGGTGCATTCTCGCGAATATATTTTATAAGATCTTCAATCTTTTCGCCGTTCGGGCGCGAACGCTTCGTTGCATCGAGCGCAATAACGCTGCATTTTGTTGTCAGCAGGGCTTTGACCTCTTTCAGCGTCGGGGTTATGTAAACTTCGGAGTCCGGATATTCGGCTTTGATTATGCCGATTACGGGCACATCGACCTCTGCCGTTATCTCGTTTATGTCCTCAACATAGTTCGCTCTTATACCAGCTGCGCCGCCGAGTACAGCTGCGCGCGCAAAATGTCCCATTATGTGCAGCCCGTAGAGCGGCTCGCCCTTGACAGCCTGGCATGAGACTATAAGACCGTGTTCTTTCAAGTTTGCCATAGTTATCACTCTCCACAGATATTTTCGCCTTTCGCGGCAAAAAAGTCAAGGGGATAGTGGATTTTATCATCAAAAAACGAACCCTCCGGTTGGAGGGTTCGCGTCGGTTTAATTTACCACTTGTTCTCGACATATTCGCAGAATGCGTACATGTCTTTAATTTCAAGCTTTGTGCCGTCGTCGAGAACAGCCGTACCGTTCCACATGCCGTGAACCTGATGCGAGTGCATACGAAGGAGATTGAGTGCGTTCGTATCGGCATGGTGGTCATAGAACGGGGTCATTACAAAATCAAATCTGCCGTCCTCGGAGACGAAGTGCCAGGGCTCCATATATTTGTCGGGCTTCGGGAAAGTTTCAACATCTATCGCGCCGAACTTGTGAGCCTTGCCGTCATAGAATATGCAGGTCTCGGTCGCGTTGCTCTCGTCGCCGATACCCCAGGTTATCTCAAAGCCGAAAATGTGCTTGTTGCCGTTCTCGTCAGTCAGATATGTAGAGCCGTTGCCCCAGTACCAAACGAGCTTATAGGGAGTGTTGACGCGACCCCAGTCGAGACAGCAGAAGGTGTCGTCTTTTGAGAATTTGTAGACCTTGTCGCCCCATTTATATGTGCCGCTGCAGGGCATGCAGTTCTGCTTTGTGGTCATGAAATAGCTCTTTGGGTCGTCTTTGAAGGGGAGAACCGTTGTGATGTTCTCGAGACCGTCCGGAATGTTCATTTCAAAATGGCACTCGACCTTGCCTGACTTGAAATAAATAGTGCGCTTATGCTCTTCGGTCAGGACATCGAATGTAGCCTTGCCGATTCCGTTGACCTCCATCTTGACATGGTTCGGAACATCGCCTTTGGGCGGGAGAACATATTTGTCTTTTCCGCCGAGGAAGAGCGCCGTGGGAGCGGTGAGAGTGCCGGCGGCGAGCTTCTTGTTCTTCTTCGGGTTTCTCAGATCGACCAGCGCCGCCGAAGCGTAGCCGCCGATAGAGATATTGGCAAAGCTTATCTGAATCATATATCTTCCGTCGGATATCTGATAGAAGTCCCATTCCTTGCGGCGCATGGTGGGTGTCGATTTCGTGCGATCATAGTCAAAAACCATGTGACGCGCCCAGCCGGGTGAAAGCAGAGTTCCGTCGTCGGCAAGGAGCTTTGTCGGCTCGGTGTACTCCTTCTGCGCGCTCTTGACCTCACCCTTGAGCCAGCTCGGATAAGTCCTGGGTATCTCGCTCATTAAAAAATCCTCCTAAACATTAGTTGCATCAGCCCTCAGCTGTGCTGAATTTCAGTTAATTATAGCATATATACCAAAAATATACAACGATTTTTTAGTTTATTATTAAAAAATACGAGAAAAGGCTCCCGCAGGGGGAGCCTTTATAGTTTTTAGCCCATCTTTTCGAGAGCCGACATATATTTCGGGTTCGTCGGAATGAACATATAGTTGAGGAACAGCACTTCATCTATCGAATTTGTCTTGACAAAATTCGCGAGGTTTACATTTATCTGCCTCGGGTCAATGACATATACGGTCTTGTAGTTGTTACAGAGCCACGGAACAAATGCGTTTGCGTAGCTCTCTTTTATAACTACGATGCTGCGGTTGCCGGGCGCGTCGGTGGTTATCTTGGTCACGCCGTGGTCACCGCCGAGGAAGGCGAGATACTTGTTCGATGACTTTACTTCCGTGTTTATGACCTTGACTTTGTAGCTGCTCTTGAGCGTCGGGTCGGAGTCAGAGGCAATCGCTTCTGTATTGGTCTGCGGAATGAAATATTCAACATAGTCCGGGTCTTTTTCAACCGCCGTACTCTGCGTAGCTTTATAAAGTGTGCCGAGGAACGGGGAGAGCTTTCCGGTCCGGAGCGAATTTATTTCAACGGGCGTGAATCCTGCGGTATTTGCAAACGCACGGTATGCGTAATATGCGCCGCGTGCCGTCCAGTGATGATCCGTTCTGAAATAAAGATATTCGTTCGTGTGGGCGGCTATTTCTGGATAGGCGTCAACGGGGGTTATGCCCTTGAGCTCGCCGTAGATATAGTTGATGCCCTGATACTGCGAATGCGATTTGCCGGAATTGTATTTCTTCGGAGCGTAGAACTCTATCGAAGTCGGAGCCATGAGACTGTACACTTTGGTGTTTGGCATCTCGGCCTTGAGCTTGTTGAGGGTGGCAGCGTAGACATCCATCTTCTTGTAGACGTTTGTATACTGCTCCATAAGACGGTTGTCAAGAAGGATTATATACTGGTTGGAATATACGGTTTCCTTTCCGGTTTCATCAACTTCGGCGGCATTTATCGGCTGAGTGGTCTCGGTGCTCTTTGCGGTTTCGGAGGGTGTCGTGGTCTGCTCGCCTGTTGTTTCAGCATTGCTTTCGTCCTCATGTGAGAGCGCCTCGCCGTCGCCGATTCCTCCGTTGTTCTTTATGACTGTCGCGCCATCGCCGATTTTCAGGAACGAATAGAATGATTTTATCTTGTTGCTTATTTTGACGAGCCCGTTTCTGCCGGGGAACTGGTCATTGTAGTATTCTTCAAACTTTGAAGCGAAGTCGCCGGAGAAATATGAGCTGGCGGAAAAAGATGGCTTCTGCGCGAGATTTCTGTTCTCCATTTCAGAGACCTTTTCGTCCTTGTCGAAGAAGCTGTAAAATCCGACAACGGTGAAAACCGCTAAAACAACGCTGAATGAGACGGCGGTAAGAATTTTTTGGATTTTTTTCATTTTATCTCAGCGCCTCCTCAGAATCTGAAATACAGGAACGGGTTATATGTCGAGCCCGCCAGCGATGCCACGCAGAGCACGAGCATGACGACATTGAAAACGGTGTTGAATATCGGCTCTGTAACCGGTGCGCGCTGCTTGAGCTTCGCAACGCCCGCTTTGACGAGCTTTGCAATGGGCGCGCAGGCTATGGCAGCGATAATAATAAACGGAATGTTGTTGATTATCATCGCGTTCATGACCGGGTCGGTGAACGCGTTGCCCGATGCGCCGAACGCCACGGAGAACGCCGATTTCATCGCCGAGAAATCCTCGAAGTAGAATATCATCCAGCCGACGAGCACGACAAACATCGAATACACCCAGCGGATGATTTTCGGGATTTTATCAATGAACTTTTTGAACACAAACTTTTCAAGGCACAGGAACACGAAATAGTAGAGCCCCCATATGACGAAGTTCCAGCTCGCGCCGTGCCAGAGTCCCGTGAGACCCCAGACGATGAAAAGATTGAGAATCTGACGCGGCAGGCTGACTCTGTTTCCGCCGAGGGGGATATAGACATAATCTCTGAAGAAAGAGCTCAGCGTGATATGCCATCTGCGCCAGAAATCGGTTATCGAAGTTGAGATATATGGATACTTGAAGTTTTCGGGATAATCAAAGCCGAACATGCGACCGAGTCCGATAGCCATGTCTGAGTATCCGGAGAAATCGAAGTAAATCTGGAAAGCATAGAACAGAACTCCGACCCACACGCTCATCACAGCTGCATTGTCAACATTGGCAAGCAGCGATTCGGCGAGAGAACCGGCATAGTTTGCTATGAGCACCTTTTTGCCGAGACCCGCCATGAATCTCGTCATGCCTTTTGCAAAGCCATCTATCGTAACAGTCCTGTGGTCTATCTGCGTGTCGATGTCGGAATATCTGACGATCGGTCCCGCTATGAGCTGCGGGAAGAGCGAGACGAACATCAGGAAGTTTATGAAGGACTTCTGCGCCTTGACATCGCCTTTGTAAACATCGAGCGAATAGGACATCGTCTGGAATGTATAGAACGAAATGCCTATCGGCAAAGAAAATGCGGGAACATGGAGCGAGAGGCGGAAGATTCCGTTGAGCGTGGAAATGAAAAATCCGCTGTATTTGAATGCCGCAAGCAGACCTAAATTGATAACAACCGAAAGTGCGATAAACAGTTTGGTTATCTTTTTGCCGCGGTATTTTTCTATTCCGAGCGAGACAGTATAATCAAGTATTGAGCTGAAAATCAGCAGGCATACCCAGACCGGCTCACCCCATGAATAGAATATAAGTGATGCAATGACAAGAACAATATTTTTTACCTTGTCGTTCTTCACGATAAAATAGAAGAACAGAGTCACGGGAAAGAATATGAACAGAAACACGAGACTCGAAAAGACCACTTGACTTCCCCCTTTTTGCGTGTATGATAAACCTAATTATATTACATCTAATTATACACTCTTTAATTGGTAATTCAATTACAAAAGAGTTACAAAAAGCTTATTGCCATTGAAAGCTTTTGACGAAAAAAAGAGACACGGAACAAACCGTGTCTCTTGGAGCCGATTATGCAGTTGGAAATTTAAAACATATTGATGATAACCGGGATAAGAGCTTTTATAATTTTGATAACGATCTTGGCAATGACAGGAGCGACAACGCTCGTTATCTTCACAACATATCTTGCAACTTCAATCGCAATCTGGATTATAACATACCACTTGCCGAGATAGCGCTGAAGCATATCGGTGTCCATGCCCTTGTAGTTGGGGTCGACAGGAGTATAAGTCGTGTCGGTCTTGACTATCTTGCACTCGTCTATCTGCTTCTTGCTGTCAACGCCGTATGTCTTGAGTGTGAACGAATTCTTTGTGAACTCAATTGTCGAATAGCTCGGCTCTTCGGAGACATATTTAAAATCAAGCCACTCGTAATCGTAATCCTCGATACGGTTCTTGCCGGAAGCGGAGCTCGCGGTAAAGTATACGGTGCCGACGGGATCGACAACTGCGCCGTCCGCATTGTATTTCTGATCCTTGACGGGCTTTGTGTCCTTCATGAAGAAGGAGCGGCCGTAAAGATGCTCGTGACCGGTCAGGCAGACGTCTATCTCAAATCTGTCAATAAGCGCGCTGTATATAGCCGCAAGCAGCTTGTTGTCGCCATCTGCGGCGTGGTGTCCCGTTCCGTAGATATCGTGATGCATAACGGCTACGCGCCATGTGGCATCGGGATTTTTGGCGATAGCGTCAAGGGTGAACTGATACTGGTCATAAACATTGAAAATCTGGGTGTTGTAGACGATAAAGAGCACATCGCCGTAGCGGAACCAGTAGTTCTCGTCAACGCTTGCGGGTGTCGTGCCGCGGTATTCGTTGGGGTTGTTGACATAGAAAGGATATGTCTTGCCTTTGCGGTCGTGATTGCCGACCGTCGTAGCCATGGCATATGATCTGAGAGCCGCAGGGGAGAGCGTGCCCGCCCATTCATTGGCTCTGTCTCCGTGCTGAGTCTGATCGCCCGCGGAAACTATAAAACTGATATCATCGTTCTGGTCGAGCGCAGTACCGAGAGTTTTCTGCCAGACATAGGCTTCCTCGCGTCCGTCTTCAACGTCGCTGCTGACCTGGATATCGCTGATATAGAGGAGCTTAAATTTCTCGGTGGAGAGAGTTCTGTACATAACGGGACTGCTGAACTTTCCGTTGCTGCCGTAGACATAGTAGTAAACGGTGTTCGGCTCAAGTCCGGTTGCGGTCACTTTGTATACGCTCTGACCCGTGTAGCTGTCGGTCGATGCTTTGCCGACAAACTCTTTGAACGAGGTCATGTCGGCGCTTTTGCCGATGCGGACAACTCCGCTCTTTGCCGTGTCGTCGGAGTGCCAGCAGAAGTTGAGCTGAGTCGCGTCCGCGCCCGGGGTGAGTGCGATAAGCGTGTTGTCGTTTCGTACAGTTTCCCAGTAGCTGTTCCATTCGGGCTGAGTGAGCACATTGCTTCCGTCTGCCGAGGTGCCGATAGCAAGGCACGAGGCGAGCATGAGCAGTGCGAGCAGAATGGACAGCGTCCGTTTTGCTGCTTTCATTGGAATTCTCCTTTTTATATTTTTTGAGCGGGAGTATTATAGCACATTTTGCTCTATTTTGGTAGTTTTTTTTAATATATTATCTATTTTTTTATAAAAACTATGGAAATATTTATAAAGTGATGATATAATCTATCGCGGATTTTTAAGAATGAAGAGGAATACAGATGAAAGTTATTGTTTTGAACTCGGCGGCACAGGTTGGCGAGGAGGTTGGAAAAATTTTCTGCGATGAGGTCAATGCAAAGCATGATGCGGTTCTCGGACTTGCAACCGGAGCATCTCCGATACCTACATATAAGTATATGACCGAGCAGTATCGCAGCGGCAAGGTGAGCTTCAAAGATGTCAGGACTTTCAACCTCGACGAATACTGCGATCTGCCGAAGAACCACCCCAACAGCTTCTATTCATTTATGGAAAAGAACCTTTTCTCGAAGGTCGATATAAAGCCAGAGAATGTCAATTTCCTTGACGGAAATGTTGAACCCGTTGCCGAGAGCGCACGTTATGCGCAGGCTATAAAGAATGCCGGCGGAATAGATATCCAGCTTCTCGGAATCGGCAGAAACGGCCATATCGGCTTCAATGAGCCGGCTGATGAATTTACCGACGAGGCATTCAAAGTCAAGCTTACCGATAGCACGATAGCTGCAAATTCGCAGTATTTTACTGATATTGCCATGCCGCACTACGCCATAACAATGGGCATCGGCTCGATAATGAGAGCGAAAAAAATAGTGCTCATCGCGACAGGCAAAAGCAAGGCAGAGGCGATAAAGGCGACTGTTGAGGGTGAAGTTACTCCGCATTGCCCGGCGTCGATACTTCAGCAGCATGACGATGTGACGATATTCCTTGACGAAGCGGCGGCAAGCCTGCTGAAAAAATAAAAATTGAGATAAACAGACCTCCGATGCGTCAAAGTGCGTCGGAGGTCATTTCTTAATACAGAGCTATTTTGTTGATTTCGGGCGTGTTTCGGGATGAGACCATCAGTATGCGTACAGCGTCGGTTTCAAGCCCATGGAGCTTTATTATTTTTTTCGTGCCGATTGTTGTGCCTTCAAACAAGATTTGTCTTGAAGCTGTTTTTTTATAAGTTCGCCGAGCTCGTTCAGACGCTTGACATCTTCATCATTGAGCTTTCCGTTGGGCATCGGGGGAACATTGAGATTGAATGTGGTGTTCGCGCCGACGGAGTTGAGATATGTGTCAAAGAGTCTTTCGAGCGAATGAGCCTGCTCGGTGTCCCGATAGAACCAGCCTGAGCGGATGGACATATCAATTTCCGACGGAGCGAATACAAGACCTTTGGAATATATAATATTCTAAGCACGTCGATGTTTTGGTCGGTGTTGCACATATACGAAAGGTCGCCCGCAAGAGGACCCGGATTGGTCTGTATCTCGCAGAACGGGCAGAGCTCGGAGTGCCTGTCCCATGGGGAAAGATAGAAACCGAATTTCAGCCCGTGGCGGCGGCATGCGTCGGAAAACTCTCTGACAATATTGCCTTTGCCGTTTTTATACGGGCTGTTTTTTATGCAGTAGTCGGTGTATTTGCTCGGCCAGAGACAGAATCCGTCGTGATGTTTTGCTGTGATAACAGCTCCCTTCATGCCGGCGGCTTTGAATGCTTCGCACCACTGGTCGCAGTCGAGCTTTGTTGGATTGAATATAGCAGGGAGTCAGTGCCGTGCCCCCATTCTGCGCCCGTGTAGGTGTTCGGACCGAAATGCACGAATGCATAAAACGGAGTTTTGGTTATAAGTCTGAGCTGATTTGCGTCCGGCTTTACATGAGCCGCCTACTCGAGAAAGTCCTTCATATCTCTTCCTCCTTTTGTCGGTTACCTGGACGCTTTAAGTTTATCGGCTCAGGCCGCGATTGTCAATATGGGTTTTGTTTACTTTTTAAAAGCCTCATTTCTTGCCGGATTTTTTGAATATCAGCAGTGAGATTGATATCACCGTCGCAATTATAACCGTTATGCCGACTGCGGTGACACCCTGCTTCACTCTCGCGGCGTTTCTCATGTTTTCGCCGCTCGGCAGAGTATAAGTCTCCATCTCATCGGCATCATCTATCAAGTATTTTTCATCGGCGTCTTGTGATTTGGATGAGCGATTGTTCTTGGAAGAATTTGATTTAGTTGTTTTGTTTTTTGTCTTTGATTTGGTGCTCGACTTTGACGACGAGCTTTTGCTCTTTTTCTTCGTTGTACTTTCCTTTTTCGTCGTTGATTTGGTCGAATTTGATTTCTTTGTAGTCTTTGTGGTGTCTCTGTCATCGGAATCCGAATTGCCGGACTGGTTGTTCTGCTCCGCGGTAGTATCCGGCGGGGCAATATATGTGTCTATTTCAAACATCTTTGACGGAACGCCTTTGTCGTCGGTGACTCTGACATAAATTTCCGGGTCACCGCCGAATGAATATTTCCTGTCTATAAGCGTCTCGCAGGTTATCCCGCCTCCGGCAAACGATGCGGAGGATTTGACGCTGAATAGCTGCTCGTCGTATTCTGCCTTCCCTGTAATACCGATTTTTATCGGGTCTTTGCCGTCAACATATATTTCATAGACAACCGGACTCTCTTTTGTCAGATCAGCATATGAGATATCGCCGTTTATCGCAACATAAAGCGAGCCTTTCTCGGTTTTGGTGTAATATGTAGCGAGCGCGCAGATGCCGTTGCCGCCGTTCTCATTTTCGCACTGTATCTGCACATTGGTGCCGCACACTTCATCAGGCGAGACGGAACCGTCTATCGACACCGCAAACGCCTGTATTGCAAGAACAAATGTAAAAATTATTGCTGCTGCCGCTGTGCAAAAACGCCTTATAAATCCCATTATCTTTTTCACGCATAGATCACCGCTTACACTTTAAAGTACTAATACCGAAAATATCACTTTTTTCATTCATGTGCAATAGCAAAAGTCGAATTTTGTAAAATCAGCACAAAACAATTTGTAAATATTGCACAATGAAAACAATATGTTTGCGCAAGCAGACATAAAAAAACGGCTGCATCGCAACCCGAACGGGTTAAGATACAGCCGAGATAATTTCAATTTTTTCAGATTTTCATCTTTTTCATTGCGACCGAAAGAGCCTTGCACAGTGCAGTTCCGAGAACGGCGCAGACGCCGGCTTCAATGAGTCCGTTGACTCCGACGAATGCAGCGGCAAAAGCCATAACATTTGTCGAACCGAACTGCTCCTTGAGCTGAATGATTATCGGTGCGTTGTTGAACAGCAGAAGCAGTGTGCCGGTGAACAGAATCGTGTTGAGCAGAGGACCTGCGATGCTCGCAACAAGATACTGCACGAAGTTTGTCTTATCTTTCGACGATACCGCTTTGAAAATAACTGCCGTCAGCCAGCCCATGAGAACTCTGGGCACGATGCAGACGATAGCGGTGCGCAGGGGACTGACGCTGAAAAGCGCAACGCCGAAAGTGCTCATTCCGAAGCACTGGATGAAGCTCGTTATTCCGAATACCGCGCCGAGAAACAGTCCGCCGACAGGGCCGAGCAGAACGGCTCCGATGATGACCGGAATCGTTATAAAAGTTATCTCGATGGCTCCGGCTTTGAGATAACCGAGCGGTGTGAATGCCATGACGATTATCAAAGCGGTGAGCAGTGCGGTGAGCACGAGACGCACGAGTTTTTGCCGCGATGCGGCAGCTGATGTTTTTGACATGATGTTTTCCTCCTTGCTGTTGCTCCGTCAGGATGCAGCGCAATTTTTTGAGTCTATATCAAAAGCATTGCTTTTAATATGCAATTTTATTATTTTCTGTTCTTTTCGTATATTATACGAAGTCCTTTGAGTATGAGCTCGGGGTCATATGTCATTTTGTGGTTGCAGCTTTTGATTATCTCGCCCGAAAGTCCACCAGTTGCAACAAATGATTTAACTTTGCGTCCGAGCTCCTGCTCCATTCTGTCGCAGAGCCCGTCGAGCATGGCGGCGGTGCCGAAAACAACGCCGGACTGCATGCAGTCTATCGAATTTGTGCCGATGGCCTTCTTGGGAGTTGAAAGGCTTATCGCGGGCAGCTGAGATGTTTTGGCGGACAGCGCTTCAAGCGAAATCCCGACTCCGGGAGCGATAGCGCAGCCGCAGAAAGATCCGCTCTCGTCGATAACATTGATTTTTGTTGCAGTTCCGAGATCAATAACAAAGCACGGCAACTCATAGAGATTCGCCGCCGC
>ULOX01012539.1_pt1 | contig 10717 bp, 6 predicted proteins | sample 1952911 | NCBI WGS metagenome assembly ULOX01 (sample SAMEA4835613, study PRJEB28245) | human gut metagenome | biome: gut microbiome; material: fecal sample | place: Denmark | collected 2008
AACCACATTTCTTACCAATATATTTTAGACTGCTCCGTAGTGTCTCGTATTCTCCCACGGGAAAGACATGTTCAGGAGAAATTTTCCTTTCATTTACCTCTTTGTATTTTTCTATAAGTTCAATAGCAATGGGGAGCAACTTTACTACATAGGCGACACCAGTTTTTATACGGTTGCCCATTAACCATGTGCCTCCGTCGGAGTCGGTATGAATATTCATATAGGTGATAGCTTTCAGGTCTGCATAAGCAAGCCCGGTAAAGCACATGAAAAGAAACATATCCCGATTGGCTCGTTGACGTTTATGGTTCAGCTCTAAATGAATCATTTTCTGCAATTCGTCTTCGGAAAGGAAAGAACGTTTTTTATATTCGGGTACACATTCGAAGGATACAAACGGATGGACTCTTATCCAGCCTCTTTCCTGGGCGATATACAATAACCATTTTAAAGTGTTGACACGATTGAAGGCTGTGGCGTTTGCATTCCCTGCCGTTCCGAGCATCCATGTATAGTAGTCCTCAATGAACGTTTTTTCGAGTTCATCAATAGCTATATCTTCAATGTTCTTTTTGCTTTTCATGAAAAGCAAAAGACTTTTATAGTCAGCAACAAGTCCACGGTAGGTACTTTCCGCCTTTCCTTTACCTATCTTTTCTTTATACGATGCAAGTTGTTCCTTGAAAAGTGCTATAAGTGTGTGGCACTCTTCACCTAAACCGACATAACGGTTATAGACCTTCTTGGCCGTGACAAAACTGTCATGGTCGCAAATATACTGATAATGCTTAGTAACTTGCGCCTTGATATTATCAAGCTCCTGATTAAGTGTGCGGGCTTCTTCGGATTTACCTTTTGCCCGATTGGCTTTAACGTCCCACAACGTAAGGGACACTTCTTTCTTACAACTGAAACCTGCTTGGGTTCCGTTAATGGTGATACGGCCCATAATCGGTGCCTTACCATTTTTCACTGACTGTTTTTTTGTGTAAAATAACACTCTGAATGTACTTCTCATAACTCAACTTTTTTTAGTTACAAATTTAATTACTGTTGAGTTATCTGGTGTTATGCAAAAGCTGGCAACTGGCTGTAATTTAATCCATTATACTGTTGTATGATGCTATTTGGAGTGAGTTACGATTTGGTAACGTAACTCCCTTCCAAATGTGCTTTCCTTTGCCTCTTTTTTCAACCTCGCTAAAAAATATGCTTTATAACTATTTGATTTTTAGCATGGTTGCGTTATCTTTGCGCATCTTTAAAAAATACTTTGTTTCATAAATCAGAACACCTGTTTTTGTGTCTAGTTTCACCGTCAGTAAACGGCTCTTCATTACAATATTGCCATCTTCCGACGTAGAAACTTTAAGAGCCGTTTTTTCAGGTCTTGCAATAACCGAAAGACTTTTCTTATCTACCGATTGCCCATGCGGCATTTTCAACACGCGCAGACTATTAGCATTAAACCATTGCACTTCCACATCTATCTTTTTCCCAAAAATAGAAGCCTTAATGCCTGTTTCTGTCCGCTGATATTCCTGCGACCACACCAAAGTGGTCAACAGACAACAGAATGTAAAAATAAGTTCTCGTTTCATAAACTCTAACTTTATATTAGTTATCAATAAGTATTAATTAACCTTCCACCAATCCAGCATAAACTATTTTTATTCTATCTCCTCAAAGGGATAAGCTTATCTATCATCATTAATAAAAACTTCCATAGCAATATCAAAACAATTGTCTATATGCTAAAAACACTTACCCTTATCCTATTTCCTCAACTTAACCCATACCACAAAACCTCCGCGAGGCTGGCACTCTATATTCAATTCTTTGGTATCGAATGCCGAATTTTCAATTTTTATTTGTTTCCCATCAGTAGTATCCGAAAACAGTTGGATAAGCTGAATAGAATCTTTAATAAACTCCAAATTCACACGAAATGATTTTGTATTTTCCGTACCATTCAAACCGGAAATATACCAACTATCCTTACTTTTACGAGCAATAACAACACTTTCAGCCGGATAACCGGACAGCAGTCTGGTATCCTCCCATGCAACCGGAAGATACCTGATAAAGTTCTGTACCTCTACCGGTTGTTGCCTATACCCTTCAGGACGATCTGCCAAATGCTGTAGAGCCGACTCAAAAATAACAAGTAACGCCAATTCATGCGCATCGGTAGTGATATGTGGATGTTGTGAATTGGTAAATGTACAAGGCGTATAGTCCATCGGACCTATCACATTACGGGTAAAAGGCAAGGTACAATTATGCCAAGCTGCATTATCAGTCAATGTCGGTTTATTATTATACCATTCGGACCCATATACCGCTTCCACACTCATCAGGTTTGGGTATGTCCGTTGCCAGCCTCTGGGAATAGCTGCCCCATGAAAATTGACTAACAATTTATGCCTGGCTGCATCCTCCAGCAAATCAATATAATAATTCATCGTACCTATAGAATCTCCACCAAAAAAGTCTATCTTAACTCCCTGAATACCTATTTCTTTTAGCCATTCAAATTCTTTGTCACGCACTTCCGGGGTATTCAACCGATATAACGGAGTAGGATCACACCATGCAGTAGAAGAATTATACCATATCAAAGGAGTTACATTTTTCTCTTTACAATAGTTCATTGCATCATTCAGATTTCCTCCATTCCCCATTGCATCCCATTCCCAATCAATCAACATATAGGGCAAATCAAAGTCTGCGGCAAAATCAATATATTTCTTCACTATTTGATAATCCTTAGAACCATGATTATATGCCCAATATATCCAAGAGACCAATCCAGGTTTTATCCATTGGGTATCTTGGATTTTACATGGTTCACTCACATCAGTTACCAAAGTCGATTCGACAATATCAGCTAATGTTCCTATGATAGCGACACGCCAAGGTGAATACCAGCCGGATGGGCATATCAACCGTTCATCCGATAATTTTATCTTATAGATAGAAGAATCAGCTGCATTAGTAAGATAAGCTCCTGTGTTATCACGTAATATGTTGGCTTCGGTTAATAGTACAAAAGCGCTGTCCGAAGGTTGGAACAATGTTGGAAAACTCCACTCACGTCCCTCATTATCTGCAACGCCGTCCGTATTTGGCCAATAAAAGCCCTCATAACCTACAGTAAATTTTTGTGTCCAACGCTTGATACCTGGAGTAAAAGCAAATGCAGTGTACTCATCAAGAACCACAATCTCTTCTTTGGTTTTAGGAAGATGATAACGGAAAGCTATACCATCATTATAAACCCGGAAAATAAGATCTACCCGAAGTCCTTTGACATTTTCAAACCGATAAGTACATTCATTAGCCTCATTATGGCAATGCCTGCGTTTACCAGTCAGCATTTCATAATCATCAACTACAGAAGTTACAGGAGTTGAGCTTATCAATTTAAAGCAATCATCCGTATCCGACGTTTTTAGACCTATTTCAGGTAATGACATCATTTTAACTTTATCCCGCCCACTATGATAAATAACAGAAAAACCTTTTTCAGCATGATATTCAATGGCTATCTTACCGTTAGGAGATTGTAATAAATTGTTCTGCATCGTACATGAAATGCAGGATAAGCACAACAGTGCAATGATAGTAAAATATTTCATAATCATTAAATTGTTCAATGTACCTTCTATTATATTTTAAGGAAAAAGAGAATACTTCATCAGCACCCTCTCTTTCCTCTCTTTTTTAATTATTCATATAGATAAAACATACGTTCCATCATACTCCATTTTTCTTTAGCAAGTTCCCCTTTCCTGCATTGTTGGAATACCGATACAAAATCTTCCCATTCCTGCTGTCGGGGTAAAGTCGCAAGTTTAGCCATAGCAGATTCCCAATCGAAATCAATAGGAGTTTCGACAATCATGAATAACCGATTACCGCATATATATATTTCCATTTCTAAAATACCAACTGAACGGATCCCCTCTCTGATCTCCCGCCACGACTTCTCCTTACTGTGGCACTCCCGATACTTCGCTATCAGCTCCGGATCATCCTTCAAATCCATTGTCTGACAATATCTCTTTACCGGATAGCCATATCTTTTCATTTCATATCCATTTTCTTTCATCTTATCTTAAACTTAATCCTGCTTAATTATATCCCTCATTCTGTTTCAGATTCTTATTTACATTCAAATCATTTTGAGGAATAGGAAAATATCGGTTATGGGGTGCCCATGTACGTTTCTCAAATTGATAATACATATTTTCATCCACCGGAGAAGCAGTAGCCCCACTCCCTCTATAATTACGAGCTTGAGGATCATCCGACAATTTTACTCCGGTAAATGTATGATTAAGTTCTTTCTCGGCAATGCCCCAACGTAACACGTCATAATATCGAAGCCCCTCGAATGCCAGTTCCACACGTCTTTCTTTACGAACTGCTTCACGAACAAGTTCCTGTGTCGCTACGTCTGTCTTTTTTATTCCAACCAATTTCACACGATCACGTATATCATTGATAGTCAAATCCAATAAATTCTGGTCTACTGCATTCGGCTGCGATTCATTTACCGCTTCCAGATAGCTTAATAGAACCTCAGCATAACGCATTATAGGAGTATAAGTGGGAGTAGAACCTAAATTATTAGTTATAGACGGATCACAACCTTTCTTCGGACAATATCCATTAAATAAGGCAAATTTATTATAGCTATCTGCAGTATTAGCTCCCTTAAAGCAATCATAAATTATATCATTATACTTAGTTCCCTCATAACTTCCCAAAGGAGGTAAAAAAATAGAAGCATACAAGCGCAAATCCCGATTAACATAAGGATCATTCTCATCATAAACCTCAGAAGTCTTAATGTCCTTGCCGTCTGCACAGAAATATTCTTTCACCAATTCGTTATATGGTGAGAACTGATGCCACCCTCCATAAGCAGCTTCAGGATATAAATATTGATAACGTGAATTAGTATACAAATCCTTTATCCCCATAATACAAAATATTATCTCAGGGCTATATTCACCTCCTATTTGAAAAAGTTTCTCATAGCTGTCCTCTCCATTACGACGATCCAATTCATATATTCCCGACTCAATCACACTACGTAAAATAGTAGCAGCATCTCCCCATCTCTCTTGTGCCAGATAAAGACGACTTAAAAGTACCTTAGCCGCCCCCTTGGTAAACCGGCCATATTCCTCTGAAGAATATTGGACAGGCAACAAGTCTATAGCAGTCTTCAAGTCCTTCTCCACTTGCGAATAGACTTCAGTCTGAGGTGTTTGAGAGATAGAATTCGCTTCGTCCACCGACAGAGTTTTCAAAGGCATAGGAACATCCTTATAATAAAATGCCAAATTTAAAAAGAAATAAGCTCGTAAACACTTCACTTCGGCAGACCACTGTTCTTTTTTAGATTCTTCCATCGGACAGTCCGTAATATTCTCTAGAAAAGTGTTGTACTTAGCTATTTGCGTATATGCATTTCCCCAATACCAACGTAAATTACTGTTAGTAGCCACCGTATTGGAACTAGCCATTAAAGTAGAAAAATTTTCCTTTTCCGTTCCGTTTCCACCTGCAAAATCCAAATAGAGCAACCCTTGTGGCGTAGCAAAATCATCATGCGACCAACCAGTCTGGAAACGATAACATCCTGTCAAAGCCAACATGGCATCCCCTTCACCAGTCCAAAAACTACCATCAGAAATTGCTGAAGGTGGCTCCTTATCTAATAAATCCGAGCAACCAGTTGTTACTAGTGATACAGCCAAAGCACATAAACAAGCCTTTGTCATTCCTAATGTATTATATATATTTTTCATAATGATTCTTGATTGAATGATTTACTTAGAACTTGAAATTAAATCCGAATGAATAAATACTATTGACCGGATAATAAGAGGGAGAATCCCCTGTTCCTATCTCATTTTCAGGATCCCAACCTTTATAGAAACTATTGAAAGAGAACAGATTTTGTCCGCTTACATAAACACGCACATTTTCCAAACCTATTTTTTTAGTCCATGCTTTTGGGAATGTATATCCTATTTGTATATTCTTGACTCGTAAGAAACTAGCATTACGGACCCAATAATCAGAAGTTTGAAGATTAGTGTCATTCATATTCAAAGTTTCCAATCGAGGATATTCAGCCCATTTATCAGGATTTTCTTCCTTCCAACAAGATTCAGCCTGCCATCTCTGTATCTGTCCACCGTTGTAGAATGCATAAGCCATATAAGATCCTATCAAACGCTTATGACCTCCTAAACCTTGTAATAAAGCTGAAAAATCAAAACCTTTATAAGAAGCGGAAAGATTCAAACCATAATAAAACTTCGGGGTAGTACTTCCCAATACGGTACGATCATATTGCGCATCCACCTTACCATCGGGAACCCCGTCAGGACCACTAATATCTTTGTATTTCACATAACCAGGTTTCAATCCTGACTTACTTACCAATTGCTCAGGAGCCGCATCTATTTCCGCTTGGTCTACAAACAGTCCATCAGTTTCATATCCATATATAATACCTATCGGTTGCCCTACAATTCTGTTATTATTAATTTCTTCGGTAGCTCCGTTCGCCAATTTCTCAACTGCATTTTTTACCCATGTAAAATTAGGAGAAATACTAAACCGGAAATCACGTCCTATTTGTCCGTTATAAGTCAGATTTATTTCAATTCCTTTGTTCGAAACAGCTCCAACATTAGATTGTCCGACTTCACGTCCCATAATACTAGACACCTCAACTGGTGCTAAAATGTCCGAAGTATATTTATAAAAATAATCCAATGTTCCACTAAAACGTCCATTCAATAAACTAAAATCTAAACCAATATCCGTTATAGCCGTCTTTTCCCAAGTAATTTCCGGATTATTATAGGTTTTCATGTAAGCCCCAGACTGAAGAGTTGCCGGATTTCCAAAAGGATAATCATGTCCAAGTTCATAAATCTGTTGGTAAGGATAAACACCTATATTTTGATTACCAAGTACACCATAGGAAGCACGCAATTTCAAATTATCAACTACAGCTGAAACTGCCGCATTCTTCCAAAAATCCTCCTCAGAAATTCTCCACCCTGCAGAAACTGACGGGAAAAGTCCCCAACGATGACCGTCCGCAAAACGTGACGATCCATCATAGCGCAAATTAGCCTCTAATAAATAACGATCTTTCCATGCATAATTTATACGCCCGAAAAAAGAAAGCAACGCATATTCCTCCAATGAACTATCATTAGTAGCTGTTGATTTATCTCCAGAACCTAATTCATACAAATAATTATTAGGAAACGTATTTCTATAACCTTCCAAACCTTTATTATTAGATTGCTCCACAGAAGTACCCGCCAATAACTTAAAGGTATGATTTTTAATTTGTTTTTCATAAGTAGCTAATGCTTCAAAGGTAGTATACGTATTATTTGCAGTCCATACATTTAAAGTAGCGGGCCCCACTGTCTTACTATCATCAAAATAAGTATCAGCCCGGTACGCTTTATCATATTTAGTCCAGTAATTCACCCCAGCTTTACCTATAAAAGAAAGTCCGTCTACAGGAGTATTCCATGTCAATTGTCCGGAAGCACTTATATTTCTACTCACATTCTGTACAAAAGATTCACTCGCCAACCACGCTTCCGGACTATAATTATCCTGATATCCAAAACTTCCATCCGACTTTTGCCCGGCATAAATAGGTCCCTGACGAACAGCATATCCTATCATTCCATCAATACTTTGTGGTTCGCCATTAGGAGCATTATATTTATTATTATAAGCATTAATATTCAAATTAAGCATCAGCCCTTTGGCGATTTCACTTTTCATAGTAAACAGTGCAGTCATTCTTTCATTAGACGTTTTTGCCGTCATACCTTCCTGATTTCTATAACCTACTGATAAATTATAACTTGTCGTAGCATTTCCTCCTTGTATGCTGAGATTATGTTGGTGTTGAAAACCAGAACCAGATTCCAACAGCCATTTTAAGTGATTTACATTCGGATAATTATCCGGATCAGATCCATCTCTATACTTTTGAATCTGTTCAGGTAAATAAGCTTCCTGCTTACCCATATTCCGCATAGCCATATTATAATATTCCGCATATTCCCATGATGGTAAAAAATCAGGCAATTCCGTAGGCCGTTGCCAACCAAAAGAATTACTATATGTAATAGTCGTTTTACCTTGTGCACCCTTCTTTGTTTCAATCAAGATCACCCCATTAGCAGCACGATTACCATAAATAGAAGCAGAAGCTGCATCTTTCAAAAAAGAAATGCTCTGAATATCATTAGGATCTACATCATCAATGTTACCTGATAAACCATCAATCAAAACCAATGGATCTGTTCCAGCTTTTGAAAATGTACCAGTTCCACGAATTTTAACAGTTGCTCCTTGTCCGGGACGACCTGAAGTTTGCAATACACTTAAACCTGGAGCCAAACCTGCCAGTGCTTGAGCAGTACTCATAACAGGCTTACTAGCCAAGTCTTCAGCTGAAACAGCAGATACGGCTCCTGTTAAATTCACCTTTTTCTGTGTTCCATATCCAACTACAACTACTTCTTCCAACTTTTTTGTATCTTCTTCCATTATAATACGAAGTAACTTGTTACTTTCAACCTTTATTTCTTGCGAAATATAACCTACATAACTTATCTGGAGCATGTTTCCCATTTCAGCAGACAGAGAAAATTTGCCATCCAAATCAGTAACAGTTCCATTGGAAGTACCTTTAACCAAGATACTGACCCCAATTAACGGCTCACCGGAAAAATCAGTAACCAAACCATTGACATTACTCTGTGTCTGTGCCCAAGTAGTATAGCTCAGGCAACACATCAACAAGACCACCAAGAATCTTATTGGCTGCATACATTCTAATCTGTTTCTCATTATTCTATTGATTATTGGGTTAATTTTCAAGACATAACAAGGGCTTACCGACCTAAAAAAGCCGATAAATAAACCTACTTTATGCTATATTCACTTCTTTATCTTAAATACGGGAGCAATCTTATTCAACTGTACATCAGGCATATCAATAACAACTCCTTGCGCTGTACGAGTAAAAGATACCTTTCCATAACCTAACAATTCAATTTTAGTAATTTTATCAGGATACAACTCACTTCCCGTTGCCAGCGATTGAATGACAACTTGCTTTTCTTCCGGCCATGCAAGGACTGTAGCATAGAGATATTTCTTGGTTTGAGTAAAACGGATTTCAGATGCAGTGGCTTTAGTGTAAGCACCTTCATTGAAACCTTGGGCATTAATCTTGATATCAGCATTGGCTATCGGACCTTCTCCGAAGACTTTCCACGGGCGTGTATCATAAATAGCCTCTTTATTCATACTCATCCAGTTACCAAATTCATTTAAAATGGCTTCTTCCTTTTCATCGAAAGTTCCGTCAGCCCGAAGAGGAACACTAAGCAACAAATTACCGTTCTTACTGACCACATCCACTAATAGTTTCACTACATCGGAAGCACTTTTATACCAGCCGTTCTCCGCCAATCTGGTATCATAATGCCAACCGCCTAAACAAGAACAAGTCTGCCATGGCTCTTCATAAATACTATTGGGAGATCCCCTTTCCACATCCCATACCAAAGCTTTACGTTGTTCATCGGTAAGAATTTTACCAAACATAACAGCACTGAAATCCCCCTTACGAACAACCATGTTGTGATTATAAAAATGTGCGGCAATCTTCAAACCCGCATCACTGATAGGATAAAACGGTACACCAGTCACATCAAAATAAATCAAATCGGGATTATAACGGTTTATTGCATCGACTGTACGATCATAAAAGTTTGTCACATATTCTTGAGTAGGAATACAAACACCATTTCCCCATGCCCATTGACGGTGAATCATACCGTCAGCCCAACTTCCAGCGCTTAACGGGTGATTCTGTGCATAAAGTTTTTGAGGATCGTAGCCTTCCCACCACTTACCCTTACCATCTTCTTTAGTCAAACATCCATCGTAGGGTACACCTGCCTTCTCGCCATGACGGTCGTATCGTTGAGCCGGTTCATACCAGCTCCACGCATGGTCCGCATGGAAACTGATACCAAATGGAAGACCGTTTTTCTTAGCTGCTTCAGCCCAGCCCGCCAATATATCCTTCTTAGGGCCTATATTCACGGAATTCCATTCCTGATATTGGCTATCCCATAAATCATAATTATCATGGTGATTACCTAAAGCGAAGAAATACTGGGCACCAATCTTCTTATAAAAGGAAACCAATTTGTCCGGATCCCATTTCTCGGCTTTAAACAAAGGCAATATATCCTTGAAGCCCACTTCAGAGGGATGGCCATAATGTTCCACATGGTGCTTATACTCGCGCGAACCTTCCAAATAGAGAGAACGCGCCATCCAGTCGCCGGACCCTTCCACACATTGCGGTCCCCAATGTGCCCAAATACCAAATTTGGCATTTCTAAACCATTCAGGAACTTTATAGTTCTGCAATGATTCCCAAGTAGGTTCGAACTCTCCCTCCTGCATTTTTTCATTTTTCTCTGAAACAGGTACCTGGTAAGTCTGAGCCTCCAAAACTCCCGTCCAAAGCAACAAAGCCGAAGCCAAAAGAAAATGTTTTGCTTTCATAGTATAATTGCTTTATATGTTTTTCAATTATCAATAGTGCAAATATACAGAGTTGAAA
>ULOX01048687.1_pt1 | contig 10696 bp, 7 predicted proteins | sample 1952911 | NCBI WGS metagenome assembly ULOX01 (sample SAMEA4835613, study PRJEB28245) | human gut metagenome | biome: gut microbiome; material: fecal sample | place: Denmark | collected 2008
CGAACGCCTTCCGCCGCCATCTTATCGATATTCGGAGTGGTATATCCGTAAGCTCCATTAAAAGAAAAATCTCCGTAACCCACATCATCCAAATTGATTAGGACGATATTCGTGTAATCCACCGCCATCCCCGCCACGGAAAAGGCAGAGGCGGCCGTCAAAAGAAGAAATTTGTTATTCATGATATAATTATTTAATATAAAACAAACATACTATTCATAAAAACAAAGATAAGCTGATTATTCGGATCGGCAATCATCCTCCTTCTTTGTTCTCCTACTAATAAATACACCCGAGCCCCCATCCTCCCCTATCAAGAGAAAAAAAAACTCAAAAAATCAATACTACTGACCAAGCCAGAGAATATATACTGGCTTGCCCACAGGATATATACTGACTCAGCTCAGCCAATATATATCCTCGAAAAAGGAGGGAAAAAGCTACATTACCTCCTAATACTGTTTGATCTCAAAACGAGTCTATGGGACAACGGTTGTCAATATTCCTTCCCCCCAAACCGGATAACGATCCAAAACCTGTCTCAACTTAAGACGCAAATCTTCTTCCTTGGCAGAAGCTACGCCTTTTAGCAAATCCTTTTTCTCCAAGGGATCTTTCCTTGTATTATAGAAACGGCCGTCAAGATACAATTTATAATCCGCAGTTTGAACGAAACGCACATAATCCGGTTTATACTGATCTTGATAATGGCAAAGGCTCCACTCTCGAATCTCGCCCTTCTTACCTATAAGTTGCGGATAAAAACTAATGCCGTCCAAGTCCTTGTCCTTATTGCGATCACCTTCCATGATATCCCGCAATGTCACATAGAAATCGGAGAAATCAACCAAGTTCTCATTCACAGCTCCCTTCTTCATCATCTTAGGCCAACCTACGATCATGGGGACATGAGTTCCATATCTTTTCGTTCCCTTTTTACCTCCTTGAATCACAGAACCATCTTTCATCGGAGTATAAATATTCACATTGGTTCCATTATCCCCGATGAAAATCACCACGGTATTCTCATAAACCCCCTCTTCTTTCAAGACATTGAGCAACTTCCCCACCATTTTATCCGTATAACTAACCATATCAGACATCAACTTATTGTCCTGTTTCTCTCTTAGGGAAGCATCGCTCCATTCTTTGCTATCAGGAGTCGGATAGAATGGATCATGTGTCAATACCATCGGATAATAAGCAAAAAAAGGTTTATCCTTATTCTTCCGGATAAAGTTCACGATATAGTCCGAGAAAACATCAGGTCCATATACATCTATACTTCTTGGCATAAGATCACCATCCTGCTCATAAAGGACATTAGCATATCGCTCGCCTTCATCTCTCTGTTTAGATAATTGCCATAAACAATAAGAATCAAAGCCAAAAACCTTCGGTAACCGCTCATCAAATCCCAACTGCCATTTCCCAGCTATGCAAGTCTCATAACCAGCATCTTTAGCCATATGGGCAAATGTTCTCTCTTTGGGGTTCAAATACGCAAAATGAGAATAATTCCTGAAATTATATTTTCCTGTCATTAGTTGAACTCTTGACGGCGTGCTTAATGGCTGGGAATGACAGTTCTTAAACAACATTGCAGACTCAGCCATATTATCCAAAAACGGCGTACGATAAGTGCTGCCATTCACTCCCAAACATTCATATCCCATATCGTCAGCCATTATCAATAACACATTGGGCTTTTCTTGAGCATACAAGGACAAAGCCGGGAATAAACCGATTAATAATAAATTTCTATTCTTCATAACAAAACAATTATAATGAAAACTACTATTCTACCAACCTGGATTTTGCTCTAAATTAGGGTTCAAAGAACGTTCACTATCCGGGATAGGAAGCAAATCATAATAATCCAAATAACCGTTCGGAAATTTAGTATCAATAATTCCCCCTTTATGATCTTTTATCACCAAAGGATAAAGGTTCTTTCCTATTTTCCAACGTCTAACATCAGACCAATAACGTCCTTCAAGGGCTAATTCTATCCGACGTTCATGACGCACTTTCTCCCGAGCCTCCTCCCTTGACATTGCCAAGGGCAATTCACGGATCTTGACATCATCCCTCTCCGTACGAATTCTATTCAAAATCGCTATCGCATCCGATACATTACCACCTGTTTCAATAATCGCTTCCGCTTTAGATAGTAACACATCCGCATAACGTAAAACAATGTCATTAATATATGATTGTCCTTGAGGCGGCAATTTAGCCATTTCTTGAATCCTATATTTTCTTGTACTTAAATGCTTAAGAGGATTACCCGGATGATTAAATGCTCCTTTGGGATACAAATAATCCGGAAAGCGAGAATCTAAAATGTAAGATCCTGGCAAAACAACAGTAAAAGCCAAACGAGGATCTCGATTCTCATAAGGATTCTCCGGATCTATAGGAGATCCATCTATTGTTTCATAAGCAGCCACCAAATCATCTGAAGGAACATAACGACTACCTCTGTTCTTTCCATTAGTTCCAGTCCCACAATACTGATCCAAGTATGAGCCTTGCGAATTTTCACCTTCAATATATTGGATATCAAACAATACTTCCTTATTGTTCTCATTAGCCGGATCAAACAAGCCCTCATAACTATGGAAAAGACCATATTTCTTCAACGCATCAATTTGCTCGACACAAGCCAGAACCTCCTTGTATTTACCTTGGTATAAATAGGCTCGCATTTTCATACCTAAAGCCGCTCCCTTGGTAGCACGCCCCGACTCGGGAGCATCCACTCCCAGACTGGTGATCGCAATTTCATAATCATCCAGCGCTTGTTGCCAAGTCTCCTCTAAACTCGCCCGCTTTAATAGACGAGCTTCCTCCGAAGAAATATCTGATAAGATAAGAGGTACCCCTCCATAAGTTTCAGCCAAAACAGAATATGCCAACCCTCTTAAGAAATGAGTTTCACCCAAATACATTTTTTTCTTTTCTTCTGGCAAATTCACCAAGTCTAAATTCGCCAAAAGGAAATTCGCTCGTGAAATTATCTCATAACACTTAGTCCATCGGAATGTTACTATACCTTTATCTCCCGAACTTAGGCGTCCAGCCCCTAGTTTATTAATAATTTCAGCCGTGCCCCAATTATAAGCATTCGGAGTAGCGCCATCCGTAACACCAAAGCCAAAAAGCCCTTCATTATATATAGCGCTCTCTCGCAATCCACCATATACGCCATTTAGAAGTAAAATGATATCAGATTCCCCCTCCGGAAAATCCGCAGATGTTATCTTATCTTTAGGATACAAATCCAAATAATTTTCCATGCATCCTGTAAAAGGAATACAAACTATAATTGATATGCAGTATATTAATATGTGTCTCATATTTTTAGAAATTAAGATTTATACCAAATGTAAATATTCTCGGAGTTGGATAAGAATATGCACCTGTATCAAAGGTATTTCTTTCCGGATCATATCCCTCATACCCTTTTCTTAGCATAATTGTAAATAAATTCTGGGCGTTCGCATAAACATATAATCGTTGTATCTTTAACTTAGAGGTTATTGATTCGGGAAACGCATAACCTAATTGTATATTTTTCAGCTTCAAAAAATCTATCCGATGCGTCCAAAACGATGATTGATAATTATCCCAAGAAGAGTCAAAACGCAACATCGGAATTTCCGAATCAAGGTTTTCGGGAGTCCAAGCATCTCTCCAGAATGTCGGGATAGCCATCCACTCATAAGACATCCTTGTTATATCATCTTGAATAAAGACATTCGCCTTTCCTAAACCTTGAAATAGAACATTTAAATCAAAACCTTTATAACGCAGTCCCGCAGAGATACCATAAGTAATTTTAGGAATCGTATTCCCAAGAAGTTGCTTATCTTGATAATCCAATTTCCCATCATTATTAACATCTTCATACTTCAAATTCCCCATTTGAGGTTTAAACCCATTATTTTGCATATGCTGAGCAGCCTCTTCATCCGACTGGTAAATGCCAATTGCCTTATAACCATACAATGCCTTATAAGGATACCCCTCACGCACCAGATATAACTGATCTGGAGAGTTTCCATCTTGAAATCTCGTAACCTTATTATCGATATACGTGAAGTTCAACCCCACATTAAATCCTAAACGATCTCTACTCGTCTCTAGATTATCATAGTTCACAACCAACTCAAAACCATTATTTTTCATCTCACCCACATTCTCAAACGGCGCAGTTTTATCTCCTAACACATTAGGTATCGGTAATTGAACAATAATATCCGTTGTTTTTTTGTTAAAATAATCCGCTTCTATATTCAACCTATTATTCAAGAAGCCCAAATCCACACCAATATCCAAAGAAGAAGTAGTTTCCCACGTAATATTCTCATCGACTAATGCGGTCACGGCAGCCCCCGGAGCCAAAGAACCACCATAATTATAACTTAAATCATAACTCTGATCGATCACGGTTAAATAAGGCCAATACCCCTCTATAGTTTGATTTCCTAATTGTCCCCAAGAAGCACGTAATTTCAAATTAGAAAACAGATTCAAATTTTTAATAAACGCCTCTTCACTCAAACGCCATCCGGCAGAGAAACCAGGAAAAACACCCCAACGATTCCCTCTTTTGAAACGAGAAGATGCATCCGCACGCAAATTCATCTCAAACAAGTACTTATCAGCAAAAGAATAATTCAGTCGTCCAAAATAAGAAACCATCTTCAGTCCCTCAAAATTACCCTCTCCTTGAACACCACCTGTACCTGAATCAACCTGAGTTAATCCCTCTTTTGGAGGATCTGTTCTACGAGCAAATACATTCTTAATACTATAGTTTTCCAATTGAGTACCCAATACCGCTGCCACATAATGCTTATCTACAAAACGCTTACTATAATTCAAAGTTGCCTGAAAATTATTACGCATTGTCGATATTTGCTTTCTACTCATTACAATACCGTCCTTGTTATAAGCCTTTGTTTGCATTTCAATGCCTGTATCCGTATATCCATAAATAGTCTCATTATATCTATCCGTTTCTTTCCAACTACCATTTGAAGCCCACACTACCTGTAAATTCAAGTCTTTCATAAAGTTGATAGTCGCATGAGCGTCTAAAGAAAGATAATCAGAATCCGTAGTGGAAGCCCCATTCGCCAGATGTATCAAAGGATTATATAAGGAGTACAACATCAAGCCATTCTCATCCAATGCTTGTACAGATCCGAAACGTCCATCGGCTGTGTATGGAGCAATAAATGGTGTCGCTCCACTTATTTGACGATGAACCGCTTCTAAATCAAAAGGTTCTTTCGCATTTCTTTTTGTATAGCTAAAACGTCCTCCTATTTTTAACCATGAATTTACCTTATAATCCAAATTAGACCGAATACCATATCTCGCCGCATCGGAACCAATCATAATACCATCCTGCTTAAGATAACTCAAAGATGTAAAAGCTGAAAGTTTCTCTGTTCCACTGCGTATTGACAAATTATGCCCTGTTATCAAGGCATTTTCAAAAGAAGCATCATACCAATCAGTATTTGGATATTTATATGAATCCATCCCATTCGCAAAATTAGCGATAAGTGTTTCCGGGAACAGTTTGCTAGAACCATTATTAGTCATCGCCTGATTGGCCATAGTCATATGTTCCGCACTATTGGTCACCAAATCATAATGATCTCCTAACCATTGCGTTCCAATGTATGAATTTAATTCCACCGAAGTTTTCTCATTATTATTTCCGGTCTTGGTTGTTACCAAAATAACGCCATTAGCAGCCTTCGATCCATAAATAGCAGCGCTCGCCGCATCTTTTAAAACAGAAATACTCTCTATATCGCTTGGATTGACTTGACTAAATTCGCCTTCTACACCATCTATAATAACCAATGGATCTGTATTATTTAGTGTACCCCAACCACGAACTCTTAATTGAGCACCATCATCTCCCGGTTTTCCTGAATTTTGACTGATCCACACACCTGAAACTTTTCCCGATAAAGCTTGGGAAGCGTCTGTAATAGGACGGTTCGCTAATTCCTCATCAAATTTGACAGAAGAAACAGAACCTGTCAAATTTACTTTTTTCTGTGTCCCATAACCCACGACCACTACCTCTTCCAACGCTTGTGTGTTCTCAGACAAGCGAACAGATATTTCCGAAGAATCACCAACTAACACCGTACGATCCATGTAGCCTATATAAGAAATGAGCAAAGAAGCATCTTGAGGCACAGACAATACGAATTTTCCATCCATATCCGTCACCGTCCCATTCGTCGTACCTTTTACCATGACATTGGCTCCGATAACCGGTTCTCCTTTCTCATCGAGGACGATTCCTGATACCCTCTTATCTTCTTGGAGGGAAGTGTTTCCTTTATTTTCCTTAATGGACAAGATAATGCTCTTGTCCAATACCTTATAGGTTACGTCCGTTCCATCAAAGAGCTTATTTAAGATGGAAAATACATTTTGGTTCTTCGTGTTGATAGATACCAAACGGTCTACGTTCACTTGCTTGTTATTGTAGAAAAAGCTAAACTCAGACTGAGCCTCTATCTTATCCAATACTTGTTGGACAGTCTCGTTCCTAGCTTCTAACGTCAATGAGGTTACCTGCCCATACGTACCCATAGCTTGCAATAGACCTACCGAGAGAAATAACATGAATACCATAAGTTTCATACGCAATGGAATTTTTTTCAGAATAGCAAATAAAAATTTCGCCACCCTTATTTGTTGGATGCTTAAATTATTTATCATAGATTTGTCATGATTTATTGATAATAAAAAAATAGTATCTAGGCTTGTCGCCAAACAAGCTTGCCGAAGATTTTCACACGAGAGAATACGCCAATATTTTCTCGTGTGTTTTTTATATCATTTATGGTGAACGTATTTTCATAAGCATTCGTATTAAAAGTTAACAAACTAAAGGACATCGTTAAAACAACACGACTCGAGCCTTTCCTATCTTCCCACTATCTCTTTCTGCCTTTTCCTCAAACCTATAATTTATTTTAGATGATATTTTCAAATGATCCAATATGCGAACCAAGCTCTGATCATCAAATGTTCCCGTGAAAGAATTATCCTTCAAGGATTCTTTCTCAATCACGAACTCAACATTAAATCGCTTACTCAACATCCACAACACATCTAGCAAGGAGGTGTTTCTCAATACGATACGACCATCTTTCCAAGAGACATCTCTCAATACATATACATTATCATTCGTATCAATCGAGTGAGTACGTTTATCATAGACCACTTTTTGGGCTGGTTTCATCAGCACAGACTGCTCCGTACCTCCTTGATCATAAAGCAGTTTCACCGAACCTTTCACCAAAGTAGTCGAGATAAAGTCGTTATCACGATAGGCATCCATATTAAACTCCGTACCCAAGACCTCGACCCTTATCTCGTTCGAGGTATTCACGACAAACCTCTTTTTTTCATCACTTCGTACCGAGAAAAAGGCTTCCCCATCCAAAAAGACTTCCCGCTTCTCTCCCGTAAACCGCACCGGATATTTCAGACAGGAACCTGAATTCATCCAAACCTTACTTCCATCCGGCAAATCGACAGAACTTACCATCCCATGATTAGAACGCACTTCCATGTATTGCGGCATATCCTCTTTTAACTCATTATAAATAACGGAAAGCAACAAGGGGATAAAAAGAATTGCGGCAATACGCTGAAGCCATCCCCACACGGATACCTGTCTCTGTCTTTCTATTCTTTGATGAACGACCGACAAATCCTTTTCCGTGTCAATCTTCCGGATCGTACGAGCCGTATCGATCGCCGAGCAGATATAACCAACGTCCTTGGCTATTTTCTCGTGCTCCTCTGACTCCTCGATCCAAGCGTTCACTTGCTCCCGCTCCAAAGGGTCCATGTCTCCCGAAAAATAACGTAACAACTTCGACTCATCCATATAACTGTTTTCCATGATAAAATCGCTCTTTATAATTAAGACTAACATCAAAGGAAATCTCCTAAATGAATTCTGATTTTTTTCATCCATATCGAATATTTTATTATGTTTGTATCATGCAAAAGGAGATAAACATAGAGGACAATCAACTATTCCAAGCTGTTAAGGAGGGAGATAAGAAAGCATTCGATACGCTTTTCCTTCGGTATTATCCGATGCTGTGTGCTTATGCCAAGCAATTTGTGGATTTGGAAGACGGCAAGGAGATCGTACAAGATGTCATGGTCTGGTTTTGGGAGAACAAGGAGATGCAGACGTTCGAAACGTCTCTAAAAAATTATTTATTTAAATCGGTAAGAAATAGATGCCTTACCCTCATCAGCCGGAACGAGATAAAACAGCGAATCCAGGAAAAGCTGCAAGTACACATGGAGCAACTCCATGAAGATCCCGACTTCTACATCGTAGAAGAACTAGCCGGAAAGATAGAGGCGGCCATAACGCGTCTACCAGAGAGTTACCGGGAAGCGTTTGAACTAAACCGATTCCAAGACATGACCTACAACGAGATCGCCTTTAAGTTAGGCGTATCCCCAAAAACCGTAGATTACAAAATACAACAAGCCCTAAAGATTCTGCGTCACGAGTTGAAAGAGTATCTGCCATTATTGACATTCTTGTTCACTCCGATAACGCCCATCTAAAGGACTTGCCGTACTTCTATCAGATTATCGCTTCAACGAGTTCACATATGCGTCTCGCAACGCTTGCAACTCCTTTACTTTCTCTGGATATCGCTCCGCGAAATTCTCGCTCTCCGTACTGTCTTTCTCCAGATTAGAGAGGAATAACCCTTTCTGAGACTCTCTTTTATTCGGGGTAACATCCTCCACATTTGCGATCAATTTCCAGTCGCCACAATGAACCGCCCACTGATCTCCAAAGTCAAAATGAAGTACTTTATGAGGAGAGGACTTAGAACCATCCTTTATGATAGGAACCAAGCTCTTTCCATCCACGTCCATTCCCTCAGTAGAAAGACCGCATAGCTCAACCAAAGTCGGAAACCAATCGACATTCATCGCCAACTGATTGCGCACTTCTCCTTGAGGAAGTTCTTTAGGCCAGCAGATGATAGCCGGAACCCGGATGCCCCCCTCAAACATAGAGAACTTCCCAGAACGATAAGGACCACTATAGCCACCTCCCCGGAATGTACGCTCCTCCATACTATGCCCGTTATCCGACTGGAAGACCAGAATGGTATTATCCGCCAACCCCTCGGCTGCCAAGAAAGTACGTAACTCCCCTAGATAATCATCGAAAGTAGAGACAAACGCCGCATACATTCTTCTAGGATTAGGCAGGTCCGCATAATAATCCAACCATTTCTCGCTGGGTTGCAATGGGTAATGAGGGATATTTACCGCCCAATAGATAAAAAATGGTTTCTCTTTATCTTCCGTAACGAATTTCTTGATCTCTTTCAGGTTCTCTGCAGCGAAAAAATTGCCCGGAGAATAGATCTCCCTCTCATTCTGCCACAAATCATGCCGATTCGGACCACCCCAATAATAGAAATGGGAATAATTATCCACACATCCTCCTCGTATTCCCCAGAAGTAATCGAAACCCTGTGCGTTCGGCCCTTCCTCCAAACGCTCTCCTAAATGCCACTTACCAATTAAAGCAGTACGGTAGCCATTTGACTTCATTCGTTCGGCCAGCGTTTCTTTCTCTGCCGGTAAACCATTTCTTCCCGCATTGACCGTAAGTCCGGCACGTTTGGCAAACTGTCCTGTTAGCAAAGATGCCCTTGAGACAGAACTGACAGGCGCACCATAAAATTGACTAAAACGAACCCCTTGATCTGCTAACGCATCCATATGGGGAGTACATAAATCTTTCGCCCCAAAGCAGTTCACGTCCAGTGATCCATGATCGTCCGTATAGATCAAGATCACGTTCGGATGAGCCGACTGAGCCTCAACGATACCAGCGAGCAGAAGCCCGCCGGTAGTTAAAATGAGTTGTTTTATATCCATGATTTATTTATTGAATACCATTTTCAGATGTATTACTTCCAAATATTCCACCAATCTTGCCAATCCAAATGATCCCCCGTCTTCCCTGTCTCAAAAGATCGCCTATAATCCTCCACGCTCTCTTTCAAGCACTTTTCTAATCGCTCCATTTTCTCGGGATAAGCCGCGGAAATATCATTTTTCTCACCCGGATCTTTCGCTATATTATATAATTCATATTTTCCTTTTGTATAATAAAGCTTATAATCCATATCAATCACGGCCCCTTGATAGCCGGAACAAAAAACCAAAGGTTTATCCCTCTTAGTTCCGTGATTAATAAGTTTAGGCCATAAAGACTCACCATCCAAAACAAGCCCCTCACTATAAGAAATACCCGCAATGTCCAATAACGTCGGCATATAGTCTACCGTAGAACAAGGAAGTTCTAATTTACTCCCTTTCTCCAATTTCGCAGGCCAGCACATCAGAGACGGTACCCGTATCCCACCTTCATACAGCGAACGTTTTTTACCCCGGAAATTCCCGGGAGAACCCGGAGTCTCCAACTCCGGGCCATTATCACTACAAAAGAGAATTATGCTATTCTCATATATATTTTTTACCTTTAAATAATCCACTAAACGTCCTATCTGTTCGTCTAAAGCCGTAATACAGCCATAATAATTCCGCTGTCGCATATCTAAATCCTTATATAAAGCAACAT
>ULOX01010257.1_pt1 | contig 10552 bp, 9 predicted proteins | sample 1952911 | NCBI WGS metagenome assembly ULOX01 (sample SAMEA4835613, study PRJEB28245) | human gut metagenome | biome: gut microbiome; material: fecal sample | place: Denmark | collected 2008
GGTTGGGTCCTCTTCAGCAAGCTTAGCAAGACCGTTATCGAGCTTAGCGATGTCAGCCTGGCTCTTTGGTTCAACTGCGATAGAGATTACGGTATCAGGGAATGTCATTGACTCCAATACGATAGGATTGTTCTCATCACAAAGAGTATCACCAGTACGGATATCCTTGAAACCTACACCTGCGCCGATATCACCAGCGTCGATTGTCTCCATAGGAATTTCCTTATTAGAGTTCATCTGGAACAAACGGCTGATACGCTCCTTCTTGCGTGAACGTGGGTTGTAAACATAAGAACCTGCAACAACCTTACCTGAATAAACGCGGAAGAATACCAAACGTCCCATGAATGGGTCGGTAGCAATCTTAAATGCGAGAGCTGAAGTAGGCTCATCCTCAGATGGCTTACGATCCTCTTCTTCATCAGTATCAGGGTTTGTACCTACGATATTCTCTGTATCAAGTGGTGAAGGCAAGAATGCACAAACATAGTCAAGAAGTGGCTGCACACCCTTGTTCTTATATGAAGAACCGAGAAGCATTGGAGTAAGCTCCATAGAGATAGTACCCTTGCGGATAGCAGCGATGAGCATATCCTCTGGAACCTCCTCACCTTCGAGATAAAGCTCGGCGAGCTCATCATCGAAGTTAGCTGCATTCTCAAGCATCTTATCGCGCCACTCCTGAGCCTCGTCAACGAGGTCAGCAGGAATATCCTCTACGTCATACTCAGCACCCATAGTCTCATCGTGCCAAAGGATAGCCTTCATCTTAATAAGGTCAACAAGACCCTTGAAGTTTTCTTCTGCACCGATAGGAATCTGAATAGGGCAAGGATTTGCACCAAGGATGTCCTTCATCTGCTGTACAGTCTCAAAGAAGTCTGCACCAGAACGGTCCATCTTGTTTACGTAACCGATACGTGGTACATTGTACTTGTCAGCCTGACGCCATACAGTCTCAGACTGTGGCTGAACACCGTCAGCAGCTGAATAAGTAGCAACAGCTCCATCAAGAACACGGAGTGAACGCTCTACCTCAGCAGTAAAGTCAACGTGTCCCGGAGTATCGATCAAGTTGATCTTATAAGAGTTGCCCTTATAGTTCCAGTTACAAGTTGTAGCAGCAGAGGTAATAGTAATACCACGCTCCTGCTCCTGTGCCATCCAGTCCATGGTAGCAGCACCATCATGAACCTCACCGATTTTGTGAGTTTTTCCTGTATAGAAAAGGATACGCTCAGAAGTTGTTGTCTTACCGGCATCGATGTGAGCCATAATACCGATATTACGAGTCAAATGTAAATCGCGAGTTGCCATTGTCTTTTTACCTAATTAAATATATTAGAATCTGAAGTGAGCGAATGCACGGTTAGCCTCAGCCATACGGTGCATATCTTCCTTACGCTTGTATGCGCCACCCTGATTGTTGTAAGCATCCATAATTTCAGCTGCGAGTTTGTCAGCCATTGACTTACCACTACGCTTACGAGCGAAAGCGATCAAGTTCTTCATAGAGATACTTTCCTTGCGATCAGGACGAATTTCTGTTGGTACCTGGAATGTAGCACCACCGATACGACGGCTCTTTACCTCAACCTGAGGAGTGATATTATCAAGTGCCTGCTTCCAAATTTCAAGTGGGCTCTTCTCTTCCTTAGCCATCTTTTCCTTTACGACATCAAGAGAGTTGTAGAAAATCTTATATGAGGCATTCTTCTTGCCATCAAACATAAGATGATTAACGAATTTTGAGACCTTCTGGTCGTTGAAGACTGGATCTGGAAGAACCAAGCGCTTCTTTGGTTTTGCTTTTCTCATTTTTTGTATTAAAATTATATTCTGCTTGGGGCTGTCATACGTTCTTCAACGTCCACTCTTGGACATTTACTCAACCTGTTTTTAACAATTCTCCAGCAAAACGATTAAAAAAAAACTAAATTCTTAGTCAAGAGCAAGGATAAGTTCCTGCGTTCCCCGGTTTCTTCACTTTCCCCGAGCCAGATTCCGAAGTTTTGTGTCAACCACAAGCTTACCAATCAAACAACTCAAGAACTTATCCTGCTTTTTAGTTAGGCTTTACAGCGTTGATTACTTCTTAGCGGCCTTTGGACGCTTAGCTCCGTACTTAGAGCGACGCTGTGTACGGTTTGTAACACCAGCGGTATCAAGAGTACCACGAACGATGTGATAACGTACACCTGGAAGGTCCTTTACACGACCACCGCGAACGAGCACGATTGAGTGCTCCTGCAAGTTGTGTCCCTCTCCTGGAATGTAAGAGTTAACTTCCTTAGAGTTTGTCAAACGAACACGGGCAACCTTACGCATTGCCGAATTAGGCTTCTTAGGAGTGGTTGTGTATACACGAACGCATACACCGCGACGCTGAGGGCAAGAATCCAAAGCTGGAGACTTACTCTTGTCTACCAATACTGTTCTGCCTTTTCTTACTAACTGTGAAATAGTAGGCATAATTTAAAATTTTTAATTTATATTTATTTTGTTTATTATCAACGCTTTACAACATTGCATTAATACATCTAATCTACAATGCCGTTTCGGGCTGCAAAGGTACAAACTTTTTGCTAAAATACATATATATAAAGACAAAAAAGATTTAGCAAAAAGAAGTATTTAACATAATATAACAAATGATAGCATATTTTAGTTACTCGCTAATATATGCTATCATTATTTGTTCAGCAAGATGAGAGTGTCTCATCTGCCATTGGATAAAAAGTAATATCTTTAAGCCTCACCGCTTCCGAAAGGAGCGATAGTGCGACCAGCAGCGTCAGGCTGCTGCATCTGAGGGATTTCGATAGGACCGAATTCCTTCTCATACTTCAATACATTTTCCTGAAGAGCTGCCAAGAGACGCTTTGCATGCTCAGGAGCGAGGATGACGCGAGAGCAAACCTCAGGCTTAGGCATACCAGGAAGGATGCGTGCGAAGTCGAGGATGAAATCGCTATGAGAATGAGAGATGAGTGCGAGGTTTGAATAAACACCAGAAGCTACTTCTGGCTTAAGTTCAAGCTGGAACTGCTGTCCAGCCTGTGGGTTCTTGTTATCAGACATTGTTCAATAATGTTTTTAGGTTATTATTATATATAAATATGTATAGTAGATTACGAAGGTCTTGATTTCGTAGTTTGCGTCATCTAAGACCCTCTATCTAAATGCAAATTTACTAAAAACATTTATGCTGTGCAAATTTTCAATATCATTTTTTCCATTTGAAATAGTGATATAATAGATAAAACATTAAATGAAGGACTGTAATCACGGATAAATTCCATAATATGAAAAGCAATACAACGAAGAAAAGGTGAGATTGCAAGCCTTTTATAGCCTTTGTAGTAGATTTTCTTAATAAAAGTAAGAAAAAACATAGATTAGTGCTAAAATTTAGAATTATAGGCAAAGCGATGCTGCAAGTAGCTTTCATTCAACAACTTAAATAACTTCGTTCGTTATCGAAACTATATCTCGAGCAATCTATGCTTTCTATCAAACGTATCTTTGCTTTCTACCAAAGATATTTTTGCTTACTGTCAAATGTCAACATGATTACTATCAAATATATTTTATCACAAGAAAAACCCTACATTCGAGTATCTTTTATCCCCAAAAGATACTCGAATGTAGGGTTATAGGCTTAACGAACAAAGAGGTCGTTGCCAAAGTTTGTTATCTCATACTGGTTATTATGTATTAGAAGACAAAAATCTTATAATCCTTGATACTACCAGGAGCACCCTGCTCAGCACGAGGAAGGTATTCGAGGGCAGAGATGGTCTGTACACTGCCAAGGTCAATAACCAAAAGGTGAGGGAATCCACTACCCTTCACAGTCTTCCAATAAGTAGACTCCTGAAGGTCAAATACCTTGTCGCCAGTATGGTTACCATTTTCCTCTTCGCTATCAGCATACTTGGTAGTCCAACTTTCGCGGCTCAAGCGTTTGCCATTGGCACCTTGAACATAGAGCTCGGCAATAGCAGCAATATCGCTACCATCGTGCAAGCTGCTACACTCAATAGCAAGATAACGTCCCTTGGCTGACTGACCAAACTTTACAGTCTGCCATCCATTACCAGAGTTGAAAGCACCCTTAGCGGCAGGAGTCATAGAATTGAGGTCTGGCTTGTCACCGATATTATTATGCTTATTGCTCTTTTCGAGCTGAAGTTTATTTAGTTCAGGCTTAGCCTGTCCCCAAACAACAGCATTGCGTGGACCAACAACATCAAGAACAACAACCTCATTCCTACCCTTCTTCAACCAGCATCCAGGAACATACAATGTCTGCTGAGGACCGATACTCCAAATACGTCCCATAGCATGACCATTGACATAAACCTGTCCCTTACACCATGTTTCAAAATCAAGGAATGTGTCTCCAACCTTCTTGAGGTTGAAATAGCCACGATAGTATCCAGCCTTGCCTATAACTCTGGTCGACTTGGCCTGCTTAGCGCGGTTTAGAGCATGGATGGCTGTTTGATAATCGTCAGGAATAGTACAGCTTGCCCATGTCTTTGGCTTGATAGTATATTCATTATTGCCATATTCGGTAGTAATGGTAACATCGCCTACGATACCCTTGAAGTCTTTTATGGCACGACCGAAGTTGATACGTCCCATACCCTCAACAAGAATCATAAGCTCATCACCCTTCTTTACAGCAGGAAGGTTTACAGTCTTCTCATTCTTCACACGGTCTACCTTACCTATGTATTTTCCATTTAGGAACACCTGACCGAAGTCGTGGATGTTGGCTGAGAGAGTGCTTGCAGAAGGAATCTCAGGCAAGACACAGCGATACAACATAGAGCCCCAACCCATATCCATCTCTTCAAAAGTTTTAAGACCAGACTTGGTAATAGAGTCAACACCGAAAGCAATAGAAGCAAACTCAGATAGCTGGAACTTAGGAACTGTGACGATGCTCATTGGAGCCTTAGGAATGGCAGGCATTTTTTTGCCATCGTTATATTTTGCCATCATCTTGCGCAACTCGAAGAACTTAGGAGTTGCAAGTCCCCACTCGTTGATAGGCGCATCATAGTCGTAAGATGTAACATCAGGAGCGAAGCCTGGAGAGTTAGCACCTGCCCAATGACCGAACGATGTTCCTCCGTGAGTCATATAGAGCGAGAAGCTAATACCCTTAGAGAGCATCTCGTCAATACCTTCAACCATATCCTTAGCAGGACGAGTTTCATGGCGAGCACCCCACTTATCAAACCATCCACTCCAGAATTCTGAGCACATTTTTGGAGCATCAGGACGAAGCTCACCAAGACGACGGAACTGGCTGTCAATATTGGCACCGGTACCAAAGTTCATTGTCCAAACAAGGTCATCGAGTCCATTCTTAGTGAAGTTAGAAGCCCAGTCGCATTGGAACAAAGCAGGACCTACGAGTTTGCCATCGGCATTCTTCTTATACCAGTTAGCTTTCAGCACATCGCGTATTTCGCTAACATAAGCTTTGTCTTCACCATAAGAGCCATACTCATTTTCCACCTGAACCATAATGATAGGACCGCCATTCTGAATGGTCAGCGGAGCAAGCTGCTCAGCAACCTTCTCTTCAAAAATCTTCACTCGCTGCATGAAGTAAGGGTCTTGCTCACGAAGGCGGATATCTTTTTTCTTCAAAAGCCACCAAGGCAGACCTCCCATCTCCCACTCTGCGCATACATATGGACCAGGACGAACGATTACATACATACCATTCTTCTGAGCCAAACGGCAGAAAGCAGCAACATCATTATTGCCGGTGAAATCAAACTGTCCCTCCTTCTGTTCATGGATATTCCAGAACACATAGATGCAAACAGTATTCATGCCGAGAGCCTTGCACATTTTTATGCGATGGTCCCAGTAAGCTTGTGGTATACGAGGGTAATGAACTTCGGCAGCCTTTACAACAAACGGGTTGCCATTGAGTAAGAATGTGCCCTTACCAACCGTGAAGTCGCCAGCCTTTGGAGCTGCATCAGCAGCCGAAGGTGCCATGGCCATAGTGGCAGCAAGAGCAAGTGTAGTGAATAATTTGGTTAGTCTCATAATATGATTATTGTATTAATTATCTATGCAAAGATGGTGCAAAGATAGTGTAAAATATACGAAGAGCAAAACTTTAAGAATAAAAAATAAGTATAAATGTAAAAGGTGGCGACACTAAATAGTGCCGCCACCTTTTATTATATCAATGTGGTATTGAACTAATGTCAATAACAAAAAAAATCAATAACGAAGGAAATTATTCCTTAACCTCTACCTGACGAGACTTAGTCACCATCACTGTCTTCTCAGCCTTACCGTCTACGATGACGCAACGGTTCTTGTCATTCTCTGCGAATGGCTGAACACTGTCGCCCTTAGAGTCGGTAGCGATACGGTTTGCATCGATATTGTACTTTTCAACAAGCTCTTTCTTGAAAGAGTCTGCACGCTTCTGAGCATACTTCTTGTTGAGAGCAGAAGTACCTGTACAGTAGTATCAACAACTGTGATATACTTAGGCTCAGGCTTCTTCTCCTCAGTTACTACAGGAGCTGGAGCTACAACAGGTGCAGACTTCTTAGCCTTGTTGCCGAGACGTACGCTAACACCGAGGAACAAAGAAGTATACCAGTCGTGAGAACCATTGTTAAGACGACCATTGAACTGATCGTTGTTGTTGTCGGCACGATATTCAAGGTTCAAAGAAACATCCTTTGCGATAGCCCAATCGAGCTGAGCACCGAGACGAAGGTTTGGTGAGAACTTTGAAGAGTTGTTTGTTGTCATCTCTGACCAATTCAAGCCAACACCAGCAATACCGTAGAGGTTCAAAGCACGAGGCTTGCATGAAACCAAGTTGAGAAGATTTACCATAGCATCAAACGAACCAGTAGCATACTTAAAGTTCTGCTTATCGCCAGAGAACTCGTTGTATACCTTTGATTTCCAGCCCTCAATTCCCAAACGGGTAGAAACAATAGGATTAACGTTGCGACCTATGCTGAAGCTATATACAGGCGAGATAAGATCAGACATACCTGGAGTGTTAGGGAGCTGGATACCACCCTGAGCACTAAAGAACCAAGTTGGCTGGCATTCGCATCCACCGCAGCAAGCCTTGCCTTCATTGTCGCAAGAATGAGCATTTGCTGACATTGCTGAAAGAACAGCTGTCAATGCAATAACAAATATCTTTTTCATTGTTAATTTCACTTTTTAATGATTAGAATGTCAACTTAGCTGTGAGCTGCATACGCCAACGGCTGTAGTAGTCAGAGTATGAACGCATATCGTAAGAACCCTTGTTTGTGAACTGATAACCTGTTTTCTTGCTCTCAACAACCGCACCTGCATTGTTTACCTTGTATACCTTCATGCTACCATAAGAAAGTGGTGAGTAGTAGTTGAAGCCACCCTGTGACAATGTAGCACCCCACTTCTTGTTCAACATGTTGGTGAAGTTGATGATATCAAGACCAATCTGGATGTAGCGAATGTCCTTACCCCACTTGAAACCAAACTTGTGGTCTACGTGAAGGTCGAGACGATTCTCCCAATCCTCATTGTCGCAGTTGCGTTCGAATTACTGTCCACGATGGTTCTTAACATACTTCTCGCTCGACAACCACTGCTTAAAGTCTTCACCCTGCTGCTCTGGAGTCTTTGTAACAGCACCTGTTTTCTTATTTGTTACAGGAACAAACAATCCCTTAGCAACCATAGCGTCAACCTCAGCATCTGTTGGGATATACATCAAGTCGTTGTAGCCACCATCACCATTAAGGTCACCATTTACATATATAGAATATGGTGAACCTGAGTTACCTGTGTAGATAAGACCTATAGTAGTCTTGTTGTCAATAGTGCGACCAGGGTTGTGGTTCCAATTGATGTGCTGGTAAGCAGAAACCATTACCTGGTGAGGGATATTGAAGTTTGACTTAGCAAGCTCTGGGCTATTAGGATTGCCGTGAGTATAGTTGTACTGCCAGTTAGAAGCAGCAACAGAAGAAGAACCATTGTTGATGGTCTTAGACAATCCGTAGGTGTAGCTTGCCATAAGGTCGAGACCAAAGTCGAACGACTTCTCAGCCTTAACAGAAGCGCTATAGCTATAACCCTTAGAAACATTCTCGAGTACATAGATACCTGAGTAGTCACCTCTCTTGAACATAGGACGAACATCACCGAAGTCTGCCAAGCCCTGAGCCTGAGCCAAAGTCTTACCAGTTTCGATAACATTGTAGTTCTTAACAATCATATCGTTGAGAGTCTTAGAGTAGATACCCTCAACAGTCCAGTTGATACCAAGGAGCTTGAAGTCAACAGCAAGGTTTGCACGAAGCTGCTGAGAGAACTTGAAGTCCTTATCGAAAGCATTGATAGTCTGTAGCTTCTGTGCAGGAGTTGTTGGGTTTACTGTTGGGTCTGCCTTATAAGCATTATTAGCATTGTACTGAACTGTGATGCCATCAGTATTATATGTATTATAAGAGAACTGAGCAACACCAGTGTTAGAGAAGTTGTTTGAAATCCAAACGAAAGGTACACGACCAGTGAAAATACCTACACCACCACGTACGATAAGACTGTTGTTCTTAAGTGTGTTCCAACGGAAGCCAAGACGTGGCGACCACATTGGCTTAACAGCAATCTTCTGGTTTGTCTTAAGATTCCAGCCCTTCTGTGCTGCATATACATTGAATTCACCATTCTCCAATGGAGTATCAAACATGATTGGCATATCAGCACGAAGACCATAAGTGAGGTCGAAGTTGTCGGTTACAGCCCACTTGTCCTGTACATAGAAACCAAACTGACCTGCAGAGAACTTAGGAGTCCAATTCTTTGTACCAGCAACAGACTCAACAGCCTGACCATAACGGAAACGGTTTATATTGCCAGCGAAGAAGTCGGTTGGGTTGCTAAATTCGTATGTACCATAGAGATCCTGGCAGAAAAGGTTGCCAAACTTATAGAATTCCTCGTGTGTACCGAGAGTGATGGCGTGACGACCTGCATTGATAGTGAAATTGTCAGTAAGAGTATAGATGTCTTGATCCAAAGCATTAGCCATAGAAGAACGCTCATTACCGATACACAATGTACCACCACCAACGTTAGAAATCTGAATCATTGGGAATGGATCACCAGGATTACGCTTGTCGCGAACAGATGTCCAGCTTGCATGGAACTCGTTGCTCATATTGTCACCAATACGGCTGTTGAGTTCGAATACCAATGCACTTGTCTTTGAGCAGAAGTCGAAAGCATAGTCGTTGGTTACAAGATTCGTTGCTGTAGCAGTTTTATTATTTTGCTTAGCATCAACGAATGACCAACGCAAAGAAGCATGGTTGCGGTCGTTGATATTCCAGTCGAGCTTCAAGCCTACCTTATCAGAATATGTATATTCCTTTGGTGTGCCAAGAGTACCACGATAGGTTACACCCTGAGCTGCAGCATCAGTTCTTACCTTGTCAAGAATCTGGTTTGCTACACCAAAGTCTATCTTTGACATACCATTGTTTGTAGAGAAAGCATTTTCGTACTCTTTCTTAGAGCGCTCGAAGTTAGCGAAGAAGAAGAGCTTGTCCTTAACGATAGGACCACCGAGAGTAGCACCGAGAGTCCAGTCGGTCATATCACCATAGTCTGCAGACTCTGAACCATCATGCTTCTCGTACTTGTTAGATACCATGTCGCCATTCTGGAAGTAAGAATAAACACTTCCGTGGAACTCGTTGGTACCAGACTTGGTGATAGCGTTGATAGCACCACCTGTAAAACCAGACTGACGGACATCGAAAGGAGCGATAGAAACGTGGAGCTGATCAATAGTCTCCATAGAGAATGGCTGTGTACCTGCCTGACCACCGTTAGCACCATTAGAAGTCAAACCGAAAACGTCGTTTGACATGGCACCATCAATCTGGATGGCATTATAACGGTTGTTAGAACCTGCGATGTTGATAGCACCACCCTCAGTAACCTTAACAAAAGGATTTACACGAGCAATGTCAGCAACGCTGTGGTTGATAGAAGGAAGTTCTTGGATCATACGGTTGCTAATGGTCTGGGCTGCACCATTACGAGTGCCGTTTACACCAGCCTGACCGCTAACTACAACCTCTCCCAAGGTCTTGGTATCGTCAGCCAACCATACCTTAAGATTGTAAGATTCACCGAGAGACAAGGAAATGTTCTCGAACTCTTTTGTCTGGGCACCGATGTAAGACACAGTCACTGTGTAAGGACCACCGGAACGCATACCCTGGATAGAGTAAATACCCTTGGCGTTGGTAACAGCTGCATACTTGGTACCTGAAGGTACGTGAACGGCCTGTACGGTAGCACCGATAACATCCTCACCGGTTGCCTCGAGTGTTACTTTACCGTTGATGCCAGAAGTTGTACCTGAGCCATTGCTGATGACAAAACCATCATCAACATAGCAGCAAGAAAAGCAATCTTTTTCTGCATAACTTTTGTAATTTGTTAATTAACGTGAGTTCGACGAATTAGAATAAGG
>ULOX01012692.1_pt1 | contig 10291 bp, 5 predicted proteins | sample 1952911 | NCBI WGS metagenome assembly ULOX01 (sample SAMEA4835613, study PRJEB28245) | human gut metagenome | biome: gut microbiome; material: fecal sample | place: Denmark | collected 2008
GCGATTCGTCGTGGAAACGCTTGGTTGTGAATTCTGCTGCATCTTTCGCTATTAGTAGTGGCACAACATGGGCTTTGAAGCATGTCGTCAACCGTGAACGTCCTGATGGCACCGACAACAAATCGTTTCCTTCTGGTCACACTACTTTTGCCTTTGCTGGTGCCACCATATTATATAAGGAGTATCAGCATACTTCCAAGTGGATAGGCATAGCAGGATATGGAGTAGCTGCTTTGACAGCTGCCGACCGCATCAGACGCAACCGCCACCATTGGGAGGATGTAGCAGCAGGAGCAGCTATTGGTGTAGGCGGCACCATGCTCGGATATTATCTTGGCGACTTGATAACGGGCGAAGAAAGCAACTATTCCGTAGGCATCTCCGCCAACACCATCTCGCTTTGCATACATTTATAAAGGAAAAATTTATAAAGGAAAACCAAGACCATATAAAGGAAAACTAAGACTATAAAATAAAAATACGTCCTCGTCCGAAGTCGTTTCTACGACTTCGCTCCTTTACACCCGCCCCATATGCAAACGATTGCGCAATATAATATTTCTCTAACTTCAATATTTCTGCAAATTATTAAAGTAGAATATTTAACTTTGGACCAAAATACCAATAACTACAAAATTTTACTATTGCTATGAACTTAAATTTCAACATAAACTACGATACCATTTTCGGAGAAGAACTGGTATTGAATATCATACATCATGGCAAAAACCATGATAAAGATTCTGTATCGCAATACAGAATGGGCACCATCGACGGTCATCATTGGAACTACCAGATGAATGCCAAAAAAGAATGTGACAGCATTGATTATTTCTATAGCATCGACAACTCGGGCACCGAAAAGCGCCACGAGTGGACAACAATACCTCATCGCCTTGAGCTCAACGCTCGCAAGGCTAACACTTATCATATATACGACAAGTGGATTGCTCTGCCTGAGGATTCATACCTCTACAGCTCAGCTTTCACCGACTGTATAAACCGTCGCTCGCAGACCACTCTGAAAGAGTCGCAGGCAAGCAAGGTGGTGAGACTCGTCGTTAGAGCGCCACAGCTCAAGAGCAACCAACGATTGGTGGTTACAGGTGCAGACGACGTGCTGGGTGCTTGGACCATCGACAAGGGACTGAAGATGACAGAGCACAACAACAACGAATGGGTGGTTGATATCAATGCCGACTCGCTGAGTGGCAACAAGATAGAGTTTAAGTTTGCTGCCATCGACGCCAACAACGAAAAGGACGCTATCTGGGAAACATGCATGAACCGTACCGTCGAGGTGGCTCATCTTGCCGATGGCGACATCTCTGTCTACGACCTCGACCAGGCTTTCTTCCCTATCTGCAACACCAAGGTGGCAGGAACCCTCGTGCCTGTATTCTCGCTTCGCTCTAAGAGCAGCTTTGGCATTGGCGACTTCGGCGACTTGAAGAAGATGATAGACTTCGTTTCGCAGACCGGACAGCGAGTACTGCAGATATTACCTATCAACGACACCACTATCACTCACACATGGACAGATAGCTACCCTTATAGTTGCATCTCTATTTTTGCTATACATCCGCAGTATGTAGACCTCAACCAGCTTCCAGCAATTGCCGATAAAGCTAAGGCAAAGAAGTATGAGGCTTTGCGCATAAAACTCAACGCTCTTTCGCAGATAGACTACGAGGCTGTGAACAATGCCAAGACAGAATACCTAAAGATAATATTCGTGCAAGAGGGCAAGCGCATCATGGCTTCGGCAGAATATAAGGCTTTCTTCGAAGAATCTCAGTCATGGCTCGTACCTTACGGCCACTATTGCATGCTCCGTGACAAGAATGGCACAGCCGACTTCACAAAATGGGAAGGCAACGAGACATGGAACGAGGACGACCGCGAAAAACTCACAAATCCTCGTACCGCACTATATAAAGAGGTGGCATTCTACTATTTCGTGCAGTTCATCTTGAGCTCACAGATGAAGGCTGCCCACGACTACGCACGCTCTAAGCATGTGATACTGAAGGGCGATATTCCTATCGGCGTAAACAGATATAGTTGCGACGTTTGGATGGAGCCTAAATACTTCAATATCAACAGCCAGGCGGGTGCTCCACCTGATGATTTCTCTGTGAATGGTCAGAACTGGGGATTCCCAACATACAACTGGGATGAGATGTTGAAAGACGACTGCATATGGTGGGTACGCAGATTCCAAAACATGTCGAAATTCTTTGATGCCTACCGCATCGACCATGTGCTTGGTTTCTTCCGCATCTGGGATATTCCTATCGACTCCGTACACGGACTGCTCGGACAGTTCTCGCCTTCGCTCGCTATGAGTCGCGAGGAGATAGAGGCTTACGGACTAAGATTCCAAGAGGATCATTTCACTCGTCCTTTCATCACAGACTGGATTTTGGACCGCATATTCCATGAGCGTGCCGAGGAGGTTAGACGCCGCTATCTCAATCATGCTCACGACGATGTATACAATCTAAAGCCAGAATACGACACTCAGCGCAAGATAGAGGCTGCTTTCGAGGCTGAGCACCAGGCTATGGTTGCCAACAAGGCTGACCAAGCGGCTTTGCAGGCTCACAACAACTTGCGCGACGGTTTGTATGCCCTGGTTAGCAACGTGCTGTTCATTCGCGACCGCAAGGATGCCAATAAGTTCCATCCTCGCATCTCGGCACAGCTCGACTTCACCTACGAGGCTCTCTACGATTGCGATAAGGCTGTGTTCAACCGTCTGTACAACGACTACTACTATCATCGCAACAACCAATTCTGGTATCGCGAGGCTATGAAGAAGTTGCCTAAGCTGGTGCAGGCTACACGCATGCTGGTATGTGCCGAAGACCTCGGCATGGTGCCTGACTGTGTGCCATGGGTGATGGACGAACTAAAGATATTGTCGCTCGAATTGCAGTCGATGCCTAAGGACCCTACCGTACGCTTCGGACATCTTTCGCGCAATCCATACCGCTCGGTATGCACAATATCATCTCACGACATGCCTACACTTCGCCAATGGTGGGACGAGAACATAGAGCGCACTCAGAGCTACTACAACACCATGCTCTATCGTTCGGGTGGCGCTCCACATCCATTGCCAGGATGGCTTGCTCGCGACATCATCTATCGTCATCTTGCATCGCCATCTATGCTCTGCGTATTGAGCATACAAGATTGGCTTGCTATAAGCGAACGTCTGCGCCTTGCCGACCAAAATGCTGAGCGTATCAACATCCCTGCCAACCCTAAGCATTATTGGCGCTATCGCATGCACTTGAATATCGAAGATCTTATCTCCGATCAGGAGTTTACGGGCGAAATTTCAGGTATGATCGAAGAAAGCGGAAGAAGACAATAACCACATAATAACAAGGGAAGCTATGGATGTCAGCAACATGGCAGCCATAGCTTCTTTTCTTTTAAAAAACGCCCCCATATAATCCATAAGCAACTAATAGCTAAAAATATATGAAAAAGTTTAATATCATCGTTTCAGCACTTTTCATGCCTCTGCTTGCTTTGGCTCAGAGTGTGACATCGCCTGATGGCAACGTCTCGGTAACATTCTCTTTGACCGAAAAGGGACAGCCTACCTACGAGATGAGCTATAAGGGCAAGACTGTATGTAAGCCATCTCACTTAGGATTGGAGTTGGCTAAGGACAAGCATGCCTCTAAAGGTATGGAGGAAACCGACCTCATGGACGGCTTAAAGGTTACCAGCACCAAGACTTCATCGTTCGACGAGACTTGGACTCCTGTATGGGGCGAAACCTCTACCATCCGCAACAACTACAACGAGATGGAGGTAAACCTCAACCAGCCATCCTCAAAGCGCAACATCACCATCCGCTTCCGTGTGTATGATTATGGTATGGGATTGCGTTATGAATTTCCACAGCAGGAGAGCCTCAACTATTTCGTAATCCAGGAGGAGCACACACAGTTTGCCATGGCTGGCGACCATACTGCTTACTGGATTCCTGGCGACTACGACACTCAGGAGTATGAATATCAGATTACTCCGCTCACAGGTATCCGCCCTATCATTGCCAAGAAGCGCGAGTCGTACAAGAGCAATTCTTCTACCACAGTATTCTCTGACACAGGCGTGCAGACTTCGCTGCAGATGAAGACTAAGGATGGACTTTATATCAACATCCACGAGGCTGCCTGCTTGGATTATCCTACTATGCACCTCAACCTCGACGACAAGACTCTGACCTTCGAGTCGTGGCTAACTCCTGATGCTGTAGGCCGTAAGGGCTTCATTCAGACTCCTTTCAACACTCCTTGGCGTACTGTCCTTGTGAGCGATGATGCTCGCGATATGCTGTCTTGCAAGTTGACTTTGAACCTCAACGAGCCTTGCAAGATTGAGGATACTTCTTGGATTCACCCTACAAAGTATTGTGGCGTATGGTGGAACATGATCGTTGGCACCAAGACCTGGAGCTATACCAACGACCTGCCTTCTGTTCGCCTTGGCGTAACCGACTACAGAAAGTGCAAGCCTAATGGCACTCATGGTGCTACCAACGAAGAGGTGAAGCGCTATATCGACTTTGCTGCAAAGAATGGTTTGCAGGAGGTATTGGTAGAAGGATGGAACGAAGGTTGGGAAGACTGGTTCGGACATCAGAAGCTCGACGTCTTCGATTTCGTTACTCCATATCCTGACTTCGATATCAAGATGCTCAACGAATATGCTCACTCTAAGGGTGTGAAGCTGATGATGCACCACGAGACTTCTTCTGCCGCTCTCAACTACGAGCGCCACTTGGAGGATGCTTTCAACTTGATGAACAAATATGGCTACGATGCTGTGAAGACTGGTTATGTGGGCGACATCATTCCACGTGGTGAATATCACTATAGCCAGCTCATGAACAACCACTATCAGCGTGTCATCGAGACTGCTGCCAAGCATCATATAATGGTGAATGCTCACGAGGCTACTCGCCCTACAGGTATCTGTCGCACATGGCCAAACCTTGTTGGCAACGAGAGTGCGCGTGGTACTGAGTATGAGGCTTTTGGTGGCTCTGTGCCTTATCATACCGTGATGTTGCCATTCACCCGTTTGCAGGGTGGTCCGATGGATTATACCCCTGGTATCTTCGAGACCAAGCTTTCTGAGTGGAGCAACAACCAGAGCTATGTTCATACCACTCTCTGTGGTCAGCTTTCGCTCTATCTCGTGATGTATAGTCCGTTGCAGATGGCCGCCGACCTCCCTGAGCATTACGAGAAGTACGACGATGCCTTCCAGTTTATCCGCGATGTGCCTTGCGACTGGAGCGACTCTAAATACCTTGAGGCTGAGCCTGCTAAGTATATCACCGTGGCTCGCAAGGACAAGAAGAGCGACAACTGGTTTGTAGGTGGTAAGACTGATGCTGCTCGCACATCTGTAGTAAAGCTCGACTTCCTCGACAAGGGTAAGAAGTATGCTTGCGCCATTTATCAGGATGGCAAGACTGCCGACTACGAGAAGAATCCAAAATCTTACCAAATCATCCACAAGACCGTTAAGAAGGGTGATGTATTGAAGATTAAAGAAGCACGTGGCGGTGGCTTCGCTATATCACTTAAAGCATTGTAAGCAATATGAAAAAACTACTGATAATGGCACTTATGGCAGGAAGCCTCAGCGCTTATGCTCAGCAGGCTACCAATAAGCAGGGCGACGGTCAGCAGACTTTCGACGAGATGACATACTCGAAGGAGGCTACGGCATTTCGCCTCAATGCTCCCTCTAAAGCCAAGGGAGTGAAGATACATATCTATAATGAGGGCGCTGGTGGCGACAGGGTACAGACGGTGAAGATGAAACGTACCGCCACAGACACGTGGACTGCCAACGTGAAGGGCGACCTGAAGGGTAAGTTCTATACCTTCCAAGTAGAGACCGCCAAGAAGACTATGCAGGAGACTCCTGGAGTATTTGCTAAGGCTGTGGGCGTGAATGGCAAGCGTGCTGCCGTGATAGATATGGCAGAGACAAACCCTGAGGGATGGGATGCCGACAAGCGACCATTGACAAAGTCGCCTACCGACCTCGTGATCTACGAGCTCCACCATCGCGACTTCTCTATATCGCCAACTTCGGGCTTGAAGAGCAAGGGCAAGTTCCTTGCTCTCACCGAGCCTAAGGCTATATACTATCTGAAGACCCTTGGCGTGAATGCCATCCACATTCTGCCATCGTTCGACTTTGCTTCTGTCGACGAGTCGCAACCTAATGTGGCACAATACAACTGGGGCTACGACCCTTTGAACTATAATGTGCCAGAGGGCTCCTACTCTACCGACGCCACCAAGCCAAGCGTGCGCATAAAAGAGTTTAAGCAGATGGTGCAGGAGTTGCACAAGGCGGGCATCCGCGTAATCCTCGACGTGGTCTACAACCACACTTTCAACATCAACGAGAGCAACTTCACCCTCACCTACCCAGACTACTATTATCGTACCACTAAGGACGGCAAACCTTCAGACGGTTCGGGCTGTGGCAACGAGACAGCAAGCGAGAAACCGTTGATGAGAGAGTTTATAATAGAGTCGGCACTATATTGGGCTAAGGAGTACCACATCGATGGCTTCCGCTTCGACCTTATGGGCGTTCACGACATCGAAACCATGAACCTCATTCGCAAGGCTCTCGACACCGTAGACCCTAACATATATATATATGGTGAGGGATGGAGCGCAGGACAATGTGCTTATCCTACAGAGAAACTGGCTACGAAAGCCAATGCCAAGCAGCTTGACCGCATAGGAGCTTTCTGCGACGATATGCGCGATGGCATTCGTGGTCCTTTCAGCGACGACCATAAGTCGGGCATCCTTGGCGCCATTGCCAACAACGAGGAGAGCATAAAGTTTGGTATCGCTGGTTGCATCGACCATCCTCAGATAGACCTCAACAAGGTGAACTACTCTAAGGCTGCATGGACAAACTCGCCTGCGCAGATGATAGCTTACGTAAGCTGCCACGACGATATGTGTCTCGTAGACCGCTTGAAAGCAAGCATCCCTGGCATCACCACCGACGAGATTATACGTCTCGACCTCCTGGCTCAGACCTTCGTCTTCACCGCCCAGGGCGTGCCTTTCATCTATGCTGGCGAAGAGGTGTTGCGCGACAAGAAGGGTGTGCACAACAGTTATAAGTCGCCAGACTACATCAACGCCATCGACTGGACATACAAGGACCGCTACCCTCAGGTATTCGACTACTATCGCTCGCTGATAGAACTTCGCAGAAACCACCCTGCCTTCCGCATGGCTGATGCCGACATGGTACGCCGTCATTTGGAGTTCCTCGATGCTCCACAGAATGTTGTAGCTTTCAGACTGAAAGACCATGCCAACGGCGATGCATGGCAAGACATCATCGTAATAATGAATGGCAACAAGACTGCACAAAAGGTGAACATCCCACAGGGTGCATACACCTCAGTATGTCAAAATCAACAGATAAACCTATCTGGTATCACCACTATTGAAGGCAACTCAGTAGAAGTGGCACCACAAGAAGCATTGATAATAGTAAAATAACATCATCATGAAGAAAATACTTACCGCCCTACTCTTGGGCACAACGCTAACAATGAATGCAGCTGTGAAAATAGACCGCATAGAACCTACAAACTGGTATGTAGGAATGAAAGACGCAAGTCTACAACTTATGGTTTACGGCAAGGATATCAAGAGTGCCGAGGTTACTACTGACTACCCTGGCGTAAAGATTGATAGCCTCGTACGCTTAGACAGCCCTAACTATCTGCTTGTATACATGAACATTGCCGACGCACAGCCAGGCACCATGTTGCTACAGTTCCAGCAGGGCAAACAGAAGAAGAAGGTGAGCTACGAGCTCAAGGCTCGCGAAATGGCTGGTGCCGACCGCCAAGGCTTCACCAATGCCGACGTGCTCTATATGCTCATGCCTGACCGCTTTGCCTCTGGCTCTACTGCCAACGACCAGGTGAAAGGGATGAGAGCCTATACCACCAACCGCAACGAGCCATCCTTGCGCCATGGTGGCGACCTCGAAGGTATACGCCAGCATCTCGACTATTTCAAAGAGCTCGGTGTTACTGCACTTTGGTTTACTCCGGTATTGGAGAACAATTCGCCAGACCACGGCAAGAGCAGCACATACCACGGCTATGCCACAACAGATTATTATCGCGTAGATCCTCGCTTCGGTAGCAACGAAGAATATCGCCAGCTATGCGCAGAGGCTCATCAGAAGGGACTGAAAATCGTTATGGACATGATTTTCAACCATAGTGGCTTCGAACACCCTTGGGTGGCAGATATGCCTTCAAAGGATTGGTTTAACACTCCAGAATGGCTGTTGCCTGAAAACCAAGCTAAGACAAAGTCGCTGAACACCGTGGATGGCGCAGCCAAAGTGGGCGACAAATATCTGCAAACAAGCTATAAGCTAACTCCTGTAGTAGACCCATACGCTTCGAAGGTAGACTTACACGAAACCGTTGACGGATGGTTTGTGCCAACAATGCCTGACCTGAACCAGCGCAATCCGCACGTAATAAAATATCTCATCCAAAACTCTAAGTGGTGGATAGAAACCGTAGGCATCGACGGCATCCGTATGGACACCTATCCTTATGCCGACCGCGCAGCCATGGCACAATGGATGAAGGAACTGGGCGAGGAATATCCTAACTTCAATACCGTGGGCGAAACATGGGTTACCGAGCCTGCTTATACCGCTGCATGGCAGAAGGATAGCAAGCTGCAGACACAAAACAGCTATCTGCCAACGGTTATGGACTTCGCCTTCTACGACCGCATAAATGCAGCTAAGCATGAGGAGACCGACGAATGGTGGAACGGATTAAACCGCATCTACAACAGCCTCGTCTACGACTATCTATACGAAGACCCTGCCCACGTAATGGCATTCATTGACAACCACGACACAGACCGTTTCCTTGGCAATGGCAAGGATTCTACAGCTCTTCGTCAGGCATTGGCATTGCTGCTCACCATCAATCGCATACCTCAGCTCTATTATGGTACAGAGATATTGATGAACGGCACTAAGGAGATTACCGATGGCAACGTGCGCAAGGATTTCCCTGGCGGATTCCCTGGCGATACAGTAAATAAGTTTACCGCTGAGGGTCGCACCAAAGCCGAGAACGAGATGTTCAACTGGCTCTCTCGCCTGCTCCATTGGCGTCAGGGCAACGAGGTTATCACCAAGGGCAAGCAGACTCAGTTTATACCTTACAATGGTGTCTACGTGATTGCTCGCCAGTATAATGGCAAGACCGTGATGACAATCCTCAACGGTAAGCGCTCTGACAACAGTCTCAAGGTGGAACGCTATGCCGAGATCATCGGTTCTACCACCTCAGCTACGGATGTTATCACAGGTCAGAAGGTTGACCTCGGAAGCGACATCAAGCTCAGCCAGCGCCAAGCGCTGATACTTGAGTTTTAAGTAGTTTGTTTTTAGCATACTGTTTACCTTACTTTAGTTTTAATAATAGTAGAGTGTTTGAATTATCCTTTAATTCTTCATTCTACTTTTTTTATTTTCCCACCTCTTCGTTCTTCACTCTTCATTCTTCCCTCTTCACGGCTCAATAGATATTTCATGGGGAATAGTTGCAACAACCAGCCTGGAAGGCTGTACACATCGGCTTGCCGATGTTGGTAACCGCGTACATACTCGGAACGATAGTGACGAGGATGTGCGCAGTTTTACTTGTAAGTAAGCAATAGCCTGGAAGGCTTTAACTTGGTCTTTCATTATGCAAGCATTCTTTCTGCAGTAAAACATAAGCGAGTCTTTCTCATGGCGCTAGCCTTGTGTTGTATTTGTTGTACATGTTGTATTTGTTGTCTTAAAAACCACAACCTACTTTTGTCTTGCTTGCAATAAAGAAAACAACAAATACAACCTATACAACTTAAACAACTTCAGATAGTCTTTAGGCTATAAAAAAGATTTGAGTTATCTGCCTAAGCTGAATGTCGAGGTAAAGCCTTCCAGGCTATTGTCTGCTTGTGCTTTTCTACCGAGGGCGTTGCCCCGGTTACCTACATCGGCAAGCCGATGTGTATTGCCTTCCAGGCAAGGCCTTAGCTGTCCCATAGTTTTATCGGTAGAGCCTAACATTAAACATATCCTTATCTCTCTCATATTCAATGAGAAAGATAAGGATTTTATTATTTTTCACGTATAAGACAACAAGTGTTTCAGAAAAAAACAGTACCTT
>ULOX01016258.1_pt1 | contig 10135 bp, 5 predicted proteins | sample 1952911 | NCBI WGS metagenome assembly ULOX01 (sample SAMEA4835613, study PRJEB28245) | human gut metagenome | biome: gut microbiome; material: fecal sample | place: Denmark | collected 2008
CAAGAAGCTTTCAAATGGATTTAAAAAGCTTGCGAATAATAGGATGAAGCCATCTCCTAGATTGAAGTATCCGTCTAATGCGTTTGGTACTTTGATGAACATGGTTGCGACAAATACAAGTGCCATACCTAGTCCTGTTAGTACGATTTCATATGTTTGTTTGTTTTTCATGATCTTTCCTTCTTTCTGTAACTTAGTGATTATTATACTTGTTTCTGTATATAAAAAAATATACAATTATAAAAAATAATTAGGGGACAGTTGCATGAAGAAATATCAAGTAATTTATGATTTGTATAAGGAGTCGATTCTTTCTGGAATTTTAAAGTATGGGGATCGTGTGGATTCAATTCGTGAATGTGTAAAGAAGATGAATGTGTCTAAGACCACGGTGGAAAATGCATATAATAAGTTGGTTTTGGATGGGTTTATTTCAAGTCAAGAAAAAGTGGGATATGTAGTGAGTATGAATCCGGAGCGTATCATACTGCATCAGGAAATTTTGGATTATAGTTCGAGTCATAAAGAAAAATCGTATGATTATGATTTTCGGATTCAGTCGGTTTCTTTTGATTCGTTTGAAACGACAATTTGGAAACGATATATGAAGGGTGTTTTGAATGATAAGCGGTTGATGTCAAGTTATGGTCTAGCGCAGGGTGAGTATGGATTAAGACAGGCTCTATGTAAGTATGTATATCAGAATCGGAATATTTTGTGTTTTCCTGAGCAGATGGTGATTGGTTCAAACTATCAGTCTTTGTTGTATATATTTTGTGGGATGTTAGACAAATCAAAGGTGATTGGTTTAAGTACTTTAGTAGATGATCAGGCTAAGCAGGTGTTTTTGTCGTATGGTTTTCATGTTGAATATTTAAATCCAGATTCTTTTGTGAAGGATATTCAAAGGTTGAATGTGGATGTTGTCTATGTGAATACGACTTGTTTTACGTCTAATAGACAGTCTATGAGTGAAAGAATTCGTGAGGAATTAGTTTCCTTAGAGAATGTTTTGATTCTTGAGGATGATTATAATGGGGAGCTTGTGTATGCTTCTAAAATCAAGACTTCGTTGTGTTCGAAAAGTAAGAATGTGATTTACTTTTCTTCGTTTTCAAGACTATTATTACCGAGTCTTCGTATTGGGTATATGATTTTAAATGAGGAGTATATGCGTAAGTATAGTGCTTCTTATTTTGGTCCAACGACGAGTAAAATTGAGCAGGTGGCTTTTACACAGTATATTGTGGATGGGTATTTGCAGAAGCATTTAAGAAAGCTTGTTCGTGAGTATAAGGAGAAGCATTTATATTTAAAGAAATTGTTGGACACGTATATTGGTTGTTCGTATATTTTGGATGAGACGTATATGGCGTATTGGTTAAATTTAGATGTGGATATATCACGCTTTCGAGATTTGTGTGAATCGAATCGTGTCGCAATTAGTATTTTAAATGGGCGTATTGGATTGTCTTTTGCGAGTATGAGTAAAGAATTGATGTTAGATGGTGTGATTCGTCTTGCAGAAATATGGAAAGAGTGTTAAAATTTTATCGATTCGACAGTGAAGAAGATAAGTAGAATTAAAAGTTCTTGTGTATAGAGAGAGGGCGTTTGGTGAAAGCTCTTCGAGATTTTTAGTTTGAAGCTACTTTGGAGTTGAAACGTAGTCGGCGTTAACGAGTGAATTGAGGGCATTTTTCGATTTTGAAAAATGAACTAGGATGGTACCGCGTAATTATACGTTCCTAGAAATAGGAGCGTTTTTTTATTGGAGGAAAGAAAAGATGAAACAATTAACTGGTAATCAGATTCGTCAGATGTTCTTGGATTATTTTAAATCTAAAGGGCATATGATTGAGCCGGGCGCAAGTTTGATTCCACATAATGACCCAACATTATTATGGATCAATGCGGGTGTTGCGGCTTTGAAAAAATATTTTGATGGTAGTGAAAAACCAGCTTCAAATCGTATTGCGAATGCGCAGAAGTCAATTCGTACAAATGATATTGAAAATGTGGGTCGTACAGCTCGTCACCACACTTTCTTTGAAATGTTAGGTAACTTCTCGATTGGAGATTATTTCAAGGATGAGGCCATTCAGTTTGCGTGGGAATTTTTAACAAGCGAAGAATGGATGGGTATTGATAAGGACAGATTGTATGTGTCTGTATATACAGATGATGCGCGTGCTTATGAAGTATGGACTACAATTTGTGGTGTAGATCCTAGTCATATTTTAAAGACAGATGATAACTTCTGGGAAATTGGTAAGGGACCTGGTGGACCTGACAGTGAAATTTTCTTTGATCGTGGAGAAAAATATGATCCTGAAGGTTTGGGAGAAAAATTATTCTTTGATGAAATGGAAAATGATCGTTATGTAGAAGTATGGAATGTTGTATTCTCTCAATATGATTGTGATCCAAGTATTGATCGTAAAGACTATAAGGAACTTCCTCAGAAGAATATTGATACAGGTATGGGTCTTGAGCGTTTGGTTGCCTTAGTTCAGGATGGAGAAACAAACTTTGATACCGATTTATTCTTACCTATTATTCGTGCAACAGAAGCTATGGCGAAACATCCTTATGAAGGTGAATATAAGATGGCTTACCGTGTTATTGCGGACCACGTTCGTACAGTGACTTTTGCGTTGAGTGATGGTGCTAACTTCTCAAATAGTGGTCGTGGGTATGTACTTCGTCGTGTACTTCGTCGTGCAGTTCGTTATGGTTTAAAATTAGGTTTGGATGAACCATTCTTATATAAACTAGTTCCTGTTGTTGCGGATTTAATGCAGGATTTCTATCCTTATTTGCAGGAGCATGTTGCGTTCAACCAGAAGTTGATTAAGGTGGAAGAAGAAACTTTCAAGAAGACTTTAAAGGTTGGTCAGGCATTACTAGACGAAGAGATCAGCAAGGCTAAGGATGGTAAGCTTAGTGGTGAAGTTGTCTTCAAATTGTATGATACATATGGATTCCCATTTGAATTGACACAAGAAATTGCCGAGGAAAGTGGAATTACTGTAAGTCATGATGAGTTTGATGCAGAGATGAATAAACAAAAAGAGCGTGCTCGTAATGCGCGTAATGTAAAGGATTCTTTTGCGTCTCAAAATGAAGAGTTGATGAACTTCAATGAGCCTAGTGAGTTTATCGGTTATGATCACTTGTCTTGTGATGGTAAGATCATTGCCTTATTTAATGCAGAAGGTAAAATGGTTGATTCTTTAGAAGATGAAGGTATGATCATTTTAGATGAAACTTGTTTCTATGCCGAAAGTGGTGGACAGGTTGCCGATAAGGGAATGTTTACAGCTGATGGTGTAGAAGTAGAGGTATTGGATGTTCAAAAGACGCGTAATAAACAGCATATTCACACAGTAAAAATCAATAGTGGTGTATTAGAAAAGGGTATGTCTTTACATGGTGAAGTGAATGTCAAAGATCGTTTGGCAACGACAGCAAACCACTCTTGTACACACTTGTTGCAGTCGGCTTTAGTTAAGGTATTGGGTGATCATATTCACCAGGCTGGATCTTTTAACTGTCCTGAATATTTGCGTTTTGACTTTAATCATTATGAAAAGGTTACGGCTGAACAATTGGCTGAAGTAGAACGTATTGTGAATGAATATATTAGTGCGGCATATCCAGTAACAAAAGAAGTAATGCCTATTGAAGAGGCTAAGAAGTCTGGTGCCACTGCATTATTTGATGAGAAGTATGGAGATACAGTTCGTGTTGTAACAATGGGTGATGTATCTAAGGAATTCTGTGCTGGATGTCATGTTGAAAACACAGCTCAGATTGGTCTATGCAAGATCATTAGTGAGGAAAGTATTGGTTCAGATTCTCGTCGTATTACGGCTAAGACTAAGTTTGCGGCTTACCAAGATTTTGCACAAGAACACACTATGTTAGAAAACATTGCGGATAGTGCGAAACAAAAGGGTATTAAGAATATTGATACTAAGGTTGAGGCTGCTTATAAGACTATGCATGATATGCAAAAGGAAATTGATAACTTGAAAAACCAAATCTTTACATTGAAGTCTAAAGAGTGGGCTACTGAGGCTAAAGATTTTGGAAAAGTTAATGTATTGATTAAATCCGTTTCTGGAATGGATGCAGGTGCATTGAAGGATATTGTTTCTAACTTAAAGGCTAGTGATGACAAGATGGTTGTATTCTTCGTGAACACAAATGGAGAAAAAGTTGTCTTTGTATCTGGTGCAGGTAAAGAGGCTGTTAAGGCTGGTGTACATGCTGGTCAATTGGTTAAGAAAGCGGCTCAAATCTGTTCTGGAAATGGTGGTGGAAAGCCAGATATGGCTCAAGCCGGTGGTAAGGATGCTTCTAAGGTCGATGAGGCTATCCGTGCAATCACAGAAGAATTGAAAAGTTTATAAGAGTAATTAGGATATGCCTTGTGCATATCCTTTTGTTTGTCATAAAATTGACATAACTTAACATACATTTTATAATTTTCATATGTATTGAAAGGGTTTTAAGTATGAATAATGAGCATTGGTATGTATTATTAACCATTCGTTCGAAGGAAGAGGAAGTATGTAAATACTTGAATGAAAACGAGGGTATTTTTGCGTTTAGTCCTAAGATGGAATTTTATCATAGGGTTTCTAAACAGATTCAATTGCGAACTTTATTCGGTGGCTATGTATTTGTGGTGAGTAAATTGTCACAGGTAGAAGTGGATCGTATTTTTAGAAAGTTTCCTTTGGAGAGTGTTTTTATTCACGAATTAAAATATAAAGAGGATATTTCTGCATTAACAGATGAAGAGATTCGTATTCTTACGATGTTGATGGATGACAAGAAGATTCTTCGTATGTCTTATGGTGTATTACTCAACAATAAGATTCATGTGACAAGAGGTCCACTTGTAAATATGGATGATTATATTATTAAGTATGATAAGCATAATCGTTTGGCTACATTGAATTTGAATTTCTTGAATCAGATCTGGAAAGTGGGAGTCACCTTAATTGAATAGTGTGATAAAATGGATGTGTTTAAGGACATGTCCGTTTTTTTATAGGGGTAAATGGTAATGAAAAATGCGATTGTTTTAGCGTGTGATAATAGTTATATGGATAAGTTGGAAACAACTATTAAATCTATTTGTGCGCATAATAAAAATATTAAGTTTTATATCTTAAATGAGGATCTACCAATTGAGTGGTTTCAATTGATGACAAAGAGATTGTCTTATTTTAATTCGGAAATAGTAAATATCAAGGTTTCGGGAGAGGATTTTAAAAACTTTAGATGTCCTTCTTCACACATAAATTATCAAGCATATTTTCGCTATTTGATTCCAAAATATGTCGAAGAAGATAGGGTGTTATATCTTGATTGTGACATGATTGTGACGGATTCACTAGATGAATTATTCAATACGGATTTAAAGGGATTTCCAGTTGGAGCTGTTGCAGATTTACCAGCATCAAGTGATCAATTTAATTCAGGATTATTATTAATAAACAATAAATATTGGAGAGATAATGATATTTTTAATAAACTTATGGTATTAACTGTGGATCTTCATGAAAGTGTTTATGGAGATCAAGGTGTTTTAAATGTGTTATTTAAAGACTTGTGGTATAAATTACCATTGACTTATAATCTGCAGGTTGGTTCGGATGTTCAAGAACGTCTAAAAGGAAATTTGAGATGGTATGATTTATTTAATGGTATTCCTAGAGTAATACATTATACGTATATTTATAAGCCCTGGCTAATGGATAATTTGACTCGATTTAAAGAGGCCTGGTGGTTCTACTATGGAATGCCATGGGATAAAATTATATTGAATGAAATAAGAATATATGATAGCTTTAATAGTTTAATTGATGTGCCTAAATATCATGCGGTTATTTATACAAATACGCAAAACTTACATGAAATTGAGAAATTAATTAAGGGATTACCTAATGTAAGTGTTCATATTCTAGCTCCTTCTTTTTTTGGTCAAAAAATTATTGCATTAGAGAAATATATGAATGTTTTTCTGTATCCATGTTTTGACACTTTAAAAGATAAAGAGGTATTTAATAATATGGATATATACTTGGATATTAATTATGAAGGCGAAGTTGATGATATTATCGGAAGAGTTCATAAAGCAGGTAAACCTGTATATTCTTTTGAATGTACAAATCATGATAATTCTGGTTTGAATAAGATTTATAAAGATGACGATGTAGAAAATATGATAAAGGATATAAATGAATATCTACGACAGATATAGATAAAATAGAATATAGATTGTGTTAGTAATACACGAATGATTACTTAAAATAACAAGATGATTTCAAAATAAGTGATTTGCCATGAAATGAAAAGGAGAAAAGTGGTTTATGAATGTTCATGTAACGAATGTATATGGGTTCTCTCCAAACAGTGTGACCTTATTGTCTCAAATGGAAGTAAGAAATATAGGAAGAGTATTTGGATTCAATGAATTAGGGATATATATTTATGATTCTAGTACAGAACCTTTTAATGAATTGAATTCAAGATATGATGGGATTATTGCTCGTGTATCTCGTGGGGATATTGTCTTTTTTCAATCACCAACTTGGAATAGTGTAGAATGGGATAATGGATTAGTAGATAAGTTAAAGGTATATGGATGTAGAATTGTTATGTTTATACAGGATGTACCGCCATTGATGTTTGAATCAAATTATTATTTAATGCCTAAGTTTATAGCTATGTACAACAAGTCAGAAGTTATTGTTGTTCCATCAGAAAAAATGTATTTTAAATTGGTTGAAGAGGGTTTAACTGTTAAGAAGTATGTAGTTCAAAAAATGTGGGATTTTAATGTAGATCAATCATTATATAATCCTGCATTTGAAAGAAAACTATACTTTACAGGTGATGTATCTCGTTTTCCTCATATTCAAAATTGGCATTATAACACTGAATTATATGTGTTTGGGAATAGGAAAGAGGATTATGATTATAGTAATGTTCATTTTGGTGGATGGTTGAACAAGACTGAATTATTACTTCAACTATCTAAAGGTGGTTTTGGCTTAGTTTGGGGTAATTCAGAAAAGCCAGAGGATGAAAGAGATTACTATAAGTTAAACTGTTCTTATAAATTAGCTTCTTATTTGTCTGCCGGTATTCCAGTAATTGTTCCAGATTATTTATCAAATGCAGATTTCATTAAGAAAAACAATGTTGGTTTTGTGGTTTCAAGTTTAGAAGAAGCAGATAAGGTTGTTCAAGAATGCACTGAGGAACAATATTATGAGATAGTATCGAATGTAAAGAAAGTTCAATATTTAATCAATAATGGATATTTTACAAAGAAGTTATTTGTGGATTCATTAATGAAACTAAATAGTAATGAAGAATAGTTAAGTGTATATCCTAATATTTATACTTTTATAAATCATAGTATTACAATGTTATGTTGATATGCATAAAATGAGTAATATGAATTAATCAATTTTATATTTGAATGAAATGACATGTATGAGTTCCACAATGAATTTGTATACAAAGGTTATAGAATAAAAATTAACATTCAATTTACGTAATATATAGTTTAAGCATTTTGAATTTTAAAATAAAGATTAGATATAAATTTATTGAATATCATAAATGTGATAAGAATATAACTTTTGTTGAAGTTGTTAAATATATCTTTCATATAGTTGAATGAATTGATGGAATTTAAATCCATAGATGTACTGTTTCTTTTTATGAAAATAACTATCATTTCGTATGTAATATATAAAATCTAAATAATTAAAGTTTGTAACTAAGATTTTTAAATAAAATTTAATAATATTTATTTACTTTTATTCTGGAGCCCAGTTCATGTTGAGTTTATTAGATTATAACTCTGGTTATTAAAGTGGTTATATAATTTAACGGTGTATTTACAAGAGCATCTTTGCGTATTAACATTTATGTATTTTTTATAAAAAAGGGGTTAGAAATCAATAAATTTACTTGAATAAATCAAGCTTTCCGTTTACTATTAAATCTAGTAAGGGAAGAGTGCATTCTTTTTATGTACTCTGCTTGTTTTTTTTGTTTTTAATTTGAAGGGCTTCGTATAAATTAAAAAAGTTTAAGGGAAGGAATGAGTGTATATGTCGAAAAAGAAAAATGTTAGAAGAAAAAAATCGAACAATCTTTTAAAGGGTGTAGCTGCTGCTGGTGCTGTTGTAGGTGGCGGAACTATTTTTGCAGGTAACAATGTTGTTTATGCTGCTGAAACTGAACATGCTCCTATGGGGTCGCAATCACAATCAGAGGGACAGTATATTGAGTCACAATCTGCATCACAATCACAGACTACATCTTATACTGATTCAGAATCGGATGTTACTAGCTATACAGGTGCTCCAGTAGCAATTAGTGCTGCTGATCAGCCAAGTGTTGCACAAGAAGCACCATCTGCAGAAGGTGATGTTGAAACTGTAGTGGCAGATCAAAATTCAGTTGGAACAAATGTTGAAAGTAAAGTAGAAGGAGTCGGTAAACAATTTGTTGACACTTTTAAAGGCTTAGCTACATTAGGACAAGAAAATGTTACTACAACGGCTGAAGGACAAGGTGAACAAGACAATAACGGAAGTAGCACTTCCAATAATGAATCTGTATCATTATCTGTATCTGGTTCTATGTCAGAATCTTTAACTAAAGTAGGATTACAAATTTCACAAGAAAGTGTTTCTGCTAGTAAACTAAAAAGTGAAATGGTTTCTGCTTCTGCATCCACAAGTGCTGATACATCGGCATTTGTACCTGAATCTCAACGCTTGTCGACTAGTACATCTCAAAGTACTTCAAATGAGGTTTCTAAATATACAAGTGAATCAGCTAGTTTATCTGCTCAATTTAATAGTACTTCTTTAGCTTTTAATGAAAAAAAGAATGATACATTAGAAGAATTGATTATAAATATAAATGATTCAAAAGCAAGATTAGAAGCTATCCGTCAAAATGCGATTGCTAGTGGTTCTCATTTAGGCGAAGATTATAGAAAAGAAGCTGATAATTTAGCTGTTCTATTGGCAAAATATAATTTTTATCAAAAATATGGTGTTGATGGTCAAATTACGGAGGTTAGTGTTCAATACAATAATAGTGGTTTAAAATATGATAATTATGGCAATTATACAGGAATAAAGAATAATTTTAGGAATAACTTCTTTATTAAATATAACAAGAATGATGATACTTACATAGGCTATTTTGACTGGGTTGCTGTAAAACCACAAAAAAAGGTTGATGGTAGTTATATAACGGATTCAAAAGGAAATGTTTTATATGAATATACTCCATATGAGAGTACTAATCCATCAGATGAAATTCAAATAGCAGTTATTGAAAAAGCACCGATTTATAGTGATGAAAACTCAGAACAAAAGTTTTATTATTATAAAGATGCTGATGAAAAAATTCATGCATATTTCTCAAAGAAAGACCATTCGATTGGGCGTTATAAATATCCTGATTTCAAAGAAATAACATCTTTTTGTAACATTGAATCTGAGAATGGAAATACGATAACGTTTACATATGGAACTCATAGATATACATTTACAGTTGAAACACAATATGGTAAAGCAGATGATGGTACTACGCATGTATTCCCATATTTTGGCGAAGTGCCAGATGATTTAAAAATTGGTGGAAATAATGGTAAAACAATTAAAGGTAAATGGTACTTTTCAATCACAGATTTTGATAATAAAGAAACAGAATACGATAGTATGAGAAGTAATTTTACTAGTGTTTCGCAAAAGCAAAGTCAACATTTGAGTAATTCTATTAAAAATAGTCAAAGTGCTAGTGAAAGCTTAAGTTTATCAACTAGCAATTCTAAAATAAAAAAATCAGAAAGTGCTTCAGGATCAACAAGCTTATCAAAATGGACTTCAGATATTGAATCAAGAAGTATAAGTCATTCATTAATGGAAAGTGCAGCAAAATCAACAAGTTTAGCAAACAGCCAAAGCAAGTCGATTTCAGTTAGCCAGAGTCAATCTACTTCAGCTAAGGTAAGTGAAAGTCAGTCAATTAGTGCAAGTCGTTCAGCAAGTGCTTCAACAAGTGCTAGTCAATCAGCTAG
>ULOX01048703.1_pt1 | contig 10126 bp, 9 predicted proteins | sample 1952911 | NCBI WGS metagenome assembly ULOX01 (sample SAMEA4835613, study PRJEB28245) | human gut metagenome | biome: gut microbiome; material: fecal sample | place: Denmark | collected 2008
CGCTCCTGAAAACAAACAGTTCTATTTTTTATAGTTCTATACACTTTGTTGGCATGCAATTGACATAACCTGCGGAAATCCGTAACACCACCCACAAACGGCAGTTCATAAGTGAAACTCCGGTTTAATCCGGATTCTGAATGACCGGCTGAATCTGTTTGCCATTCAAAGCATACTCAATGGTCTCCGGCAGCAATTCCATTTTGGCGACCAGGGAATTTGGCTTGCTCTTACAGTTATCCTGCCCAAACGGAACAAAATACACATTTTTCGTATTCATAAGCATACCGATATTTTTAAAGTTCGCTCCAAGTGCATCATTCGTGGAAATCGAGATCACAAGCGGCTTTCCATTTCTCATGTGTGCCTTGGCTGCCATAAGAACCGGTGTGTCTGTGATTCCGTTGCAGAGTTTTGCCGCAGTATTTCCGGTACATGGTGCGATCACCATGATATCCAGAAAATTATTCGGTCCAATCGGCTCCGCTGCGCAGATAGTGCGTATTCCCTCATTCCCTGTGATATCACAGATTCCTTCCACATAATCTTTTGCGCTTCCAAACCTGGTATCACAGGTCTGTGCATTAAATGAAAAAATAGGAATCACATTTGCGCCAAGTTCTGTCAGCCTTTCTATTTCCTTTCTGGCTCTTGAAAACATACAGAAGGAACCTGTGATTCCAAGTCCGATATTACATTTTGAAAAATCCATTTCCCATACCTTCCTGCTCTATTTAAATCAAGAATCATTTCATTACCTATATTTTCTGTCACACATTTTCTGTAAAAACGAATCTATCTGTCTATGTTTTTTTGCTTTGCGGCAAAACGTTCCATGGATCGTTCAAGGATATATGCACTTTCTTTTGGTGCATATTTTCCCGGAATTCCAAGCACTAAATCTGCCCGGATGCCAAACTCTTTTGCACATGCAAAATCTGTTCCGCCAGGTTTTGAAGCAATATCCAGAATATAGGCATCACGCGGAAGTTCCTTGATGATCACACGCGTCACAACCGGTGCCGGCACAGTATTTACAAGCATTGCCGCTCCCATTGCCTCCTCCGGTCCGAAAGCAAAATCAACTGCATAAAATCCATCTTCTTTTGCCTGCTTTCTTATCTCGCGGCGTCTGGCAAGCACTGTCACCCTCGCTCCCAGTCCCCGGAGTTTCTTTGCGATCGCCTTTCCACAGTTTCCGTATCCGGCCACCAGAATTTTGGCACCTTCTATATTATAAGGACTGTGGTTGGTAAGTTCTGCGATCGCGCCCTCTGCTGTTGCCACCGCATTTTCCTGTGTCACCACTTCATCCTCCATAAAATCAAGGTAACGGATTCCTCTCCTGTCCAAAAGTTCCCGCTGTTCTTCTGTAAAACATCCACCAAGCACCAGCGTATCATTTGCCAGATTTTTATTTAAAATTTCATTCAGCCGCTCCTGCTCTGGAACTTTGGTTACCGGGATCGGAAGCACCAGCATTGCCGCCCCGGCAAGAAATTTTTTTAATTTTAAAAGCTGTTCTTCTACCGTCTGACTGTTTCTGATGTCCAGGCAGCGCACACTCATCCCTTTTTTTGTCAGGATTTCTGCCAGATATACCTGACGCATATCACTTATAAGAAGTATTGTTTGACCGTTCATATCCTTCACACCTACGCTCCCTTCATTTTATTATATGAAAGAAATGTTTCCCGGTTCCTTCCCATCTGATGTTTTGCAAAGTTGTCCTGCCGATTGATTTTTCGTTCCTGCTTATATTTTTTATGCTTTTTATATTTTCTGATTATTTTATATAATTAGTCTAATTATTTTTATCTTTAAAAATTATTTTATGTTTTTCTAAATTTATTATTGACATTTTCTCTTTTATCTGTTATAACTAAATTAACAAAAAACAAGAGAGAAAAAATAAAGGAGGTACAGTCCACCAGAAACGTAACGAAATACCTAATAGAATATGAAAGACAGGAGGTACGGACCACCAGAAACGTAACGATTTACCCAAAAGAATTTTAAAAGAATCGAGGTACAGTCCACCAAAACAGTAATTGCATTCGGTTTTACCTTCAAAAGATGAAATGAAAACATGACGATCCTAAGAAAGGAATCCTGAATTAGTATCAGATCAGAAACATTCTTATATGATACAATTCCAAATGTCATAAGAAAACAGGTTCAGAGATTGAAGAGAAAAGCGAAGAAGTCCAAAAGAGTTGTTTGAGAGTTTCATAAAAGAAATGATAGGCAATAAGAAAAATTGTTTAGAAATTTCAAAATGGAACAGCAAACAGAACGAACAGTAGAAAAAAGAATAGCGAGGTATAGTCCCATGGACGAAATAGTTTAAAAGGCGGCATTGAAAGAAAAAAAATTTCGATGTCGCCTTTTTCATGTTTATTTTTTATTCATCATCTGACAGCTGATGCCATGGATTCTCTACATCCGGATCTGTCGGATCCCAGCCTTTATTCGGACTGTCTGTATCAATAAGCGCTGCCTCAGGTTTTCCCAATGGTCCCGGATCATCATCATCATAGATTTCTACGGTTGTCCCGGACGGACAGTTATCTGCGATCCATTTTGCATCTTCCACCGTGAGCCGCACACATCCCATAGATGCCTGCTGTCCGAGTTTATTATATTTTTCTGTACACAGAGCACTTTTAGATTTTTTGTAGTATGGAACCGAATGAAACAAAACGCCTCCTGTGATCCTGGTAGCATACTGACCATATACTTTTCCGTACAATTCCCGCCACAGATATTTGGTTGATAAATGAAATGTGCCGCGCGGTGTTGCATTGTACAATCCTGTAGAACAGATCATCGCCTTATACGGAACCGTATATTCGCCGTTTTCGTCTGAAGTATATACGGTAATGCAGTTTTGTTTACGGTTTATTTTTATGTAATAAGGAAATTCCGTTTCGTCTGAAGCAGACTGCTGTGAATCTTTTTCCTGTGTGTTTTCTTTCTGTGAAACATCTTCCTGCCGATTTTCACTCTGGCTTTCGCCCTGTGCTGCATCCTTCCCGGATTTCTCACTCTGGCTTTCGCCCTGCGTGATATCTTCCTGCCGGTCGTCCCGGCTCTGGCTTTTCCCCTGCCGCATATCCTCTTCTAGCAATACGTTTTCTGTGCTGTCATCCAGCTTCATCTCATCACTTCTGTATTCCTCAAAAATATAGCTGTCAGAATCACCTGTCACATACGCAAGCACCGGAAGATTCCATTCCATCCGAAGCGCCACAAACTCCAGCGCCGTCAATCCGCACATAAAAACAGTGGCTGCAATTGCGATAACGATTGCAGCCCTATTCTTCCATACTTTTTCAATTGTCTTACGAAAAGTAGTTTGTTTTTTCATTTATCCTATAACTGTGTGATAACAAAAATATCATAAATCGCCTTGATCGCATTCTCGAAATCTGCGTTGCTTACACCAATAATGATGTTTAACTCAGATGATCCCTGATCGATCATTTTTACATTGATGTTTGCATGTGCCAATGCAGAGAAAATTCTTCCTGCTGTTCCGCGTGTGGATTTCATACCACGGCCAACAACTGCAATGAGTGCAAGATCGCTCTCCAGCTCAATGCTGTCCGGCTGTGCATATCTGTGGATAGCCGAAATGACAGCCTGCTCTTTTCCCTCAAACTCCGGCTGGTGTACAAAGATTGTCATTGTATCAATTCCTGATGGCATATGTTCAAATGAAATCCCATTATCTTCAAATGCAGATAACACTTTTCTGCCAAATCCAATCTCGGAGTTCATCATATCTTTATCAATGTTTACAGAAACGAAACCTTTTTTACCTGCGATACCGGTGATCGTATATTTTGACTGATGGCAGGTGCTCTCCACGATCCAGGTTCCCTCATCTTCCGGTGCATTCGTATTACGGATATTGATCGGTATACCAGCTTTGCGCACAGGGAATACCGCATCCTCATGCAGTACGCCGGCTCCCATGTAGGAGAGCTCGCGGAGTTCACGGTAAGTGATCGTCTTGATCGGCTTTGGATTGTCGATGATCCTTGGATCTGCAATCAAAAATCCGGAGACATCGGTCCAGTTCTCATAACAGGTTGCCCTCACTGCCCTCGAAACGATAGATCCTGTGATATCAGAACCTCCACGCGAAAATGTTTTGATGGTTCCATCCTCTTTGGCGCCGTAAAATCCCGGAATGACCGCACGCTCTGTTTTTGCAAGACGCTCAGACAGTACTTTATCTGTTTTCTCCGGCATAAAGTTGCCATCCTCATCAAAAAAGATCACTTCTGCCGCATCCACAAATTCATATCCAAGGTAGTTTGCCATAATGATACCATTCAGATACTCACCGCGGGACGCTGCATAATCAACACCTGCTTTATTTTTAAAATTCTCGGAGATTTTCTTAAATTCTTCCTCTAAAGAAAGTTTTAGGTTCAAACCATTAATAATTGTGTCATAACGGTCTTTGATTTTCATTAACATCACACGGAAATCTTCATCCTTTTCCACAAGGTCATAACATGCATACAGCATATCCGTTACCTTTGTGTCCTTAGAATTTCTTTTTCCCGGTGCACTAGGCACTACATATCTTCTCTCTTTGTCTGCATGGATAATCTTACCAACCTTTGCAAACTGTTCTGCACTTGCAAGAGAGCTTCCACCGAATTTCACAACTTTAATCATTTTTTCAAACTCCTTCGATTCTGTTTCTCTATTATCACCGGCCGATCACAGCCAGCCGTCACTTTCCTGATTGCAGTTTTTCTTTTTCCCGGTCAGGACTAACGACTATATCTTATCATAAATGCAAATTTCGTCAAACTATTTTTCTTAAAATAAAGCGGTTTTTCGGCTTTTCTGCGTTCTTACTTAGAATTATGTCAACCACTTATAATTTATGATTATGGCACTTAAAATCAGAAGTAATAATATGATTGTTACGATTTACCGCGCAAGAAGTCCACTTGTAAGAAAATCGGCGAGCTCGATCATATTCTGCTGTGATCTTAAGTAAATTTCAATATCTGTCTCATAATCGCCGTCCAGATATGCTTCCATCTGCTGACGTTCCATATCAAGATGATCGTAGAACATTTTTCTCAACTCTGTCTCGTTGTAGGCCGGTGTCTGTCTGCTCAAAAAGGATGCGATTTCCTCCGCATTGATATACCAGTTTTCCATAGCTGCTCCCGAAAAAGCCGGATCAGCCTTTAAGCCGGCTGCAACTTCATCGGTCAGACGCAAATGCTCCATAAAAAGTTTGCGGAATCTCTGCATTGCTGAAGCTGGATAATACTGAGCAAAAATCGCAAGAATCTCCTCTGCATTTTTGTACACGGCGTCTTTCCACGCATTCTGACCTGACAGGTTTTCAAAAAAACTGATGAGATAGAATTTTACAAGTGTAATATGATTGAGCCATGCCATGCGCATGCGCTGTCGCAGATCCACGCCCATGTTGTTTCCCGGCTGCGTTGTGGTTCCCGGGCGTGTTGCAGTTCCCGGCTGTGTCGTAGTTCCCGGGCGTGTTGTGCCTCCCGGCTGTACCGTAGTTCCCGGGCGTGTTGTGCCTCCCGGCTGTGTCGTAGTTCCCGGGATAATGACAATTCCACCCACAGGAGTCTTAGTTGGTTTGTTCGTGTTCCCCTCGGATGGTTTGCTCTCATTCTCATCCACATATCCCTCTCCCGGGCAGATCGTCAGGCGCATTCCCGTCTGAAGATTGTATGGGTTCACCCCGGAATTGAGCAGGATAAGTTCGGTTACGGTTGTATGAAACTGTTTTGCAAGTTTGTACAGAGAGTCTCCTTCCTGTACACGATAACTGATTCGATTCTGACAATACATATTTTCTTCCATAAAAATATTTTCAGATTATTTTATGAAATTCTGCGGGTTTGGTTACCGAATTGGAATCACTTAATCATCCCACTCCTTATCGAATTCGACAATCGATCCTGTGGCTGCATCAACTTCATAGCTGTACTCATAGCCTCCAGCTTTAAATTCAATCTCATAAATAGACATGCCATCATCCCAATCCAGTTTTCCCTCCATCTCAAAAGCATTGGCACTTGCAACACCGGCATGGGATAAAGCAATCTCCTTGGCCTTTTCCAGTGAAATTTCACTTGTATTCTGACTGCTGCCTGCTTGTATTGCTGTAGGTGTACTATCTCCTTCAATGTCGTAGTCATAGCTTATGATACTTCCGTCAGATGCAGCAATCTCATAATCATACTCCTTGATGGTATTGCCGGAAGAAACAACAAACTCAATCTCAAAAACAGCACGTCCATCTTCATAGTCACTTTTTGCTTTTACAAAAGTCGCATCTGTAGCTTTTACCCCTGCATGATCCAGTGCAATCTCCTTGGCCTTTTCCAGTGAAATATTGCTGACAGCCTGGTTTTCTTCCGTCTGACTGTGCTCCGACTGCTCCCCGTGCTCTTCAACCGATACATTTGAAACAGCAGCGCCATCGTATTCTTTTTCAAATTTTACGATTTCACCGGTCATTGCGTTAACCTCACAGTCAAATTCGTAACTGCCCGAAATAAATTCTACATCATAGACCATGACTCCCTTATGCGTGTCCAGTCCAACTGTATAAAATGTCAGGTCGCTCTCAGATACACCCGCCTTTGCCAGTGCGATCTCTTTGGCCTTTGTCTCCCCGATATATCCCTTTTCACTGGCCGTTCCAACAACCTCAACATGGGTTTCTGCCCCTTCCTTCCCCAGCAGAATATTCAGTTCATTGATGGACAATGGAGCAAGTTCATCAAATGTGTGTAAAGAGTTTTTGCCGAGAATCTCCTGAATCAGTTGTGCCTTTCCGAGCGTAATCCCATATTGTTCTGCCATCTGCTGGAGCTCATCACTCTTTACAACCGTCTGACTCAATACAGCCCCTCTGAATGAATCGGTCTGAAGCAGTTTATTGACTTCGTCCGTCAGCCGTTCCTGCAATGCCATGCCCCGAACCGGATCATTATTGTCCACACTGATCAAAACGGAATTGGCCAGCTCATTGAGATAGCCGTTTTGAAGCATCGAACCGATTATGGCATTCACTGCAACATCAAGACTGCTGCCTGAGAAATCCATGTCACCGACAATGGTTCTGCCATCCTCGTTCAGCGGAATCACATCCAATATACGTTCCTTCTGATTGATCTTAATCTCCACGCTCGGGTTTACGTCCAGCGAAACCGTAGCATCTACCGTATGATTGACCTGATAATTCCTGACTCCCAATCCACCTCCAAGGATCAGGCACAAACCGGCAGCCAAACCTGCCATTCGAACTGCCCATGTTTTTTTCTTGTTTTCTGTCGTCATCAATATCACTCGTCCTTTCTGCTCATTGCAGTCGGAAAGAACAGCATCCAACACATCCGGTGCTGCGTGAGTACATGCCTGCCGGATCTTCTCATTCAATTCGTCATTTGTCATTGCTGCCACCTCCTATTGCAAATATTGTTTCAGCCTTTTTAAGGCTCGTGCATATTTTGAAAGTACCGTCGACAGCGGAAGTTCCATAATCCTGGCAATTTCCCTGTGTTTAAATCCGACCGCCGCATGAAGCATCACTATCTGCCGTTCCTCATCGGACAATTGTTCCATGCAGGTGACGAGAATACTTCTGTCCTCCATTGTGAGCATATCAGTATCCGGGATAGCAAGTTCCCAGCCTTCCTGCGATGTACATTCCGCTTTCTTGCGCTCCCTCATCCGCTGCAAACACAGATTTTTTGCAATGGTTATAATCCATGCCATCGGTTTTCCCCGGGAAACATAGCTTTCTGCTCCATTCCATACAGCAACGTAACAGTCATGGAGAACATCCTCTGCATCGTGGTGGTTTTTCAAAACCGAAAGGGCAAAACTGTAAACAGATGTGTGCGTAACCTGATACAGCTGCTCCAGGCACTTCTTGTCACCGTTGGAAATGCCGTAAAGCAGACTGTCCAAATCTGCATAGTCTGTTGATTGCTTAATGTCCGACGTCAAGGCAAAAAGTATCATCATTTCACTCCTTTCACTCTATTAATGCACAAATAGATGTTTTTATTGCACCGAATAAATTTTTTTGTAAGTTTTTCCATAATCCTTGCACATTTTCCCTGTTTTTGGAGAAATATATCTGACATAGTCACAGACAGACAGCAAATTTAATTTTATAACAAATTAGCATAAACCATAGCGGCAACAACGGTCAGAATACCGGAAACCGCAATGGAAAGGCTGCTCATTGCCCCCTCTATCTCGCCGAGTTCCATCGCTTTTGCAGTTCCTACAGCATGGGAGGCAGAACCAATTGCGATCCCTTTTGCGATAGGTTCTTCAATATGAAAAAGTTTTAATACCGCATCCGCTGTTATGTATCCAAAAATTCCTGTGATGATAATGACCGCAACAGTAATTGTCACATAGCCACCAAGTTCCTCAGAAACTCCCATTCCGATCGCTGTTGTGATAGATTTTGGAAGTAATGTAACATACTGCTGATGATCGAAACGAAAAAGCAAAGCCAGAACCAGAATACATGTCATGCTGGTAAATACCCCGGAAATAATTCCTGCTATGACAGCTTTCAGATTTTTCCTGAGTAACTCAAACTGCTCATACAGAGGAACTGCCAGACAGACAGTCGCCGGTGTCAACAAATAACTTATGTATTTTGCTCCTTCCTGATAATCTGCATAGTCTATATGAAACACCACCAGAAATACCATAACTGCAATTACAGAAATTAAAAGTGGATTAAATATTGCGATTTTTACTTTCTTTTTAAACCATAAACCAAACTCATAGGTCAACAGACTGACTACAACCCCTAAGAAAACGGAATCTGTCAAAAATGATTTCATGTTCTTACTCCTCCTTTTTCTTTCCTTTACGGATCACAAACTGCGTGATGCTTCCGGAAACTCCCATGACGATCACCGTTGAGATCAGCGTAATGACAACCACCTGTATCCAGATTGACTGCAGAGCTCCCCACGAATCAAGAAGTCCTACTCCGGCCGGCACAAACATCAATGGCATGATCTCGATCAGAAAATTACTTGTTTCTTTGATGTCTGACACCTTTAAAATTTTCAATTCCAATGCAAGGAAAAGAAGTACCATGCCATAAATACTCGCCGGTATGGATAGTGGTATGATAGATTTTAAAAGTTCACCCAAAAAAGAAACGAACAGAATAATTAAAAGCTGTCTTACATATTTCATGATTTTTCTCCTTTGTTTTTATTCCGGTTTTGTATCATACCACTGCTTATTTTGAATCTCAATACCTATTTTTTATGTTTCTTTTTTAGTCCATCACAGGCTGGGTTATCCAACACCTTCCCATCTGCTGAAAATCTTGAGCCATGACATGGACATTCCCATGTCTGTTCTTCTTTATTCCACTGAAGGACACATCCCATATGACTGCATCTTTTTCCGCCAACCCTTCCAATCCCCACAAGTGCATGACCCAGATTAGAAATTAACTGTGGTTTTAACATATTGCGTGATGGTGAAAAAACAGTAGAATATTCATTGTTTTTTTCCTGTATGAGGTCTGACAAGATCATTGCTGACAGCATGGAACCTGTCATCCCCCATTTTCCAAATCCGGTTGCCACAAATAGATCCGGTGTATTTTTACTGTATGGACCGATGTATGGTCTTTTATCCAGAGACATGCAGTCCTGTGTTGCCCAGAAATAGCGTTCCTTTGCTTCCGGGAAATATTCCTTTGCGATATCGCGCAGTAAATCCCAGTTGTTTTTTTCCTTTCCAGACCGGTGACCGCCTCCGCCTATCAGCAGATAGTCTTCGTAATTTCTCAGGGACAATCCGATATTATCTGCTTCAAGATACATGCCCTTCAGATTTTTTCCATATGCACAGGCAAGTACATAAGAACGATTCTGATATAACTTTAAATAATAGGAACCTCTCGTATTAATAAACGGAAAATGTGTCGCAATGATAATTTTCTCTGCTGCGACTGAACCTTTTTCTGTCAATGCAAAATACTCTGTCATCTCACGCACTTCGGAATGTTCATAGATTCTCAGATTTTTGCTGATCCCGGCGGCAAATTTGAGTGGCT
>ULOX01007391.1_pt1 | contig 10114 bp, 9 predicted proteins | sample 1952911 | NCBI WGS metagenome assembly ULOX01 (sample SAMEA4835613, study PRJEB28245) | human gut metagenome | biome: gut microbiome; material: fecal sample | place: Denmark | collected 2008
CTTGCGCCCAAACGGTATGCCTCCTCTATGACCCTGTGTGTCGGCAGAGCCGTCATAAAAATCGTCGAGATTTTGTACCCGTCCTCGCGCAGATGCTGCATAACGTGAAAGCCGCCCTTGTGCGGCAGCAGAAAATCCAGCAGAAGAACGTGAGGTCGGTGCCGGTGGAGCGCCTTGGTTGTCTCGTCCTCATCCTTTGCGTGAAATACATGGAAGTTTCCGCGCTCACGCAGGGAATCCGCCAGGAGCATGCTGAGGGCTTCATTACTGTCTGAGAGTAAAATCTTCTTACGGTGCGGCATTTTTATCCGCCTCCCCCTTAAAAATTTGATTTTACACACTCACCTTGTATAAAATAGTCCCGTCAGCTTATTTTTTCAATCCGCTGCGCAGCATTTTAACGGTTTTTTTACTTGGCAGGATTTGAGCTTTCGCAAAATAAAGAGGGATGCCTGAGAAACTTGCTAGGAGTGTTGTTGTAACACCTTGCTGCCGGCACCATTCGCTTACGGAGAGACCGCTGCTGCGGCATTCCTGGATTTGTGCCGCCCACTCCTGTAGCTCCGCCCGATGTTTCAACTCTGCGCTTGTCATTCTGACATCCCACAATACAACAGTAGCGAAACCTTTCGCAACGTTCCGCTACTATTGTCTCATGTGTGTCTATGCGCGGTTAGGTTTGACGGTTACGAATAACACTCATTTCTCTCATTGTGTCAGTTCCCTTAAGAATTTTGTATTTTAAAGGTTTTGTGCTCCAGCCATTTTCAAACATTCTAGAACTGCTCTGAGCTTTATTTTGTTTGATTTCTTGGATAAGCGCGTCTAAAATCTTTTGGTTCTCTTTCTTTAAAAGAAATGTGTAAAGTTGAGAAAAAGAAAATAATTCCGATATTTCAACAGGTAGTAAATCTGTCAGAATATAGTCCAGCTTATTCCTTTCTAAGCCACTCCACCCCATTGACTTTTTCCTCCATCTTTTTTATTATAAGAGAGCAGACAAGTTGTTTGCAGTGCAGAAATGCACACACATCATCGGCACAATGCTGAAATCAGCCTTGCTGAGGAAGGACATTGTGTTTAGAACATAGCTGCGGCAAATGTTCCGGAACGGCAAGGGCAACCTTGCCGTTTCGCCATTTAGTATCCGACCCGAATTTTTATTAAATAGTCCCTTACAAGTGTTCCATAGCCCCGTCGTTTGCCATTTGCATCAGTGCTGTTGATTCCAACCTGCTTGCATAGAGCCACGAGAGATTTATAGTCATACCCAATATGATCAACAAGTAAAATCGTTTTATTGGCTTTCATGTTCCCATATAGATTATAGCCACAATTTAATTGGGCGCCCCCCATCAAAAAATAAGGTTTATCAATCTTTGCTCTGTCAAACGCATCGTCAATCATATTCTTCAAATACTGTTCTGTATTGGTTTCGACAAGCCCAGTATCTAGAAAATATCGAAGTTCGCCATAATTCGAAATAAATCCTTTTACTCTCCAGATGTTTGAACGAAAATGTTTTGTCATATAAACTTCGCGTGAGGAGAATGCAGCTATTCTATGCCGTAGTAACTCCATTTTATTATAATCAGGCGATGACGGGTCTGTATAAGAGGCAATCAATTTATCAATGCGATCTTCATATTTTTTTCGCTTATCATCAGTAATGCCATATTTAATTTTAATTTTGGATTTACCATTCGCTGAAAGCCAAAATTCATAGCCAAGAAAGTCTACAGAGCAACTTCCTTTTAATATGTTTCGGCGAGAAATATACTTGAATTTTTTCTTGTTAAATTTTGTATGGCATTTGGGCGCTTTTATTGTTTGATCATGAAATATTTTTAAAAGAACGGTTTTCAGTTTCTCTTTAACTTCAGTTTCCTCCATGTGCTCGTTTAGAATCAGAATGCTATCATCTATATACCTTTCATAATATATAATGCCGTTAGAAAAGAACATCTGTTTGACAGCTTCATCAAAGTATCCAGCTATAATTTCCGCGATTGCATTTGAAGTACAAAGTCCCGCATACGCATATTTAGTTGAATAAGCGAAAGCCTTTATCAGGTCAATCTCGTGCCGATCAAGAATATTATATTTTAAGTATTTTTCAAAAACATAAATAGACGAAACAGAATTGAAGTAATCTTTAAAATCAAATTTTACAATTGTAAAATCCGACATTTGAATTGCAGCAGAGAGAACACTGAAAAGCGTCCGAGTTGTTTTGTTTCGATTAGGATATTTTATTTTAAATGCTCTATCCAGAATTTGTTTGATGCGTTGACATAGGATATTTTCAGGTGAATATAAATTATCATATTGTTTAACCAACCGCTTTTTACCGCTTTGATTTAACATAAGTGACTTCGAGTTTTCAAAATGGAAGGTAGCGTCATTAAAGGCGCTCTTTATATCCGAAATAATCTTTTCTTGTTCCGCAGCAGATTTATACGGGGTGTCTTTATCAAGGGCTATAGTTCTTTTTACAGCGCGCTCAATCTCTTTTTCAATGCTCATTTTTCTTTCCCCCATGTAAAAATGTGCCCTGCAAAAACCTGGCAGGGTACATTTAATTATTGTACAGCTACCTTTGGCAATTGACGCTGCTACACAATAGCAATTTTCTATTGTAAGAGGATTTTAATTATGGATATTCTATCATATTATGGAGAAATACTCAACATAAAGCAGATATATGCAGCAGGATATAAAAACTACTCTAGGCCGATTATGTGCTCTCGTCGATGTTCTTGATTCTGCTCATCAGACCTTTCCAGCAGGGAGTCCACATTCTGGCGGAGGGTGTCATACTCCTTTTCCTCCCGTTGTATCTTCCGCAGTTCCGCTTGCAGAGCGGTCTTGCGGGCGGTGAGTCCGTCCAATTCCGCTTTCGGCATTTCGGCGGAAGGAAGTTTGATGAGTCCGGCCTTTTTGATCTCCCTAGCTGCCGCCTCAAACAAGATGATCTCGCTCTCAAAGCCGCGCAGGAATTTTTCCTTATCCTTTGATACTTTGTAGCGGTCATAGATGGGTTTCAGCTTGCGGTAGGTGTCGATCTGCTTTCTCAGGAGGGAAAGGTTGGCGATCCGCTGTTCCGTATCCCGCAGGCCTTCCCTTGTGCGGATGGAGGCGGCGGAAACGGCGTCGCACCGTTCCACCAATTCCTCATAGCTGCCGATGCCGTGTTCGGTGAGAAAGTTCATAGTGGCGGCCGCACGTTTCAGATTCTCAATGGTCGCCCACCGCTGGTATCCTGCGCTCTGCTGGGCCTTGATATTGTTCTGAATGTCAATGAGCAGACTGACCTTCCCGCTACGCTGCCGGGGTTGTCTGGAGGGCCTGGAGCCTCCGGCGATGCGAGAGACAACGGCTTCTTCCGTGTAATCGGTGCCCAGGGTTTTGAGCCGGGTAAATCGTTCCTGGTTCGGCGCCCTGGCGGAGATATACTTTCCCCGCTTGATCTCGTATCCTTCCCGCTGTAACCGGGCAAGTAAATCTTCCAGGCTGGAGGACACGGGGATCAACCGGTCGATGGCGGCTTTCAGTTTTGCCTTATAACTGGTGCCGTTCTGTGCGGCCTGATGCTCAATATAGCTCTTGCCCTTATCCCGGCCGGGGACGATAACGGACAGGCCGTGTTCTCGGCACAGTCGGTCGCTGGCTTGGCGTATCTCATGATAGCTGTGCTTGTTGGAATGGTAGTGCTTGTGATTGGTGAAGCTGACCGCATTGAAAATCAGATGGTTGTGAATATGCCCCTTATCAATATGGGTGGTAAGTACAAACTCGTACTTGCCACCCAATATTTCTTTTGCAAGCTGCATACCAATCTCATGGGCTTCCTCGGCGGAGACCTCCCCAGGCTCAAAGGCTTGGATCAGGTGGCGGCCCAGGTATGTGCCCTTGTCGATGGAATGGCGGCGTGTCCATTCAAATTCAATGTCGGCGGTTTCAGCAGCACAACCAAAAGAGGATACCAGCAATTTTCCATCTGTCTTATCGGGATTACAGATATAGTCAATAGCTGCTTTCAGCGTTGACTTAATAGGATGCGTCTTTGTAACTGCCATATCTGATCCAGCCTTTCCCGGATTTCCTCCATATCGGCCTGATAGGAGGGGCCTCCGGCGTTAACTCGCTTAGCGATCTGATTGATGTTCCGGCCAATGGTAGACAGGAGCTTGTTCATCTCCTTAATGTCCTTGGTGTCCACATAGATGATATACCCGTCAATCGCCATCTTCCGCAGGTAGGCGCCGATCCGCCTAGTCTGGAGCTGGGCCATCTTCTGTTCAATCAGGGTTCGTTCTTCCGCTGTTACCGGACAGCGCAGGATAATGGGGCGTTTGCGATTTGCCATAGGGCGGCACCGTCCTTTCTGCATAAGGGTTTGGGATGTTCCCAACAAGCAATTTTGTGTTTAGGGAGCATGGGGTTCCCTAAAATCAAAATTCGCAAGTGTGGCCACACTTGCTGTGCTTGCTCTACGCTTCTTCCCCCCGTAAATACAATGCCGGAACTACCTTCGTCTGCCCACAAAATCCCGGATTTTTTCAAAAGAAAAGGGCGGCATAGCCGTCCTGGAAAACGAAAACAGAGGGTGCTCACACACCCTCCGTTTCATCTGCTGATTTTTCAGTTTTCAGCGCCCCGTCAAGCGCACCTTCGATGACGGTCAAATACTGCTCTGGACAAAGTTTCAGTTTGTGGCTGATACGCTGTCTCTGTGCGCTTTCCTCCCGCATAATCTCTGGATTGAAGTACCGTTCCACGGGAAGTCCGCACACTTTGATAAGCTGTATGATAACCGGCAGACTGGGAATCGTAGCATCGTTCTCGATATTTGCGAGATACCTAGAGTCGATGTTGATGATCTCCGCCAATGTCTTACGCGACAGATGCTTTGCACTCCGTGCGGCTTTTACATCGGCACCGAAAGTTTCAAAACCGGGGCAATCTTTGATGTTCGCCATATAGCATCATCCAGATACATTGTATATTTCATACTTTCTCCTTGGAATGTTACTATATGCGCTATATCTACATTTTATTATTCCCATTTATCCCTTGCTTTGTTCGAGCAGCAGAACTATAATGTACTTTGTGGAGGTGCGTTATGGACTATATGACCTTGAAAGAAGCAAGTGAAAAATGGGGCGTAACACCTCGACGGATAAATTACTATTGCGCCGCTGGGCGTATTCCTGGGGCCATAAAGATGGCAACGATCTGGTTAATACCTAAAGATGCAGAAAAACCTATTGATAGAAGAACAAAGCAAGGGAAGACACCAAAACATGAAGACATATAAAATACTGATTATTGAAGATGATCCTGTCATACAAAGTGAATTGGAAACCCTTTTGCGGGGCAATGGATATACTGCTGTTTCAGTAAAGAATTTTTCAAAGGTCACCGACACTTTCAAAGCAGAAGAACCTCACCTCATATTACTGGATATTAAATTGCCCAATGAGAGCGGATTTTCTATCTGTTCTAAAATACGTAGCATTTCCAATGTTCCGATTATCTTTGTGACAAGCTGCAACACCGATATGGACAAGCTGAACAGCATCATGCTTGGCGGTGATGCCTTTATCACAAAACCATACAATACAGCAATTTTACTTGCCAAAATTGCCGCCCTCTTGCGGCGTGTGCACGCTTCTGAACAATTCGAGATATTGACATGGAATGATGCAACGCTACACCTGGAAAGCAGCATGATTGAATATAAAGGGCAGAAAGCAGAATTGACAAAAAACGAATTGAAAATTCTTTACTATCTCTTTAAGAGTGCCGGTAAAATTTGTTCCAGAAATGATATGGTAGATTTTCTTTGGGATAATCAACTCTACATTGATGACAATGCCCTCAGTGTCAATATCACTCGCATTCGGAATAAATTGGATCACATTGGCCTGCACGACTTCATTAAAACAAAACACAGGCAGGGGTATACACTATGAGCGGCAAACAATATCTGAAAAATCAACTGCCCGTGCTCCTGCTGAACCTTTTGGGGGTATTGGCACTTGCACTATTTTTGATCGCCACCGGGACCTCCCGCCAAGCCATTTCCTTTATCGCTTTGGTCTGGATTGTGGTTGTAGTTTGCTATCTGACGGTCTCTTTTTTCATACAAAAAAGACATTGTGAAACGCTGTTGGTAATGGCCGAGCAGTTGGGGGAAAAATATCTGATGCCCGAAGTGATGGCCATGCCGGAAAGAGCCGATGAGCAGGTCTTTTATCAGATTTTGAAAATGGCCGAAAAGTCTATGCTGGAAAAGATCGGCGAAATCCAGAGCGAACGGCAAGAATACAAGGAATATATAGAGCAATGGATCCATGAGGTCAAAACTCCGATTACCGCCATGAAGCTGATCTGTGAAAATAATCGTTCAGAATTTACCAGAGAGCTACTGGTAGAGGTTGAAAATATAAACCACTTTACAGAACAAGCCCTTTACTATGCCCGAAGTGAGCATACGGAAAAAGATTATACCGTCCGTGAGATACGGATTAGAGATGTGGTCCATGATGCAATCGCAGACAGTAAATACCTACTACGCAAAAACCATGTGACGGTTGAGGTGGAGGATGATGGAAAAATCGCCTATATGGATGATAAGTGGGTACGATTCATTCTGAATCAAATTATCAGCAATGCGGTAAAGTATCGGGCGGAGCAACCATCGTTGCGCTTTTCTACGGCGCAGAAACATAATCAGGTGATTTTATCTGTAGAAGATAATGGAATTGGAATCCCACAGAGCGATTTGCCCCGCGTTTTTGAGAAGGGATTTACCGGACAGAATGGCCGAACCGTCCATAGTTCCACCGGGATTGGCCTGTACCTTTGTAAACAGCTCTGCGATAAACTGGGGATTGGATTGTCAGTCTGTTCCCAGGGCAACGGGACAAGCGTTTCTCTTATCTTCCCAATCAACGACTTTGTCGCTGGAGTGCAGGGCTGACACGCTCTGCACTTCTTTCATTTTTGTAAGAAGTGTGTAAGAAAACTTGATACAAACAACTCTGCGTACCCGCTACAATAGAGGCATGGATGATTCATGGAGGTAAGACAATGCAACCCATTTTAAAATTAGAACATATTCAGAAATACTACGGCAATGAGGGAAATATCACAAAAGCGATCCGGGATATTAGCTTTTCGGTGGAAGCTGGTGAGTTTCTGGGCATTATGGGCGCTTCCGGCTCTGGAAAGACGACTTTGCTCAACTGTATTTCCACGATTGACACCGTGAGCGCAGGACACATCTATTTGGGAGGAACGGATGTTACGGAGATAAAGCCCAAGGCCATTGCCCGGTTTCGCAGGGAGAATCTTGGCTTTGTGTTTCAAGACTTTAATCTGCTGGATACCCTGACGATTTCTGAAAACATTGCATTGGCTCTTTCCATCAATAAAACGCCCGCCAGAGATGTGGATCCGCGTATCCAAGACATTGCCCAAAAGCTCAATATCACGGATATTTTAAACAAGTATTCCTATCAGGTTTCCGGCGGCCAGAAGCAGCGTTGTGCGTGTGCCAGGGCAATTATCAACAATCCCAAACTGCTTTTGGCAGATGAACCAACCGGTGCGTTGGATAGTCATTCGGCGCAAATGCTTCTGTCTACGATCCAGAGCATCAACGAACAACTTAGTGCGACGATTCTTATGGTGACGCATGATGCCTTTACCGCCAGTTACGCCAGCAGAATTCTTTTTCTGCAAGACGGAGCCATTTTTACCGAACTGCGCAAAGGCAACGACAGCAGGAGTGCCTTCTTTGAGAAAATCCTCAATGTCCTTACCATGATTGGAGGAGGACAAAGTCATGTATGCTAAACTTGTTTTCCGCAATGCAAAGCGCTCCGTCAAAGACTATTTGATTTATATCGTGACCATGACGATCTGTGTCACCTTGTTTTATTCCTTTCTGTCTATTTCCAGCCGCTACTACCAACCCGATATTGGAAGCGAGTACAATTTCACAATCTTGAGTGATGGCATGAAGGCCGCGATCTGCGTCATTACTCTGTTCTTACTTTTCTTGATTCGTTTTGTCAATCACTATATGCTGCGGCGTAAACAAAAAGAGTTTGCGGTCCAGTCCATTATGGGAATGGAACAAAAGACCGTCGGCAGACTTTTCTTTGTAGAAACTTTTATGATGGGGATCCTCTCGATTGCCATTGGAATTTTTCTCGGTGTATTCTGCTCCCAGTTTATCACAGCCATGCTGTTGACTACCTATGGAAAAAGCTATGAATTGTCGTGGACACTATTTCCGGATACAGTCTTGCTGACCATCGGCTTCTTTATATTCAGCTTCTTGATTGTTGGGATATTCAATACTCGCACTATTCGCAAAACCAAAATCATTGATATGTTGGCAGCGGAGAAAGAAAATGATCCTGAGCTAAAAAAGAGCCGCTGGATTGCCGCTGTGGTTCTGCTGTTTGAAGGATTCACAGTGTGGATGCTTCTCACTGGCGTGCAAAAAATAGTATTCTACTATGATGGCCGTTTTGCTATCCCTGCCAAACTCATGTTCTGGGGAAACATTCTATTTCCGGCCATTACATTACTTTGGTCTGGATTCTGGCTGATTAGAAAGAGAAAAGCCGGCGTTTCTACCCTGCTTCCGGGACTGCTGGTATGCACAGTTCTGAACACGGTTATGGCCGCCAGTGTTCCGGCTTTGACCAGTCGATACTATCTGGCTTTGGGGGCCGGGGCAATCAATCAATACTTGTTATTTCTCCTGATTGATCTTCTTTTCTTCATTTGTTGTGTCATTTATCTTAGCAGCAGCTTTATTGTTGCATGGAAAGCAAAGGCCCCGGAACACAGGTACAAGGGCGAAAATCTGTTCTTTTTTGGGCAGATTACATCCAAACTGAATACTACCAGCAAGACTATGACGCTGATCTGTGTAACCTTAGTGCTTGCAATTTTTATGTTTATTGCAGCCCCCGTTCTGGTGGGATGGGCTTCCGGCTATCTTGATATACGTTCTATGTACGATGTGCAGATTTCCTCTCGTTATAACGATGTATACGACGAAGAAAACCTGCCCGATGACAATTACGAACTTGTAACGGATTTTCTTTCAGAACATGGGATTGAAACTGACTATGATTGCACCTTTTCTCTTTATCTGCCGAGCAAGGACGATTTTCATAACCGAATGAAATACGACTTTCCTGTTGTGGCAATTTCTTTAAGTGATTACAACACCATTCGCAAAATGCTGGGATATGAACCGATCACTTTATCAGAGGACGAGTTCACAACACAGTGGCAATCTATTGCAACGAACGAAGAACGGGATAGCTTTTTGAAAGAGCATAGCAGCATTATGACAGACGCAGGGGAACTTACACTTTCCGAACATTCTTTTTACGAGGAAGCAATTGGAGAAACGGCCTATAACTCTTATACGGATGTACTCTATGTATTTCCAGATAGTATCTGTGAAAACCTACTCCCGGTGATTCGGAACCGTTATATCATGACGACGGAAAGCATTTCCTATGAAAATGCCCGTGCCTTAGAACAGGCTTTTTCAGCCGAGTATCCAGAAATAACTGATACCGGCGTCAGTTATGCCATTCGCTTGAATACCCTACAAGTCAATACCACAAAAGCAAGTAATTTTGTTTTACAGGCATCTATGCTCTATGCAGCTGTTGTGCTGATGGTGATTTGTCTTACGGTGTTATCTTTGCAGCAACTTTTGGATGCAAGCCAATATAAATACCGCTTCTCGGTACTTCGCAAATTGGGTGTGGAGGATACTCACATAGGTAAACTGGTATTGAAACAATTAGGCATCTGGTTTGGACTGCCAATCGTTGTCGCCATCATCGTGTCCACAATGGTCATAATTTATTTTATTCAAACGATCTCCGCAGAAATCTCTGCCTATATTGGTTTCGGCGCATTGATGACACAAATCGGTATGACGGTAAGCATTCTTGCTTTGCTATTGATTTGCTACTTCATCAGCACATGGTTATTGTTTAAGAAAAGTATTAAATAAGAAGTATCTGCCGAGCGACGGCAAAAGAAAAAAGCCGTCGTACAGCAG
>ULOX01020896.1_pt1 | contig 10080 bp, 6 predicted proteins | sample 1952911 | NCBI WGS metagenome assembly ULOX01 (sample SAMEA4835613, study PRJEB28245) | human gut metagenome | biome: gut microbiome; material: fecal sample | place: Denmark | collected 2008
AAGCAGTCAGCGGCGTAAAGCGCAGAGCTGACAGCAGATTTGCACAAAAAGATGTCCGTGAAGGGATGCTGTGAACTCTGTGAAAAATAAAAAGAAGGGGGCAAGAGGCGTTATGAAGAAGAAAAGCAGTAAAGCAGTCAGATATAACAAATGGGGTTACATTTTTCTGATTCCTTTTATTCTGGTGTATGTTGTATTCCAGCTTATACCACTGTTTAATACCATTTATAACAGCTTTTTTGAAAATTATTTATCAGGTCTGACACAGATCGGACCAAACTTTGTGGGACTGGAGAACTACAAAACGCTGTTTACACAGGGCGATATCTGGATTTACGCAAAGAATACCATGATTTTATGGATCATGTGTTTTGTGCCACAGATTATTTTGTCATTACTGTTAGGTGCATGGTTTTCTGATGTGCGTTTGAAATTAAAAGGAAGCAGATTTTTCAAGACCGTGATCTATCTGCCAAACCTGATCATGGCATCCGCATTTTCCATGTTGTTCTTTACACTGTTCTCAGATGGTGGACCGATCAACTCGATTTTAATGCAGATCGGAATCATTTCAGAGCCATATAAGTTTCTGGCAAACACAGGAAGTGCGAGAGGGCTGATCGCCCTTATGAACTGCCTGATGTGGTTTGGTAATACGACTATTCTTTTAATGGCAGGCATGATGGGTATCGATACTTCCCTATTTGAAGCGGCAGAAGTGGATGGAGCAACTTCCACACAGGTATTCTACAAAATTACATTACCGCTGCTCCGGCCGATTTTAGTATATGTTGTGATCACATCACTGATCGGTGGATTACAGTTATTCGATGTACCGCAGATTTTGACCAATGGTACCGGTGATCCAATGAGATCGACCATGACATTGATCATGTTCTTAAATAAACATCTGTACAGCAAGAACTACGGAATGGCTGGTGCAGTATCCGTAATCCTGTTCATCATCACCGCAATTTTAAGTCTTATTGTCTTTAAGGTAACTGGAAACGATAAGAGAAAAGCATGAGTAGAATAGAAAGGTGAGGTGTTATTATGAACGAAAATAAAAATCTGAAAAAAGGACTTGGAATCCATGCAAGAAGATTTATCGCTTATGTAGTCCTGATTCTTGTTACATTTGCCTGCCTGTTCTGGTTCTATGTGCTGTTCATTAATGCGACCAGATCGAACGGTGAACTGCAGGCCGGATTTACACCACTGCCAAGCACACATCTGCTGGAAAACTGGAACAATCTGGTACACGGAACACTTCCGGTATGGCAGGGTATGATAAACAGTCTGATCGTATCTGTACTGTCAGCAGCGTTATGCACCTATTTTTCAACCATGACGGCTTACGCCATTCATGCATATGATTTTAAACTGAAAAAATACATCTATGCATTTATCTTAGCAGTCATGATGATCCCTACACAGGTAACTGCACTTGGATTTGTAAAATTAGTCGGTACATTACATATGGAAGATACATTCATTCCATTGATCGTGCCAACGATCGCTGCTCCGGTAACATTCTTTTACATGAAGCAGTATATGGAAAGTACATTGCCGGTATCTCTGATCGAGGCTGCCAGAATTGACGGCTCCGGTGAGTTCCATACATTTAACCAGATTGTACTTCCATTGATGAAACCTGCCATTGCAGTACAGGCAATCTTTACATTTGTAAGCAGCTGGAATAATTATTTTGTACCGGCTTTGATCTTACACAATGACAAGAAAAAGACACTGCCAATCTTAATCGCACAGCTTCGTGCAGCTGACTGGCTGAAGTTTGATATGGGTCAGGTTTATGTGATGATCGCATTTTCTATCTTCCCAGTTATTATCATTTATCTGATCTTATCCAGACACATCGTACAGGGTGTTGCCCTCGGCAGTGTAAAAGGATAAATTAGAATATAGCTACAAATGAAAAAACCTTCCCTGAGAACCGTCGTGATTCCCCATATCACGGCGGTTCTCCTTTGATGTAGCAGAAAAAGATTACAATATTAAAAAACATCAGAAAAATTATCTGAAATAATCAAACATAGGCTCTTTTTTTCCAGTTGCTAATGTGCTATAATAGGCACAGATTTTGGAAAAAAAGAAATGGTTGAGAAGTGAATCTGCACAATCCTTTCAGAACGGAGGAAGACATGACAGAAGGCGGTTTTTTAGTTTTCATGGGAATTTTATTACTTTTGGTTGTCATCGTTGTTGTGATAGCGGTTGTTTCATCTGTGGCAGGTGCGGCAGCAGCAATCGTTGATGATGAAGACAGCGAAGATGAATAGAACAGGGTGAGAACAGAATAGTGGGGCGGTACTTTTGTGCCAGTCCCCTTTTTGCAGGTCTTATGGATACTGCGAAATGTCCCGAGATCGAATCATAAGAAAGGAGACAGAGATTATAATGCAGTTACTTACATTTTTGTTAAATGGAGTGAAGTTTGGTATTCCTGTCAATGATGTGGAATCCATTGAAACAAGAATGAATGTGGTGAATATTCCAAATTCACTGCCACAGGTTCATGGGATCATGAATCTGCACGGAGAAGTTATTGCAGTGTACAGTCTGGCAGAACAGTTTCATTATCCGGAACAGGAAATCAACAATATCATCGTTGCATCCATGAATGGTACAAAGATTGGGCTTGAGGTTGGAAACGTGGATGAGATTATTGATGTCCCGGATGAGAAGGTTATTTCCATGCCAGTCATTATGAAAGCAGTAGAAAATTGTTTTGATGAGGTTGCTTCCTATGCAAAAGAACTGATCGTTCTGATTGAGGTATCAAAGCTGATGCCGGAAGCAGAGCAGCAGGCAATACAGAAATTGGTAGAACAACAGTCATAAACAAAAAAGAGTAAAGCCTCTGTTATTATATATTGGAAAGATACAGTCTCGTGGGATGGAGTACCGATAGGTACTCCATTTTTGCGTAAATAGGAAATTTTGTTCCATTTCTAAAATAATTCTAAATTCTGTCCGATTTTCCTTGCATTTTGATGAGAGAGGAGTAAACTGATTTTTGCCGACCGACCGGTCGGTTTTGGCTTGCGGGAATGCAATAGCCAATCAGACATATAATTTTTCAGGAGGAACGAGAATGATCCCAAAGTATAGTGTAAAACGTCCGTACACAGTGTTAGTGGCTGTTGTACTGGTGATCGTTTTAGGAGTTGTTTCGCTGACGAGGATGACAACAGATCTGCTGCCGGCAATGAATCTGCCGTATGTGATCGTTGTCACAACAGATGTGGGGGCAAGTCCGGAGGAAGTGGAAAAGGATGTGACATCGCCAATCGAAGCGGCAATGGCAACGACTTCCAATATTAATAACGTAAGTTCCATGTCCTATGATAACTATTCTATGGTTATTTTGGAGTATGAGCAGAGCACGAACATGGATTCTGCTATGATTGAGATTCAGCAGCAGCTGGATCAGTTGACCGGACAGTTCCCGGATTCAGCGGGCTCACCGGTCATTATGCAGATCGATCCTGATATGATGCCGGTCATGATCGCATCTGCGGATGTGGATGGTATGGATCAGGCAGAGGTATCTAATTATGTGGACAATGAATTATTACCACTGCTTGAGAGTATCGAGGGTGTGGCATCTGTGACGGCAACAGGAGTGCTTGATACGGATCTTCAGGTCACTATGAACCAGGAGAAAATAGATGCTTTAAACGAACAGATTCTGAGCAAAATAGATGCCCAGTTTACAGATGCACAGGCAGAGTTAGACAAGGCATCTTCCCAGATCGGCAGTGGGAAAAAGAAGCTTTCCGATAGTGAAAAAGAGATGGGAAGCCAGCTTGGAGCAGGTGAAAATGAGATCATTAATAATAAAATCCAACTGTTTAACACCGAAGCAGATCTGACCACACAATTATCAGATCTTCAGAAATCACAGTCGTCCATGGATGGTGCAATCAAGTCGTTACAGTCAGCTTATGATGGAGCAACGCAGTTACAGAGCGCGATTGACGGTTTACAGAAAGCAAAAGACGGTGTCAGCCAGGCGAAGAGTGGGGCAAAGCAGTTATATCAGGCGCACGATGGTGTAATGGCAATTTTAACAGCAAAAAATCCAATGACAGGTGCAGACATGACAGTGGAGGAAGCGCTTGCAGTAGCGGTTCAATATGGTCAGATGACACAGGAACAGGCGAATCAGTTGAAAACAGTGATTTCAACTTTACAGGCAGATCCTAAAATGTTAGAAGCATATAAAAATGCGGCCAGCGAATCCGATTTCGTCGCCTACATGGAATCCACAGCCATTGCCCAGATCAATGCACAGGCAGGGACTTCCTATACAAGTGAGAGTGACATTGCCAGCCAGATCGTGACATTACAGTACAAACTGGATGATATCAATGTGATGCTGATGAGTCAGGCATCCTCTTTTGCAGATGCAGGTGTGACGCTGACTTCTTACAAAGACATTCCGGCTGCAATCTCAAAATTGAGTGAGAGCAAGACACAGATCGCGGCGGGAATTGCGACAATCGAGTCCGCCCAGACACAGGTGGCAGACGGTAAAACGTCTTTAGATGACGCATTAGTGACTTTAAATGAATCCCAGATATCCGGTATCATGGAGATGAGCAAGGGATATGCGGATCTTGCTGTTGCAGCAAATAAGATCGAAGAGGGACAGAGCCAGTTAGATGATGCAAAAGAGCAGGCAAAAGATTCAGCGGATCTGAACACGATCCTTACAATGGATACCTTAAAAAATCTTCTGACAGCACAGAACTTCTCCATGCCGGCAGGTTATGTGACAGAGGGGAACGAGCAGTATCTGGTGCGGGTAGGAGATGAGGTGACATCCAAAGCAGATCTTGAAAATCTCGTTCTGATGGATCTTGGTATGGATGGTATCGAACCGGTCAGACTGTCAGATGTGGCAGACATCGAGTACATTGACAATTCCGGAGATTCCTATTCCAAAGTGAATGGAAATCCGGCGGTAATGCTTTCGATTGAAAAGCAGACCGGCTATTCCACCGGAGATGTGACAGACCGGTTATTGGATAAATTTGACAGTTTGGAAAAAGAAAATACAGCGTTACATTTGAGCGTTCTCATGAATCAGGGTATTTACATTGACATGATCGTGAAATCAGTCGTAGAAAACATGATCGTGGGAGCCATCCTTGCAATTATTGTATTGTTATTATTCTTAAAAGATATGAAACCTACACTTGTAATAGCATGTTCCATTCCGCTCAGTGTTGTTTTTGCAGTGGTACTGATGTACTTTACGAATATTACGTTAAACATCATTTCACTGTCGGGTCTGGCGCTCGGAATTGGTATGTTGGTGGATAACTCCATTGTCGTGATCGAGAACATCTATCGATTGCGGGGAGAGGGGTATTCCATCCGGAAAGCAGCCGTGGAAGGCGCTTCACAGGTGACAGGAGCAATCATAGCTTCCACACTTACAACCATCTGTGTATTTGCACCGATTATTTTTACAGAGGGTATCACAAGACAGTTATTTGTGGATATTGCGCTGACAATTGCATTTACGCTTGCAGCGAGTCTTCTCGTGGCATTGACTTTCGTGCCGATGATGGCAGCAGGATTATTAAAAAATACAAAAGAGATCAGGCATAATCTCTTTGATAAAGTAAAAGATTTTTATGGAAAAATTTTAGCGGTATGTCTGCGTTTCAAACCAATCGTATTTATCGCAGTGATCGTATTGCTTGGAACAAGTGTTGTGGCAGCATTCTCCAGAGGATATTCTTTCATGGATATGAACATGGAGACAAACCAGATCAGTGCGACGATTTCAGCAAAAGAGGATCAGACACTTACGTTTGGCGAACTGACAGAAATGGCAGATGAAGTCGTGGAAAAAGCAATGACGATCGATGGCATTGAGACCATTGGTGCCATGGCAGGTGGAAGTGCTCTTTCCATGATGGGAAGCAGTTCTACAGACAGTATTTCCATGTATATGATTCTGGATGAAGAATCTGAAGTGAGCAGTGCAGATGTAATCGAACAGTTGGATGAACTGACCAAAGACATGGACTGCGAAGTTACAACAGACACCTCTGCTTCTGATATGACATCACTTATGGGAAGTGGACTGACGATCAATGTAAAAGGAAATAATCTTGACAAACTGCAGGAACTTGCAGGCGAAGTTGCAAAAGTCGTAGAGAACACCGAGGGAACTGTGGATGTGGATGATGGACTTGCCAATACGACACCGTCTTTCACCATTTCTGTAGACAAGGAAAAAGCTGCAAAATACGGCATGACCGTTGCACAGGTATTCCAGCTTGTTTACGGTGAGATGGCATCCTCAACATCTGCAACAACGATCTCTACCGATGTAAATGATTATCAGGTTTATGTACAGAGCGAGGAGCAGTCCGATGTTACATTGGATGATATCAAAAAACTGACCTTTACCTATACAGACAGAGAAGGAAACGAGACAGAAGTAGCGCTTTCTGATATTGCACAGTTTGAGGAAGGTTACACCTTAGGAACGATCAACCGTGATGCGCAGACCAGATATATCAGTGTGACCGCAGGAGTGGATGATGACCATAATGTCAGTCTGCTGAGTAATGAGATCCAGAAAGAGTTAGATAAGATCGATCTGCCGGAAGGATACTCCATTGAGATGGCAGGTGAGGACGAGATGATCGCAGATGCGATGAATCAGTTGTATCTGATGCTTCTTTTGGCGGTAATCTTCATTTACCTGGTCATGGTAGCACAGTTCCAGTCGCTGTTGTCGCCGTTTATCATTATGTTTACGATTCCGCTGGCATTTACAGGCGGTCTGTTCGCACTTTACTTTACCGGTAACGAAGTCAGCGTTGTGGCAATGATCGGATTTGTCATGCTCGCCGGAATTATCGTAAATAACGGTATCGTTATGGTAGACTTTATCAACCAGCTCCGCCGTGGCGGAATGGAAAAAAAAGATGCCATTATCGAATCCGGAAAAACAAGGCTTCGTCCGATTCTTATGACTGCACTCACCACGATCCTGTCCATGTCCACGATGGCAGTTGGACTTGGAGAAGGTTCAGAAATGATGCAGCCAATGGCGATCGTAACGGTTGGCGGTTTGTTATATGGTACACTGTTAACTCTGATCGTTGTTCCATGTATTTATGATGCATTCAACCGCAATAAGAGCATGGTCGAGGAGGACTTATAATGGATGAGCAGAAACTGATCCACGATCCACCACAGAAAGTGCTTGCCCTGTATCAGGCAGTCATTGAGTTCATTAATGAAGGCTGTGATATCAACACTTTAAAAGTAGCTGATATCACAGGCCGGGCAGGCATTGGAAAAGGAACGGCATACGAATATTTTTCTTCAAAGGAAGAGATAATCTCTTCTGCAATTTTATATTATGTGAAAGTGTGCTTTGAAAAACTGCAGGTAATTTCTACAGATAACAGAACGTTTCAACAGAAAATTAATGAGGTCATGGATTTTATTGATGAGCATGTAAAAGAAAAGCAGGGTGTCTTTTTCCTGATAAAAATGGTATTGGAATCATACGAGATACCAAAGAATCTGAAAGATGAGTATGAGCGTATGAAACAGCAGTGCTGTGATAAGGAGAAAAACGAGATTATCGACTGCATTGTGGAGGAGGGTGTCCGCGAAGGTCTGATCCGGGAGGAGAATGTTTTCCTGCGAAGAGCCGCGGTCGAAACCCAGCTTTCGGTCTATTTTATGTACCGCATCGCAGCAGAGAAAAAAATGGAGCTTGACCTGGAGGCAGATTCTTTGAGAGAATATATCTATCAGAATATATTGAAATTATTAGGATAGAAAGAAGGAATGAATAAATTAAAATCACGTATAAAAAATCAGTTGACAAATGCCACTTTAGCTTTTATGATGAAAAAAGATATAAAAAGGTGATGAGAAAGAGGAGTACACACAGACACCTGAAAGAGAATGACATTCACCGGCTGAGAAATGTCACCAGAACATGTTGTGTGGAAGGTAGCTTTTGAACCGTCGCGCAGAACCTGTCTGTTACAGAGAAGAAGCAGAGCCCGTGATATAATCATGCGGAGCAGAATTTCCGTATATCATTAGAAGCAGCAGAAGTAAGCGAGAACGATTTGTCCCCGTTACCGGACAGTGATTTCTTTTTCAATGGACAGTGGAATTGAAAAATCGAATCAGCAGAGATATGTTGTTTTTACAACATAACAAAGGTGGTACCGCGTTGACACGCCCTTTGCATCCGTAAGGATGTGAAGGGCTTTTTTGCACGCTTGCTCTCGAGTGTGCACATCGGGAGAAAAGATGAATTAATTAGTTAGGCAATTTCGAAACTCGTAGAAAATATGAATTGAGTTGTGGAAATGTAACGAAAGCTTGAGAAGACACTGGGGAGCCGCCGGTTCTTGCTTGGCAGTCATAGCGCTAGCTGTGGCTGGCATGCTAGCACCGTTGCGAGCGACACGTAGCGGAAGCGTGTCTTCGAAAATTTTGTTACGGTTTCACAACGTTCGTAATGTAAATTCGAGTTTCGCAATGCCGAAGCAAAAAGAAAGGAAAAGACAAATGAAGGAATTAGCAAAGACCTATGACCCAAAGGGCATTGAAGAACGTCTCTATAAAAAATGGGAAGACAACGGTTACTTCCATGCAGAAGTAGATCGCAGCAAGAAACCATTCACCATTGTGATGCCTCCACCAAACATTACCGGACAGCTTCACATGGGACACGCATTAGACAATACCATGCAGGATATTTTGATCCGCTACAAGAGAATGCAGGGTTACAATGCATTATGGCAGCCTGGAACAGACCACGCTTCCATTGCAACCGAAGTAAAAGTCATCCAGTCCTTAAAAGAAAAAGGAATCGACAAGGCAGATCTTGGAAGAGAAGGTTTCTTAGAGAAATGCTGGGAGTGGAGAGAGGAATACGGTAACCGTATCATCAACCAGTTAAAGAAAATGGGATCTTCTGCTGACTGGCAGAGAGAACGTTTTACCATGGATAAAGGATGTTCTGATGCCGTACAGGAAGTTTTTATTAAATTATATCAAAAAGGATATATCTACAAGGGTTCCCGTATCGTAAACTGGTGCCCGGTTTGTAAGACATCCATTTCCGATGCGGAGGTAGAGCATGAGGAGCAGGACGGATTCTTCTGGCATATCAATTACCCGGTAGTTGGTGAAGAAGGAAGATTCGTCGAGATCGCAACAACAAGACCGGAGACTTTATTCGGAGATACTGCAGTTGCTGTGAATCCGGATGATGAGAGATACAAAGACATCGTTGGAAAGATGTTAAAGCTCCCAATGACCGACCGAGAGATCCCTGTAATCGCAGATCCATATGTTGATAAGGAATTCGGAACCGGATGTGTGAAGATCACACCAGCCCATGACCCGAACGACTTTGAGGTTGGAAAACGCCACAACCTGGAAGAAATCGTTGTCATCAATGACGATGCAACCATGAACAAGTTAGCAGGAAAATATGAGGGAATGGACCGCTACGAGTGCAGAAAAGCATTAGTAAAAGATTTAGAGGAAGCGGGACTTTTAGTAAAAGTTGTTCCACATTCCCACAACGTAGGTACACATGACCGCTGCGGCACAACCGTTGAACCAATGATCAAACAGCAGTGGTTCGTGAAAATGGACGAGATGATCAAACCGGCAGTTGAAGGCGTAAAAAATGGTGATATCCAGTTACTTCCAAAACGTATGGAGAAGACATACTTCAACTGGACAGACAATATCCGTGACTGGTGTATTTCCAGACAGTTATGGTGGGGACACAGAATCCCGGCATACTACTGTGATGAGTGTGGCGAGATGGTAGTTGCGAAAGAAGCACCTCATAAGTGTCCGAAATGTGGATGCACCCATATGACACAGGACCCGGATACCTTAGATACCTGGTTCTCCTCTGCTTTATGGCCATTCTCAACACTTGGCTGGCCGGAAAAAACAGAAGACTTAGATTACTTTTATCCAAATGATGTTTTAGTAACCGGATATGATATTATCTTCTTCTGGGTAATCCGTATG
>ULOX01013013.1_pt1 | contig 9985 bp, 5 predicted proteins | sample 1952911 | NCBI WGS metagenome assembly ULOX01 (sample SAMEA4835613, study PRJEB28245) | human gut metagenome | biome: gut microbiome; material: fecal sample | place: Denmark | collected 2008
ATTCAACTCATGGTGGTTGGTGGGAATGGGCTCCGCCTTGTTTCCATTTTCGTATGCCTTATTGGCCTCATATGAAAACTTGGTTGAAATATACGGAAAGAATGAGTTATCTGTTGAGTCAAGGAGAGCATGTTTGTGATATAGCCCTCATGTATCCGACTGAATCCATGCAAGCATATCCAGATATGACAGCCGATACAACATTTAATTTGGCTATGAAGTTAAGTGCTGCTGGATTGGATTATGACTTTATTGATTTTCGTTCTTTAAGGCAAGCCTCTTTTGACAAAAGTTCGTTGCATATAATGAATGAGAAGTATAAAGTAATGGTTATAGCAGGAATGAAAGCGATGCATTTTTCTTCTTTGCAAAAACTTAGGGATTATTACAGGGCTGGTGGCATTATTCTGGCAACAGGGGAGTTACCCTCTGCTAGTAGTAGAGAAGGTGAACAAGATAAGGAGGTCGACGAAATAGTAAAAGAGATATTCGGTTTGACTGCGATGGAGGCTCGTTCAGGTAAAACGGGGCAAATGCAAAGGAATGTGGCAAATGGAATTGGGTGGTATATTTCAGATGGTTCGATTGAGAAATGTATCCCTCAATTGATTACACCAGATTTTATTCCTAATGAAAATGGAGGTAAAGTGTTGCATCGAAAAGTTGGTGATCGAGATATTTATATGGTAATGAATGTGGATAAGAACTCTGAGTGTTTTTTCCGTAATACAGGCAAAGTGGAATTGTGGGATGCTCAAAATGGGACGATACACCCTTATCCTGTTCTTCGCCAGAATGAAAAAGGTACTTGGTTGAAATTGAAAAAAGAATATACAAATTCTTATTTAATTGTATTCTCACCGGGTACACCCATTCTAGAAAATATTTTGGAAAAGAAAGAATCCCTCGACTCTGAAATTTTGTTAGATGGAGAATGGACTGTCAATTTGCTGCCGACATTAAATAATAAATGGGGCGATTTTCGTCTACCCGCATCCAATGAATATATTGGAGCTGAAGCTCGTGTTTTTCGTTTTATGGCAGAGAACCAAGCTCCTAAGTCTTGGATGGAAAAAGATTTTAAGGATGAGGATTGGGAAGAAGGAATTTATGGATATGGACCTCAATATGAGACTTATTCGGATTCATTCCCCAATTGGAAAACCGTTTCGTTTTCTTGGCAGTATGGAGTATGGGATAATCCGGGTGCTCAAGGATATCATGGGCTGAAAGGTAAGATTAGTGATGGCTTCTTTATTTTGGATCGAGGAGGATTGCAAAGGTTTAGGACTTATGTGTATGTAAAGGAGAGTGGAACTTATCGGGTGGAGCAGATTGGGACATTAGCGGATGTTGTTTTAATAGACGGTGTATTTACCCATGAAAAAATAGAATTGACGCAGGGATGGCATTCTTTGCTCGTTGAGTATGCGAATACTTGTAAAATAGAATATAAATCTCAAACTGGAGCTTACCATGATGATCGTCCTCGAGGAGCCGTAGTTCTGTTACCAGAGAAAGTAGCAAAACCAATAAAACCATCTGCTTATTCGGATGAAATATCGATGTGTTGGGCTAAAACGGAACATTTGTTTTTTGATCCGTACCAAGGAAAGTATAATAGATGGAATTACCGCTTTCAATCAGTTCCGGGATTACAGGAAATGGATTTTGCGATTAGGGGTAAAGATTTGAAAGTGTGGGTTGATGGAAAGGCACTTCCGGATTCTGCTATACATCTTCTGAATGAGATGAGTCTGGATGGTATTAACCGATACAAGGTGATTTTTTCGGAGAAAAGGCAAAGAATAGGAACTATCGCTTTTTCAATCGCAGCTCACATAGGAAATCAAGGGACAGCGGCATTGGCAGAACCTGTAAAATTGAAAACAGGAACAGGTCTGCTTTTGAGAGGAAATTGGGCAAAAACGGGAGCTCTGCGTTGCTATTCTGGAGGTATGATTTATAAACAAAATGTTCGTTTACCAAAGAAATGCCCAGATAAAAAAGTTTTATTGGATTTAGGGGACGTGGTAGCTACTTGTGAGATAAAGGTTAATGGCCATTCTGCTGGGATTTTAATGAGTCCTCCATACAAAGTGGAGATAAGCCACTTCCTAAAGGAAGGTGCAAATGAAATTGAGGTATTGGTTTATAGCACATTAGCTAATCATTATCAAACTCAGCCAACGCCCTATCGTGGAGACCCTAAAGCCGGACTTATAGGCCCGATATCTTTGTTGATTTTTAATTAATTTAAAAGGATTGTACAATGAAATATTTTATATTATCACTGATTTTGCTATGTTGTTCGGTATTTGTGAAAGGACAAAATCAATATAGTGCGGAACCATCTCCTGTATTGTTAAAAGAACGTTGGGAAGCAGAATGGATTACTTGTCCGGAAAGTTCATTATATGATTACGGCGTTTATCACTTTAGGAAAACATTGACATTAGATAGTCAACTAGATTCTTTTATTATAAATATATCCGCTGATAATAGATATCGTTTATTTGTAAATGGGAAACCGGTTTGTTGGGGACCGGCAAGGGGGGATATTTATCACTGGTATTTTGATACGGTAGATATTGCGTCGTTGTTAAGACCCGGGAAAAATGTATTAGCGGTGTTGGTTTGGAACTTTGGAAGCTATACTCCGGGAGCACAGATGACTCTGAAGACAGGTTTGATTGTACAAGGAAACTCTTCTTTGGAGGTACAAGCAAACACGGATAAATCTTGGAAAGTTTATCATGATCCTGCTTATTCTCCTTCTATAGAGTATTTACAAGATGTTGGATGCAGTGATATTTTGAATGCGTCATTATATCCATGGGGCTGGGAAAATTTGGATTATAATGATACCGACTGGATAGAGGTTCGTACGATAGGCCGTGGACAACCTTATGGAATAGGTTCTGGATATGATTGGATACTATGCAAAAGAGATATTCCATTTATGGAAGAATCTTTATTACGTATGAACCGAATACGTAGGGCGGAAGGTATTGATTTGCCATCTGATTTCTTAAAAGGTAAAGCGGAGCTTAAAGTCCCAGCAAATCAGAAGGTATCTCTTTTTATTGATCAGGATTTTTTGACAACGGCTTATCCTGAATTGATTGTTTCGGGGGGGAAGAATAGTCTAGTGAAGTTTACTTATAGTGAAGCCATGTTTAAGGACGGAGAAAAAGCGAACAGAAATGAGATTGAAGGACGGGATGTCATAGGGTTTGTGGATAAATTTTATCCGGATGGAGGCTCGAATCGTCTTTTCCGCCCTTTATGGTTTAGGACTTATCGGTATATTAAACTGGATATCGAGACTAAGGATGAGCCTTTAGTTCTCCATGATTTGTATGGTATGTATACCGGATATCCATTTAAAGAAAATGCTTCTTTTGATTGCGATCTGGATTTTATGAAACAAATTTGGGAAACTGGTTGGCGTACTGCACGTTTATGTGCGCACGAAACTTATTTTGATTGCCCATATTATGAGCAGTTACAATATGTGGGCGATACACGTATTCAAGCTCTTATTTCTCTTTACGTAGATGGGGATGATCGTTTAATGCGAAAAGCAATTAAGATGTACGATTATTCTCGTTCTTACGAGGGAATTACGACAAGTCGTTATCCGAGCCGTGTTCCTCAATATATTCCACCATTCTCTTTATACTGGATTAATATGGTACATGATTATTGGATGTATCGTGATGATCCTGCTTTTGTGAGAAACTGTATTTCAGGGGTGAAAACAATACTGGAGTGGTTTGCGGATAAAGTGGATAAGAAAACTGGGATGCTAGGGGCTATTCCTCATTGGAATTTTGTGGATTGGCCAACTCAATGGCCATGGAGCAAAGATAAACCGACAGGTGGAGTTCCTCCGGGAGGAATGACTGGCGGGTCCTCTATCCTTACTTTGCAGTTAGCTTATACATTAAAGGATGCCGTGGAATTGCTGGATCATTTTGGTGAGAAAGATTTGGCCGCTCAATATGACTCATTACGGATTTCTTTATGTGAAAATACATGGAAGCATTGCTGGGTTGAAAAAAAACAATTGTTATGTGATGATATATTGAAAACAAGTTATAGCCAACATGCTAACATAATGGGGATATTGTCTGATGCTATTCCTGTTAAACTTCAGCAAGACTTATTGACACGCTTAGATACGACTTCTTCTTTAATTCAGGCAACTTTCTATTATCGTTTTTATTTGTTTCGGGCTTTAAAGAAAGTGGGCCTAGCTGATCAATATGTATCTATGTTGAAACCTTGGCAAGATATGTTGGGTATGGGATTAACCACTTTTGCGGAGAATCCGGAGCCTAGCCGTTCGGATTGCCATGCTTGGAGCGCAAGTCCCGTTTTGGATTTTCTAGCGACAATTTGTGGAGTGGAGCCGGCAGAAGCAGGTTTCCGTTCTGTAAAAATAGAGCCCCATTTAGGTTGTTTGAATAGAGTAGAGGGAAAAATACCTCATCCATTAGGAAATATTTCTATAATATTAGAAAGGGAAAATAAAGGCATTAATGGTAAAATTGTATTGCCGGAGGGTTTGTCTGGTCGTTTCATCTGGAATAAACAAGCCCTAGTTCTTCATTCTGGACAAAATCTGATAGATCTATGAATATGAAAATTAATTATTTGATAATATTAGGATTGTTCTGTATACAAGATATGATGGGACAGTCAGATTTTGGATTGGCACCTATTCTGCGAATAGATGATAATACACTTATGGAGAAGTTTAAATCTCCACCGGGGGAAGCTCGGATGTCTTGTTATTGGTGGTGGATAAATAGTATGGCGACCAAAGAGTCTATAACAAGAGATCTTGAAGAAATGAAAGCTAAGGGATATGGTTCCGCTACATTAATTGATGCGGGAAGCTCTAGTTACGAGATCGCTACGAAAACAGCACATGGACCAGTATTTATGTCTCCTGATTGGATGGGTTTATATAAACATGCGGTACGAGAGGCTGATCGACTGGGGATAAGTTTGTGTGTCAATGTACAAAGTGGTTGGAATCCGGGAGGACCTTCCATAACCCCGGAACATGCATTGAAAAAGTTAACATATTCTGAGTGTAATATTAGTGGTGGAAAGATACTTCATATAAAATTAGCACTTCCAGAATCAAATCTTTTGTATCGTGATGTCTGTGTTCAAGCAGTGAAACAGTTGCCAGAAGGCACACCGATAAAGGATGAGGCAATTCCTTATTGGTCTGCTAAATCATTTAACTCAGTGCTTGGTTTTCAAGAAATATTTCCGCTAGATAAATTGAGGGAGGGATTCCTTTTTGACTTAAATGCAGAAGTGATAAAGAAAAGTGAGATTCTGGATTTGACAGATTCTTTTGATGGAGAAACTCTAAATTGGGATGCTCCAGAAGGTAATTGGACTATTATACGGTATGGCTGGACTTGTACGGGGGTGCGTACTTCGACAACAAGTGATGGGTGGGAAGGTCTATCGGTAGATCACTTAAGTGCGGAAGCTTTTGATGTATTCAGTAAAACTGTCATAGAACCATTGATTTTTACGGCGAAAGAGGCCGGTAATAGTGTTCGTTTTCTTCAAACGGATAGCTGGGAGATGGGAGTCGTGAATTGGACAAATCGTTTCCCCGAAGAATTTAAGAAATATCGAGGATATGATATATTTCCTTATCTTCCGGTTATGACTGGTCGCATTGTAGAGAGTCCAGAACTTTCAAATCGTTTTTTACAAGACCTTCGAAGAACTGTGAGTGATTGTATCTATGAGAATCATTATATGTTATTCAAAGAGTTGGCTCATAAACATGGACTGATGATTGACCCGGAATCGGGAGGCCCTTGTTATACTCCTGTTGATGCGTTACAGATAATGAGTATTAGCGATATACCTCATGGTGAATATTGGGCACGATCTATTTCTCATGTTGCGTCTGAAGGAGCGAGACTATCAGTTAGACAAAGTGCTTGTGTAGCGCATACGAATGGAAAGAGATTTGTGGAAGCTGAAGGACCAACGAGTATTGGCCCCCAATGGGAACGATCCCCTAAAGATTTAAAGGGAATTCTAGATCGAATTTTTTGTTCAGGGGTTAATCGTTTAGTTTGGCATGCGTTTGTTTCCTCTCCAAAAGAGTATGGCGTGCCCGGAAATGAATATTTTGCGGGAACACATTTAAATCCAAATGTAACTTGGTGGGAGCAGGCTGGAGATTTTGTAGATTATATAGATCGGTGTTCTTATTTGCTTCAACAAGGATTATTTGTGGCAGATGTTCTTTATTATACAGGAGATGATGTCCCTAATATGGTTTTTCTGAAAGAGGAGGTAGACGATCTAAATTTGGGGTATGACTGGGATAAATGCTCAAAAGATGTGATTTTAAATAGGCTTTCTTTTTCTGAAGGGAAAATACGTTTGCCGGATGGAATGTCGTATCAAGTATTAATATTACCTCCTCACAAGACAATTGATTTGGAAGTCTTAAGAAAAATAGAACAGTTGGTATTACAAGGTATGACTGTGATTGGTGAGCCTCCTCTTAGAACGAGTGGCCTAACCAATTATCCGGAGGGTGATAAAGAGTTGTATGAAATTCGGAATCGTATGTGGGGATGGCTAGATGGAGTAAATAGAACGGAACAAACCTATGGTAAAGGGCGTGTAATTTGGGGGCAAGATATAAATAATGTGCTAATGTCTATGTCGGTGAAGCCTGATTTATCATATACAAGCCGTCGATCGGGAACGTTATTGGATTATATTCATCGAAGAACAGAGGAACAAGATATTTATTTTGTAACAAATCGGTATGCTGTAAATGGTATTAATGATTATTTCTATCGGTATATGTCTTCTTTACCAGATCGTTATGAATTTGTGAATTGCAAATTTAGGGTAACAGGAAAGGTTCCTGAATTATGGAATCCACAAACAGGAGACATAAGGCCTGTTTTAAATTATTATGAAGAGAACGGAACTACGGTTATTCCTTTGCATTTTAATCCAGAAGGCTCTGTTTTTGTAGTATTTAGGAATGCAGAGAAGACGAATAATCATATCGTGAAAGTGGAGCGTTGTAGTTCTGCAATATTCCCAGATGATTTAGAGGTTGGTCAATATCCTCCAATTGAATTTGAAACCAAAAAAGATAATATTGTCGCTAACATATATGATCCCGGGAATTATAAAATTTATTGGAATAATGGAAATGTTTTATCTATAGGAAGCAGTGAGAAAATAGAGGAGTATGTCATAATGGGGAATTGGGTTGTACGTTTTGATTCTTGTTGGGGTAAAAGTGAACCTGTCATTTTCAATAAATTATATTCATGGACAGATTCAGAAGATCCGGAGATCCGTTATTTTTCAGGGAAAGCGATTTATGAAAATACATTTTATATAAAGACTGAACAGTTAAGGGATAAAAAGATGAAATTAGACTTAGGGAATGTTCAAGATCTAGCTGTGATTAAAGTTAATGATCATGCCTTCCCTGTTTCTTGGTCGGCTCCTTTTGAGGTTGATATCACTCCTTATGTAAAGGAAGGTCAAAATACTTTATCAATAGAGATTGTCAACTTATGGCCTAATCGCCTTATCGGAGATAGTAAATTGCCTAAACAAGAGAGAAGAACTAAAACGAATATCGTAAAGTTCGATGCTCCAGATTCTGAAAAATATTTACGAACGTCAGGGCTTTTGGGACCGGTAAAAATCAGGTCCTTCAAGCAAGTGAAAATTGAAGATTTATAGATCAATGAAAAATGAGGCTAAGCACCATCTGTAGTAGATAGAGGTTATTTCTTTTCAAGAGGAAATAACCTCTTCTTATTTTTTTATTTTATATTTGTTCGGTCAATATGTGCTAGAGGAGATGGATGTAGAACGGATATACCTAGAACGATTACGAAGCGGTTCATACAGAGACTTTACGAAACTGTATGAATCATACGCTTCACGCCTATATGCGTTCGCATTGCACTTGACTCATTCTGATGCTCTTGCAAAAGATATTGTACAAGAGACTTTTATCAAAGTGTGGGTGCGGAGAGAACAGATTGATTTAGATATGTCTTTCAGTGCTTTCCTATTTACGATGGCCAAGAACCAATTATTGAATGAGTTTCGTAGGCAGGCAAATAGTCCACTTTTTTTGGAAGATGTTGTACTGAATGAGTCTGGAGATGGAGAGGAAACAGCGATTGAACGTAAATTATCTTTTGAGGAATTTAACCATAGACTGGAAATAGCGAAACAAAAGTTGACACCTCGCCAACGAGAACTGTTTGAGTTAAATAAGGAACAAGGTATAACTATAACAGAAATAGCGGCTAAAGCCTTTATCTCAGAACAATCTGTGCGTAACCAGTTATCGCAAGCCTTACATGTTTTAAGAAAGGAGCTCGGTAAGTATGCTTTGCTGTTCTCTCTTTTCTTTATCGGATAAATAAAATTGAAAAAATAATATTCTTATGTTTTATAACATCTAAAAAGACATGTTATAAATTAACGGCTCATGTGTATACCTTATAAAAAGGATATTATGCAGGAATCACATACATATTATTTGCTCTCAAAGTACATGGATCATACGATCTCTACGGAAGAGTTGAAAACACTACGGCTTTTGGTTAATTTGTCTGATGATGATGAATTATCGTTGTCATTGTCTCATTTATGGGAAAATGGGCGACCCTTTGAAGAGGTTGATGAGAGAATCATACGAGATATGTTCAGCGGGATTCAAAATCGAACGAGAAAAGAACGATTCGTTATGGTGTTTAGGAAACTGGCTCGTATCGCCGCAATACTATTAATACCTTTATTAAGTGTATTGTCTGGTTATTTATATTTCAATCCAGTCAATCAGGAGGAGGGTATTGGTAATTTAGTGGTTCATGCCGATAGAGGGGAAAGATCGGGGGTGACTTTACCGGATGGAACACAAGTAAAACTAAATGCGGAATCGAGCTTAAGTTACACTCACGATTTCGGTCGAGAGCTTCGACAGGTTAATTTAGAGGGAGAGGCCTATTTTGAGGTGACTCGGAATGAGGATAAACCTTTCGTGGTACATACAAAATATCTGGATATAGAAGTGTTGGGCACAAGTTTTAATGTGTATTCGTATGAACGGGAGAATGTCATGGAAATGGCCTTGATATCGGGACGGATCAAGATACAGACTTGTTCAGAGCCTTCTCGTGTCGTTTATCTAAAACCGAATGAAAAAGCATTGTTCAATAAAGAATCGGGTATTATAACCGTGGAGAAAACAGATAATCGATTTGAAACGGCATGGTTAAGAGGAGATCTCGTTTTCCGATCAACGACATTAAGTGATGTCTTGGCTAAACTAGAGCGTAGATATGGCGTGAATATCCATTTGAATGATTCTTCTTTAGCGAATGACTTATTTACCGGAAATTTTGATAGTGAATATATCGTAGAGGTAATGGACCTTTTAGAGAGGCATTATGACTTTACATATGATGTACGAGGAGATGATATCTTTATACATCCTTGAGCGAGTGAAAATAAAAATGTACAACCTTAAATCAGTTCTTATGCGACAAGATTCTTCATAATAAAAACGGAACCGAAAAATGGTCGAGATTTTCCGGTTCCCCAATTAATACTCCATTTACGAGAATGGCGATTAGGCCATAAAACGGATTGTATCAATTTAAAAAAATAATATATGTTCAAAAGTAGAAAAAATCAATGTAGCTATATAATTTTTTTGGCTCTATATAAGTATTTAGAACCTCATAACAACCAAAAACAATCAGAAATATCCAAACGTAAATCTTTAATTACCAACACATTCTATAAATTAACACTTTTCGGCTGCTTTTTGTCGCTTCCCAAATTTCCACATATTTTTGATACATATTTCTGACGTGGAGAATTTGCGGAGCTTATTTTTTGTCATATCGTGCAGGTAGTTGACAAGGGTTTA
>ULOX01037498.1_pt1 | contig 9929 bp, 13 predicted proteins | sample 1952911 | NCBI WGS metagenome assembly ULOX01 (sample SAMEA4835613, study PRJEB28245) | human gut metagenome | biome: gut microbiome; material: fecal sample | place: Denmark | collected 2008
GGGCAAATATACCTGCCTTGATAATGTCCGTATATGGAAGTATGAAGGATAAAAGAAAGTGCAAGGGCACCCTTGCACTTTATAATTAACGGGAACGTAAAAGTTCGTATAATTTAGTTATTTCTTCATCAGTAAAATGTCGAACAGAACCATCTTTATCAGGTTTACCAGTCGCCTTTTTAGAAAACAGTGAACGATAAGTATCTTCTTCGCCTTTATCACGAGGATGATAAATATGCCTCATCAATTCGGCGTGATTATATTTGCCATCTTTAAGCATATTCATTACAGATTTACGTTTAATGCTAATATCGTCACTTTCCGTCACTAGATCGTTTATATATCGATACACTTCTTCCGATACTACCTTACGTATTTTATCGTGCATAATCGATTTATTGATTTCTTCCTGTAGGATAGTATCTATTTTTTTACGTTGATTTTCGCTTAACATAGATAAATAATTCTTTTTAAATAAATATATGGATAATAATAAAGTTAACCAAATGCATCATTATCGGATGTATTGTTTCGTCGAAAGACATTTATCACCTATCGATAAAGGTATACAGTCAGCACATTCTATCGTAGAATATGCAAATAAATACCTTAATACCATTGAATATGTGACGTGGGCATATACAGACAAAACAATTATCCTTTTAAATGGCGGTGTCGTAAATGATCTGCGTAATATCTGTACTGAGTTCACAATAAATGAAATAAAGTTTGCATCATTTCATGAAACTGATATGGATGATATGTTGACTTGTATTTCGGTATTGGTAGATGAAAGAGTCTACGATGATAAAAATTATCCTAATTTCGAGAAATGGTGCGAAGGAAATGGATTATCATCTTTGAATACCGATAACCATTACGCCGAAAATTATCAAAAATGGAAAAATTTTATCGGCGGTGATAATAATGTAATATTGAAATCATTAATTAATAAACATCATCTCTCAAGATAACATGGGTAAGGCAGTTTTTAAACCGATTAGATATTTTGGATCAAAGGGTACTTTTTATAAAAAACTTTTAGAATATTTCCCTGACACTAATAGTTACAATATGTATATTGAGCCTTTTGGAGGTTCTTATACAATGGGACTGACAGCGACATTACCTGATAAGGTATGTGAGATATATAATGATAAAGAAAAAAATGTATACTCATTGTATAAGGTATTACAAGATAAGGAACTCTTCGAACAATTTAAGCGACTGTGTGATTTATCGACCTATAATGAATACTATCGTCAATTATATAGAGAGGCATTAAAGAAAGAGGAACTAAGTGATCTACTACGGGCGTTTTATTTTTTCTATGTTAATCATACCAGTCATAATGGTGTCGGAGGTTTTAGTATTAACCCAATTATTCGACGAGGAATGGCGAAAAGTGTCTCTGATATGTTGTCCTGTATTGATAGATTACCTGAATTACACCAACGTCTGAGTAGAGTTATCGTGACGAATAAAGACGGAATAGATTTAGTCAATAAATATAATACGCCGAATGTCTTTTTATATCTCGACCCACCGTATGTACAGGAAACTCGCACCTCGGCTCGATATGCTGAAGATATGGACGATGATACACACCGACGTTTACTTGAAGCCTGTATTCATTCCAAGGCTAAAATATTAATTAGTGGATACGATAATCATCTCTATGATATTCTATTAAGTAATGGATTTACCAAGCATTCATTCGAAGTTAACACCATATCAGGAGACAAGAAGCCAAAGACGAAAATCGAAACCATATGGAAAAATTATTGACACTTTAGTAAAAATTGTTCACTGGAAATATTTTTTAAATAATTTCTAGTGAACAATAACTTTATATATTATATTATGACCGAAATTATTAGATATTGTATGTCAAAAGAAGAACATGAAGGAGATAATGTATTTAAGATATGCCGTCCAAATATCATGGGTAATCCTTTCACGCATCTTCCGAAAAAACAGACTAAATTTAAGAACCTGATCAAGGTAAAAAGCAGAGAAGATGCGGTTCGCCTTTATGAACCTTATTTCGATAGTATGGTCGCAACTAATCCGACATTTCAAGCCGAATGGGATAGAATGTTCAGTGCTTATTTAAAATACGATAAAATATATATAGGGTGTTTTTGTGATGAAAGTGAACCTTGCCACGGTGATATTATTATCAAGAAATTAAGACAAAGGGCTATCAAACAAATGTTAAATAATTTGAGCCTTACAAAAAATTAATGCAGATTTTTAACAAAAAAAGGATTCGATAACAATGAATGAATAATATTCTCGAATTTATCGCATGTGTCGCTAAAATGCTGTACATCTTCATCCGTTAATTCGAACCATTCGTTCAAGACCTTCTTATCCTCGAAATACTTATGTAACATCGTTTCCATACGGTAGATATATTCAGTCAAATATTGGTCTTTAACGGTCAACAATGATGCATTACCTGTCTGTAATTTTTTCAATCTATTTTCAACGGCATTCTTAGTGACTCCGATTTTAAATAATCCTCTTTCCTCATCGTGGATAAGATATACATATCCTGACATATAAACTAATATAAATACATATGTATTTGTAATATATATATTTCGTATATATAAAATCAAAACTCTTGACTTTTTTTAACGTTAAGAACCATTCAATGATAAATAAAAATACTAACTTTGCATTTAGTAAACATTATAAGAAATCAATACTGACAAAGGATGAAGAATAAGAAATTTTGCCTAACTCACCATCTTTATTACGAACGTAACGAATGTCCGTTATGCCTTCATGAAAGATTAAACTATTATGCTCATAGATATAATATCGAGAACAAGGTAAGTAAACAAACGACGACCGATAGTAATACAGCCCGTGAAATTAATGAAGAGGATATAATTAAATTGACGAACAAATTTAACAAAAAACAATGAAAAAATACACTTTCGACGATATTCGAGAAAAAGGATTGCTGTTGTATGAATACATCCGTGGTTCGGTTAGCCAAGGCATTAATACTCCGTTGTCGGATGTCGACCACGGAGGTATATATATGGCACCTGTAGAACAACTATTAGGTCTCGGACTTGATTATCAAGATGAAATTAAAGACGAAAAAGGCGATGATGATTGGATGGAACTAAATAAGTTTATGAAATTACTTCTTAAGTCGAATCCGACCGTTTTGGAGGCACTGTTTATTGACGATAAATATGTAATATACGAACACCCAATAATGACGGAAATCAAGAAACATCGCAATGACTTCGTGACAAAAGAATGTTTCAAAGGTTTCATCGGTTATTCTTATGAACAGATAAAGAAATGTCGGTCACTTAAAAAACTTTTTGTACAACCGATAGTAGAACGAAAAACGGTACTTGACTTTTGTTATACGTTTTATAAACAAGGTAGTACAAAAATCGAAAATTGGCTTGATTATCGTGGATTAAAACAGAAATATTGCGGCCTCGTGAATATACCTAATATGACGGATACAATCGGCGTGTATTACGACTGGGGTAATCACTTCTTGAACGAGGGTATTAAAATCGAGGAATTATATAATGCCTACGATAGGATAGGAACGTATTCGACTACCGATATAATAACGAGATTGAAGAATACGAACGATGACATCGAAAAATCGAAATTGGAAAATGAATTGAAAAAATGTCATATAAGTAATATGGTCAAATTCATAATGGATTTCTATCAACTTGACAATATGTTTGACCTCGGTGAATGGTATAACAATCAAAAATTTATCGGATATAAGGGGATAATTAATGAAAAAGGTACGTCAAACGAATTGCGTCTATCATCGGTGGCGAAGAATGAGAAACCGATATGTTATATGACATATAATAAAAATGCCTTTAGTAGTCATTGCAAAGATTATAAGGAATATAAGGAATGGGAAAAGAACCGTAATCCTGTAAGGTATCAACAAAATAAGGGTAAATTGTTCGACCGTAAAAATGTTGCACACGCCGTTAGACTTATGCATATGGGTATCGAAGTAGCACAAGGTGAAGGAATAAAAGTCGACAGAACCAACATTGACCGAGATTTTATAATGAATATTAGAAATGGTAATACCTCTTATGAAGAAATTATTTCTTATCTCGAAAATAAGAGAGATGAAATGGAACGTGTAATGAAAACGTCTAAATTACCAGAAAAAATTGATTCCGAAAAGTTAAATAATCTCTTAATAAAAATAAGGAAGAAACAATTCGATTATACCTTTGCCAATGAAAAGAAAATAATAAGTAAAAGAGATAACATATGACAAAAGATAAATTTTTGGAAATCTGTCATTACTTAAAACACATTCTCAGTAATAGTGACTTCGACGACAACACATATGTCGTCGGTGGTGCTGTTCGTGATTTCGTAATGGGTAATGATATAAAAGATATCGATATTGTTGTTTCGTTACCCTCAGGTGGTATTAATTTGGCAAAATGGCTATATACTAATGATTTCCTAGTTAACGAACCTGTACTGTATCCGACCTATGGTACTTCGATGTTCCATTTGAAGGAATATCCTGACATTGAATTAGAAGCTGTCCAAACGAGGAAAGAACAGTATAAGGATAAAAATAGTCGTAACCCGGAGACCGAATACGGTACAATACAAGAGGACGCAAATCGAAGAGACCTTACAATTAATGCTTTGTACTATAAAATAACAGACGGTAAAATCATCGATATCACTAATAAGGGGCTATCAGACATTAAAGAGCATATTATTAGAGTTACCTCAGAACCAGACATCGTATATTCAGATGATGCATTAAGGATACTCAGATGTATTCGTTTCAGCTCAAGATTTCAATGGAATATCGATAATGACACCCTTAATGGTATGAAACGAAATGTCAACCGCCTAAGCATTATAACCCGAGAGAGAATAAAAGACGAATTGAACAAAATGCTAATGACCGAGAAACCCTCCATTGCATTAGGAATAATTCGTGATATAGGAGCAATGAAATATATAATCCCCGAGTTAGAAAAAACTTTCGAACTAAGACAGAATCGTTACCACGATTTCAATACCGTATGGGAACACACTTTAATGACTGTGGATATGTCAAAACCATACCTCAGTTTAAGAGTCGCAGCTTTACTCCACGATGTCGGTAAAATAGTTACCTATTCTACAGACGATAAAGGTAACATACATTTCTACGGTCATGAATTAAAGTCTTCAGAAATGAGTCTTGCCATATTAAAAAGACTTAAATACTCCAATAGCTTCATACATGATGTACAAATTATGATAAAAAATCATATGAGGACAAAACTTTTCGGAGATACTATTGAAGGAGTACAGACTAAGACATTATTCAAAATGGAATACGAATTAGGTCGTAGACACTTTAACAATTGTCTTGATTTGATAGATGCCGATAACAAATCACACGGTAAAAAGTTTTGTACACCGTGCCAGGTCGAAAATATACGGAAAAGAGTCGACGAATATGAACAACAAGGCATTTCCTTATTCGACTATAAACTGCCGATAAACGGTAATGATATAATGGAAATATTAGATATTCTACCTTCAAGAAAAGTAAAAGAATGTTTACAATGGGTAATGAAGTTCGTCTATAATAACCCAGTAATTAGCAGAAAAGAATTATTAAAACAAATTAAACAATATAAAAGATATGATAAGTAACAAAATTGATGAAATGATAGCGTCAGCCCTCAAAAATCGAGAGACTGAATTGCTGAATGTATTAAAATTAATTAAAACCGAATTCGTCAATGCATTACATAACAAGTCTAAAAGAATTACATTGAATGACGAAATTGAAATTAAAATATTGACGAAGATGGCAAATCAACGAGAAGACTCAATCAGACAGTATCTCGACGGTAATCGACAAGACCTCGCAGATAAAGAAAGAAGAGAGCTTGAAATAATAAGGAACTATCTTCCACAGCGTCCATCTGACGATGAAGTCAATAATTTTACAAATGAAATAATCAATAATTATGTCAAAGAAAACATCAAAGAAGGCTGGAAATTATCGATGAAAGATATGAAACCAATCATGAATTTAGTACATGAAAAGTACCCATTCGCAGACGGCAAAACAATTTCAAAATGTCTACAATCAGCTATTAAGAATTAAAATATATGGAAAAAAGAAATTATCCTTATTTAGGAAAAAATACAATTAAAGGCAAAACCTTCGTCGTACTTTTTACCGAGGAAGACACAGGCGTTATTGTAACCAGTGATTTTAATGACGGAGATAAATTTGCCTTCGGTAAATACCTAACTAATTTTGCCGAAGAACAATTTGAGATACTTCCGCCTGATATGCAAGTAAGTCTTCATAATTAACTGATAGAACAATGGAAATTACAGAAGAAACACCGATTGGCAAACTCACTACCAAAGACATTATCGATTATGTCGGATTACGTGAGATAATTAAAAACATACCGTTCAAGAAGGCAAAAGATTATTATAGCCTCGAAGATGTCTTAGATCAATATTTACCGTCAGAAATTGTCGGTGCATATTACGACCCAATGGCATTGGTCGACTGTATGGATATTAACGATGTTAAAGATTACGTTGATACTTGCACTAGTGGCGCACTTTTTGAAAATAGTTTCTACGTTGAACCTAAAGAAAATATTAAAGATGAAATAATCGAAATTTGCCGTAAAGAGTATCCGAAAGGCTATATCGGTAAAAAAGAAGCTAAAGAGATAATTGGCAATATGATTGATTTTTACTTTTATAATTAATTGAACGAGCGAATAAAAACAAAAAAGGAACGTGTTAGTTCCTTTTGACATGGCATCTTTTTTCTAATTTTTTAACGGAGAGAATCTAAGTCTTTCCGTTTTTAAGTTGTATATTTGCAACGATAAATAATTAAATAATTTAATTAATATCGTATTATTATTATGAAAAAGTGGGAAAATAGAGATTTGGCACAACGTTTTGTTAGTGATTATAATTTACCGATACCAATAATTAATGAAGACCTGTTCAATTATCATCTATGTCTATATAATAAGGTTTATGGTAGTCTCGACAAGTGGAAACTTCTATTAAACTTAATCAACAATAAGTTTAAAGGGGACAAGAACCTTTTTCTTGACGAATACTATCAGATACGTGATAAGATTATTAACTCCGTAAAAAAAACTGATGCCTTTTTAAAATTTGATAACAGCACATATGCGTCTTATACTATTCCTGAAGATATAACGTCAAAAAATGTATATGCTCAGGACAATATTGGCAAGATATTCATCTCAATTGATATTACGAAAGCCAACTTTCAAATCTTAAGAGAAACTGATAAAGATATTGTTTTCGGCGCCGACACATATGAAGATTTCGTCGGAAAATTTACTGACCTTGATTATTTTAAGGAAAGTAAATACACTCGACAGGTAATTTTCGGAAATTTGAACCCGAAGAAACAAATCGCTCGTGAGAAGTCATTTACACTTAGAATGTATGAAATGTTGAAGTCTTATGCAATTTCACATGAATGGAAACAAGTATCGGTTTCGAACGATGAGATTGTATATGCCGTAACGAAGGCATCATGTAATAAGAACGAAATTATTAAACTTATTAAAGAAAAACTCGGTATTGAGGTAAAGGTAAATATGTATCGTCTCGACGGATATAAATTAAATTTTAGAGACAGCGGACACGAGAAATTAACGTTCTACACTAAGACCGACATGTTTAACGGTAAAGTAAAGTTCGTATCTGTGCCGTTACAGTATCATTCAATCATATTCAAACATTATTATGGTCTACCAACCTGTAACGAAGATTACCATTTCAATTATGAGGGAGTAGACTGCATCTTTAATGAAGAATTCGTGATTAAAAAAATAGAACCATGATAGAAATTATTTATTTTTCCAGCGGTGATTTCGGAGTGCCGACATTGAACGAATTGATTACTGACTGTAAATCTAACATCAGAGTTAGAGGAGTCGTGACATCGAAAGATAAAGTACATTTCAACGACGAACGGATATTCGATATCGCATCGAAGAATGACATACCTTGCATAATACCGAATAACGATGATGAATTACAAAAGTTTTTAAACGATGTTGGAAAAGTCGACTTGTATTGCGTAATCTCTTATAAGAAACTCAGTAATAGGATACTTTCACTCGTTAACGGAAATGCAATTAATATTCACGCTTCGGTATTACCTTTTCTAAGAGGAGCAGCACCAATAAATTGGGCAATTAGACTCGGTTTTAAACAGACAGGACTAACGGCATTTAAACTATCAGATAAAATCGACCAAGGAGATATCCTTAAATATGAGATAACCGATATCTATGAAACCGATAATTATGAGACACTGTTTAAACGTTTGTCTGCAATGTGTACAAAATTTGCACCGACGGCGATAGTTTCATACATGGAAAAGGTTAAAAATAATACGTTAGAGGAACTTCAGCAACAAATTAATATCGGTGTGAAAAATCATTTACTAAGCGCACCGAAAGTCACTCATCCGGACTATTGGTCAACATGGGATTGTATGACGGAGGAAGAAATTAACAATCTACATAAGTCTACAACCGATGGTATTCATGGTGTCTTAAAAGTATATCATAGGACATCTTACGACGTTAATTTCAACCCTACATATAGTATTAAAATTTGGGATTATGAAATCGTTAAATATGATTGGAAGTGGGAAAATAGAGGATTTGTGCATAGTGACGGTAAAAATTACCTTTATGTACCTATAAATCACAAAGGGTCATTAGCACGTACAGTACCGAGAGGTTTTGCATTGAGTATAAAAGAAATACAGGTCGAAGGGCGAAAACGTATGTCAATCGAAGAATTTCTTAGGGGATTTAAATACTTTCGTAAAGATGACTATTTAATAGACATCGCATCACCACATAAAGAGTAAAAATAATGGAATATTGTGACGTAATTAAAAGTATCAGTTATAATCAGCATGAAATATTATACAATATAATACAAATGCATAATAATGGCATCCCTTTTGACTGTGATCCGACATATTCGATTGGAAACTTTTATGGAAAGTTTAAAATTACAGATAAGGATGGACTTTCGAAAGATATCGAAATTCCGCAACCACAATACTGTTATGATGTAAATCCACAGGTAGAAGGTGTCGAAAAGATAGAACCATTAGGCAAACTGCCATTAAAGGACGAATCGATCGAAAGTATTAATATTGATTTACCATTCGTCATTTCATGCGGTCCATCAATGAATACTCCCGATATTGACGAAAATGGTAATAAGGTGAAAAATAACATAATATCAAGACGTTTTGCAAGCTATTATCCCGTTGCACAATTACTTGAAAGTTACCGTCATTGGATAACAGAGGCATATAGAGTACTAAAAAAAGACGGAATATTGTGTTTCAAATGCCAACCGACGATTACCGGCTCAAAATTTCTAAACAGCCCATATTTTAGCCGACTTATCGCCGAAAGTGTTGGATTCGATAGTCTTGATGAATTTATCTTATTGGCAAAAAATAGACTCGTCAGCGGTAAAATAAAAAAACAACAGCACGCCCGTTCATTCCATAGCTATTTTCTTGTGTTCAAGAAGTCGTTAAGCAAGAAAGTAAACTACTTTGATTTCATGAACGACGATGAAATAAAAACACTATTGGACGGATTGAAAAAATATAATGTTAATAAAAAAAGACGATAATAATAAAAAAAAACGGACTATCTGAATTGATCGCCCGTTTTTTTTTATTACCTATTTATAAATATTAGAAATATTGAACGATGGCATTGACGTTAATCACCAAGACCTGTATGCTCAAAGGCGGAAATGTCTGTTTCAACATTATTAGATCGTAAGTCATTTAACAGCTCTTGTTTACTCGTGTA
>ULOX01015306.1_pt1 | contig 9911 bp, 8 predicted proteins | sample 1952911 | NCBI WGS metagenome assembly ULOX01 (sample SAMEA4835613, study PRJEB28245) | human gut metagenome | biome: gut microbiome; material: fecal sample | place: Denmark | collected 2008
TCCGGCTGCTGCCAGCCCATGCTGATGGTAAGACTGCCCTGTGGGTCAGTGTCCACCAGCAGAACTTTCTTGCCCTCCATTGCCAGCCCGATACCCAGATTTTCACAGGTGGTGCTTTTTCCGACACCGCCTTTCTGGTTTGTGATTGCGATAACTGTTGCTTTCTTTGCGATAACATCACCCCGCTTTCCGGGAACCGTGCGCAAAGTCATGGTTCGTCTGGTTCTGATAGTGTAGATTCATGGTCGTGGGCGCATTGTAGAGCGAGGCAAGCAGATACTGCTTCATGTTCCGCACGGGGGTAGCATTTTCGGCAAGGCTGTTCAGCACAAAGCGGATATGGTCTGCATTCAGCTTTTTCAGCCGACTGCGTACCACCTCGGCAGGCTTATCATCTCCAGCGATTCGGAGCAGCCTGCGTTTGGTGGCACAGGTGTCCACCAGCGAATCTACTATCTGATAGATGGTATCTTCATCATCCGGGAAAAGCCGAAGCAGCAGTTTGACCTCCAACGCCTGATAAAAATAATCCTCAAGCTGTTCACGAATGTCTCCTGAGTGGATAGGATCAGGTTTATTCATCTCTGTATTATTCTTATCAGTCTTATTTGCTTGCGTTTTTGGCTGCTCCTGAACTGCGATTTGGGCAACGCCTGAATTGCTGTTTGCGCAATTCAGATTGTGCATTTTTGACAACCCTGTGGTGAAGTCTTTGACGTAGATTAGGCTGGGTCTGCCCAGACCTCGCCGCTTGCGTTCGATCAGGTCGATTTGTTCCAGCTCTCGGAACAGTTTGATCGCCTTGTGTTCGGCGCAGCAGAGCGATTCCTGCACTTCCCGGACAGTGTAGATGATATACACCCGCCCCTGCTTGTCCATCCAGCCGTTTTTGACCGACAGGCTCATGCGGTCGAGCAGGATGCCGTACAGCGTCCGGGCATCCGTAGAAAGCTGCCGAAAACGGCTGTCCTGAAACAATGCCTTTGGGATGCGGAAGTAGGAAAATAGTTCACCCGACTGCCCATAGAAGTAGTCGAGCGTCATTTGGTGTGCCATCGGATTTTCAACTGTATGGGTGTGTTCATGTGGAAAAACACCTCCTTTTTGTGATATGGAAAATTTTTGAAGTTCCATTTTTGAGAAAAAATGGATGGAAAATGGATGAAAAAATGCGTTGTAGTTTGTCCCGAAAACTGCAAAAGCAAAAATGTGTTATTTTCTAAAGATATTACGAAAAGGATAAAAAATCGAATGCTTGAAAAAATAAATAACGTAAATGTGCGTTTTCTTGTGCTCTCTGTTTATAAAGTGCAGAACAGGCTGCGATTAAGTCTCCCCGGAAATAAAATCTGATAGGACAAAGAAGAAAAAAGCTCTTGGCTTCTGTAATGGAGGCCAAGAGCTTTTTTGCATCTTGTTTTGTAAGCGGAAAGAGGTTCCAATAATAGAAAAGAAAGCGTACATCGGTCGAATAAGGTGGTGGATTTATGAATGGTTTAAAGTTAAAAGAAGAAGTATTTATGCACAAAAAATGATCGATAAAATTGTAAAAAAGGCGAATGGAATCTCTATGAATTTTATGTTAACATCTTATTACAACACGTGATTCCTCGGAAGCGTCAGTTGTACTTGTGAACAAAGGATAGTGCTCGGTAGAGTGTCTATACCTGCAGGTATAATTATGACTGCAGTCCGAGGCTTTTTCTTTATCCGAAACGGAGAGGGTGGGTGCTATGCGAATTGTTCGGAAAATCAATAACAGTGCCGCTGTTGCTCAGGACTCCCGCGGGAAGGAACTGATCGTGATTGGTAAGGGCATCGGGTTTCCGGCGGTTCCATACGAACTGACGGATATGTCGCGGATAGACCGCACGTTTTACGATATCGACCCGCGTTATTTTGAGATGATCAGTACTCTTCCGCAGGAGATTCTTCTGGCGAGTGCCGACATTACAGAAGATGCGCAGGTCGTACTGAATACGACCCTTAACTCCAACCTGCCGCTGACACTGGCCGACCACCTGAACTTTGCGGTGGAGCGCTTTCGCAGCGGGTTGAACCTGACGATCCCCATTGCCTATGATATCCGTCATCTGTACCCCAATGAGTTTGATCTGGGCGTAAAAGCATTGGATATCCTGAAGGAATACACGGGGGTCTCACTTCCGGATTCCGAAGCGGTCAGCATTGCAATGCATTTGATCAATGCTGAAATCGAAAACAGCGAGATCCATTCCCTCGTAAAGGCGTTGGAGATTCAGGAAGGCGTGGAGTCCATTGTGGAGCGGGAAATGAACCTGAAACTGGATAAGGACAGCTACAGTTACTACCGGTTCACGATGCATATCCGCTATCTCATCCAACGGCTGATGAGCGGTACTCAGAGCGAAACGGGGAGTGGCAGCATGGTAAAGATGCTGGCCAATGATTACCCTAAAACATATATCTGTGCTAAAAAGATTGCGGCTTTCTTGCTAAAGCAGGAGAATTGGTGCTGTAATGATGAGGAACTTCTCTATTTGATGTTGCATATCAACCGCGTTTGCCAGAAAAATACATAAACAGCTTCCGTTGCTTGGAGCGGCACTCGCCATTTGCGGGACGTGATCCGGGGACAGAGCGCATCCGACCTGAAAACGCTTGCGTTTTCAGGTAGTTTGAAGGCGCTTTGTGCCCGGATCTTTTATTACATATTGAATGAACAGCGGTGCAGGGCCCGCATCGTTTTTCAGATAAAAAATCAGGAGGATTAGCCATGAAACAGGATGCATTCTTTCAAACTATCATACATCACATCGGTGGTGAAGGCAATGTTGCACGAAAACGTTTTGACGGAGAGCACCTGTATGTCACTGTGAAAGACAGCGGTATGGCAGATCTAGAAGAACTGAACCGTTTGGATGGGGTTTCCGGTACGGAACTGAACCGGAACATTCTGTCCGTTACCATCCAGGAAGATTTTTTGGAGGATGTTACAATGGCAAAAGATTTCAAACAGCTGGCGCAGAATATCATGACGTTGGCTGGAGCAAAGGAAAATGTTACTTCCGTATTTCACTGCATGACCCGTCTGCGTATGACGGTCAAGGACGTCAAGAAGGTAGACCAGAAAGCTATCAATGATCTGGACGGCGTGTTGGGCGTCACCTATCAGGGCGGTCAGCTGCAGGTCATCATCGGCAAGGATCTGCTGAAGGTTTATGAAGAGGTGCTGAAGCTGGGTTACAGCGATGGCGGTGCTGTGGACGAAAAACTGGACGGTGACCTGAAAGGCGAAAAGATTTCGGTTGGGCAGGCAGTGATTGGTTACATTTCCGCTGCCGTACAGCCTATGGTTCCGGCACTGATCGGCGGCGGTATGATCAAGGTGTTCCTGCTGCTGATCTCCAAGGTTTATGCTCCCTTTGCGGACAGTTCTACTTATACGCTGCTGAGCATCGTGGGCAATGCGGTGTTTTATTTCATGCCCATTCTGGTCGCTTATGGAGCGGCTAAGAAACTGGGTGCGACCCCCACGTATTCCATGGTCGTGGCCGGTGCACTGGTCGCTCCTGAATGGACGGCTATTGTAAGTGCTGGCGATCCAGTCACCATGTTTGGTATCAATGTTGCCCTGAAAGGATACGGCAGTTCTCTGCTTCCTGCGCTGCTGCTGGCAATCGTTGCGTATTATGTGGAAAAATTCCTGAACAAAGTGATCCCCGGCGTGTTCAAGCCTATCTTTGTCGGTACGTTGACAATGGCCGCCACCTATGCCGTCTCGATCCTTGCACTGGCGCCTCTGGGTCAGCTGGCAGGTACCTATGTCACCGCCGCGATCCTGTGGTTGTATAACATTGCAGGCCCCATCACGGTTGCTCTGTTTACGGCTCTGTTCCCCTACATGGTCATGACCGGTATGCACATGACCTTGGGAGCTCCCATGATCCAGCTGCTGTCGGAAACTGGTTTTGATCCCCTGTTCCGCCCCGGTATGCTGCTGTCCAACATGGCAGAAGGCGGCGCTTCTCTGGGCATCGCCATCAAGGCAAAGGACAAGGCAATCAAATCCGAAGCACTGTCCGTTGCAGTGGGCTGCATCTTTGCTAGTGTGACCGAGCCGGCCATTTACGGTTTTAACCTGCCGCTGAAGAAACCTATGTGGGCTGTTTCCCTCGGCGGCGCCATCGGTGGTGTCGTGGCTGCTCTGCTGGGTGCCCATAACTACGAGTATGGTTCTTCTTCCCTGTTTGCCCTGCCGATCTTTGAGGATACCATCGTGGCTATGGTTATTGCAATCATCGTGACGATCGTAGCATCCTGTGTACTTACGATTCTCTTTGGCTTTGACGAGGAAATCTTGAAGAAACACTGATCTCAAAATTTTGTTCGCCCCGGGGAGCGCATGCGTCCCGGGGCGTTGGAGGTATTATGAAACTTAAGTCCGATTTTTTGTGGGGTGGAGCACTTGCGGCTAACCAGTGCGAGGGTGCCTGGCAGGAAGACGGCAGGCTGCCTGCGTCTGCTGACTTTCTGCCGGATGCAGCCCACGGCAGATGGAATGCCATGCTGCATCCGGGAAACATTCTGGAAACGCGGTACGATTATTATCCTAGTCGGGAAGCAATTGATTTTTATCATCGATACAAAGAGGATATCCGCCTTCTTGCAGAGAGCGGGATCAAGGCGCTGCGTTTGTCCATTTCATGGACGCGGATCTATCCGACCGGGGAAGAGAACGCCCCGAACGAAGATGGCCTGCGTTTTTACGAGGAGCTGTTTACGGAGTGTCGTAGGTACGGGATAGAGCCGGTGGTCACCCTGTGCCACTTTGATGTGCCGGAAGCCCTGATCCGGAAATATGGTGCCTGGGCAGACCGCAGGCTGATTGCACTGTATGAAAAATATGCTGCCACCATGTTTGACCGCTACCGGAATCTGGTAAAATACTGGATGACCTTCAATGAGATCAACATGATCACCCACATCCCTTATCTGGGCGGTGGCCTGCTGGTGGACAAGGACGACCCGGAGTTCAACCAGATCGTGTACAATGCCGCGCATAACCAACTGGTGGCAAGTGCCTGCGCGGTGCGGATCGGTAAAAAAATCAACCCGAATTTCCGAATTGGATGCATGATGGCGGCCGGAAGCTTTTATCCCTATTCCTGTAACCCCAATGATGTGATGGAAGCACGTATCAGTAACAACAAAAATTACATTTTTCCGGATGTCCAATTGAACGGCTGTTACTCCGGATTCGCCCGGAATTACTTTGCAAAATTGGGCATCACGCTGGACGAACAGCCGGGTGATGACGAACTTCTGGCTCAGAACACCTGCGATTTTCTGGGGTTCAGTTACTATTCCTCCAGACTGATCTCCACGGATCCGGAGCATCTGAAAAATGTGGCGGATGGCAACGCCATTACTACCCTGCGCAACCCGTATCTGCAGATCACGAAATGGGGACGTCAGATCGACCCGGTCGGCCTGCGCGTGACCATGAATGATCTGTATGATCGCTATCACAAGCCGCTGTTCATTGTGGAAAACGGTTTGGGCGTGGAGGATACTCTGGAAGTGGACGGGTCCGTCCATGACCCCTACCGGGTGGAGTATCTCGATGCTCATATCACCCAGATGAAAAAAGCCGTTCTGGAGGACAGCATTCCCTGCATGGGATATCTGGTCTGGGGCATCATCGATCTGGTCAGCGCGGGCGGCGGTGAAATGGATAAGCGGTACGGACTGGTCTATGTAAATAAACATAACGACGGCACCGGAGACCTCGCCCGCTACAAAAAAGATTCTTTTGGTTGGTATGCACAGAAGATTCGGGAAGAGTGCTATGAATAAAGCATATAAGCAGTATTTTGATCTGATATTTGGCTCCACACTACTGACTTTGGGTATCTACCTGTTTGTCACCCCCAATGGTATCAACTTTGGCGGTGTGATAGGCCTGGCTCAGATTATAGAGATTTTTCTGCGTAGGTTCATTGCAATCCGCAGTGATGCAAACCTTGTTGGTATGATCAATTTCCTCATCAATGTACCGCTGTTCCTGATAGGATACCGGGTCATGAGCCGCAGGTTCTGCATCAAAACCATGCTCTCGGTAGCAGTGCAGACGTTGCTTCTCTCAGTACTTCCGCCGCTCAAAGCACCCCTTGTGGAGGATGTGCTGCTAAACAGTATCTTCGGCGCTATTCTCTGTGGTGTAGGTGTCGGCTATGCGCTGCGGGGCAGTGGGTGCTGCGGCGGCATGGACATTGCATGCATGTGTCTGGTAAAGAAATACCCAGATTTTAAAAGCGGACGGCTTTCTATTTATGTCAATGCGGTTCTCTTTTCGGTCTGCCTATTCCTTTTTGAATTGGAGACTACGATGTACTCCATCATCTTTGTGGCAATCCTGTATACGGTGGCAGATAGGTTTCACGACCAGAACATCAATGTGGCGGCCCTGATATTTACGGATGTTTCCACTGTGCAGACTGAAATCCTGCAGAAGATGGGACGCGGCGTCACCTTCTGGAACGGATACGGTGCGTACACCAACCACCCTAAGAAGATCCTTTTCTGTGCCGTGAACAAGTATGAAATCGGGGAGCTGCAGGAAATTATTCACGAGCAGGATCCCAATGCCTTCGTCACATTCTTTGTAGGTCCTCTGATCCATGGCGGATTTGAAAAAAGGCTATGAGATTGAGAGTAATCGCATAGAACAAATGAAGCGAGGAACGCTCTGTAATTTTGGCACCTGCTCAGGCTGCGATTAAGTCTCCCCGGAAATAAAATCTGATAGGACAAAGAAGAAAAAAGCTCTTGGCTTCTGTAATGGAGGCCAAGAGCTTTTTGCATCTTGTTTTGTAAGAGGAAAGAGGTTACAATAATAGAAAAGAAAGCGTATATCAGTCGAATAAGGTGGTAGGCCTATGAAGTTTTTTGAAGCGGTTCCAAGCGAACTTTTCTCGCCGCTGGCTTCGCCCAACCGTATTTTATATGCGGATGCGCTGGACGTACTGTACGCAGCATACCAAGAAAACCTGAAAATACGGGAAGATGTCTTGTATTCCATGCTGCGCGGCAGGCTGGAGCAGGAACTGGCGGATGCTACGTTTGAAGATGAAGACATTGACGAAGAGGAACTGAGGGATATCTCTGGCCGCGCTCGTTTTTTGATCCGCAAGCTGTGTAGTAAGGGGTGGTTTGAGAAAGAACGCGGGGACGACTTTGAAGAGTACATCACGATTCCTAATTACAGCAGTCGCCTGCTGGAACTATTTCATCAACTCAGGGATGATAGTCCGGCTCGTGGATATTCCTATGTGTTCGGAACTTTCTCAGTCTTAAAGACCGCCGACGACAGCAACAATGCTTACGATAAAATGACGGCTCTCTATAGTGCCTACGATAACACAACGGCGCTGATTAGCTTGTTGCAAATGGTCTATCATAATGTGAAGCATTATTTTCAGACGCAGATCGATATGCAGGATGTCAACCAAGTGCTGGCTGCACACTTTAACGACTTCGGACAAAAGGTTGTGGAGGCATATATCCGTCCGCTGAAAATCAAAGATTCAGTGCCGAAGTATCGTGTGCCCATTCAGTCTGTGCTTAGGCGCTGGGAAGAGGATGATACCTTGCTGATGGCGATGGCAAATGAAGCATTGCGTGATAAGCGGGGCAAGACATTGGAAGACTGCCGTGCCGATCTGCTGAGGAAAATTTTCTGGATCGAAGAACGCTATGACAATTTAGAGAAGGACTATCTTGAGGAAATTGATACGCAGGTCCGGCGCTATACCAGGGCAGCAACACAGAAAATCGAGAACCTGACGAACCGAGATCAAAGCGTGCGCGGCAATTTGAATGTTTTGCTGACGGCACTGTCCAGAAACCGCAGGGCGGCTGAGCTGGTGGACCAGATACAACCGGCATTTCAATTGTATGAGCAGTCTTTTTTGTCAGAAAAAAGTCTGTGGTACCGTAAGCGCCCCGAAAAACGGACAAAAACCGCGTCGGTGCTGATACAAGATGATCAGGCACCGAATACGGAAGAACAGGTCAGAGCGGCACAGTTACCGCAATCGAAATATGGCCGGGCAGCAGTAAATGATTACGTGCAGGGATGGCTGGGAGACGCTGACATTCGTTGCTCGGAGGAGCTCTCGCTTGAAGAGGACAAGGATTATATCATGAGTTTACTGGCAATCCTTGGAAGTAAGGATGCATCTGCCGGTTATGTGGTCCAGGAACTCGATGGCATTTTTTGCAAAAATGGCTATTCGATCCCGCAAATGCAGATCCGGAGGAAGGAGAAGAAGCCGTGAATTTTGATTTTGTTACCAATGCAACGGCAAAAGAACTGGAACAGTTCAAATCTGTCTGCAATCAGCTGCTCAGCCGCACATACATTGTGCGAACCATCTACCAGCCGGGAAAAGGCAGGGTGGATAACCCGGACTATCTTTTTCTATTACGGCACTATGAGGCTGTACAGGAGTACCTGAGCCTGCTGGACTGGGATTTGCGCAGGGATGAACTGAACGGATACTTTTATGTGTTGAACACAGACGAGGCTAACCGTTGCAACCTCAATAAAAAAGAAACGGCGATTTTGCTGGCATTACGGCTGATCTACGAAGAAAACATGGAGCGTTTGGGTTTGGAGCAGGATGCCGTGTGTACTGTGCGGGATGTGCTGGAAAAAGTGGTGACCGACTATCCGGTTTTTCCGGCTAAGCCGAATATGGAAGAGGTCAAACGCGCGTTTACGGTACTGGAAAATCATTCTGTGATTCAAAGACTGGAAGGAAAATTCAACCAGGGCAGCTGCAGGATCGCAGTACTGCCCACCATTCTCTCTGCGGTCTCCAGCGAAAAGCTGAACTTGGTGGTGTCTGTTTTGAAAAAGGAGGAAACAGATGAAGAAGCTGAAGAAGATCCTGCTGATCAACTGGCTCTATTTTAGTAAGGAACTGATTGAAGTGGGCGACATCAATTTCCTGACCGGCAAGAACGGCGCCGGAAAGTCAACGGTCATCGATGCACTGCAGATCGTACTGCTGGGCGAGACAAATTCCCGCAATTTTAATCAGGCAGCCAACGAAAAATCGCAGCGCACATTGGAAGGCTACCTGCGCGCCGACATGGATGATAACAGCCCGTATTCCCGCCGTGGTAAGGACTTTTCTACCTATATTGTCTGCGAATTTCAGGATGAGATGGAGGGCAGCAGCTTTGTGACGGGCGTTGCCTTTGACTGCCGCAGCGATGGAAGTTACCGTGATACATTCTTTATTTACACGGGGACACTGCCGGAAAATTGCTTTATTGAGCAGGGCGAGGCAATGGAGACTTCTGTACTTCGCCGTTTTTTGAAGCAGAACTATGCACGGGCAGAATTTTACGATACTCAAAAAGAGTATCGCCACAACATGCTTGCAAAGTGGAACGTCCACAACGAGCAGGTCTTACGGATGATGAAGAAGGCTGTTTCGTTCCGGCCAATTGTGGATATCCAAAAATTTATTACGGAGAACATCTGCGATATTCCGGATAAACCCAATATTGAGCTGATGCAGCAAAACATCCGGGATTATAAACGGCACGAATTGCTGGCGCAGCGTCAGCAGGAAAAGCTGGATGCGCTGCAGCAAATCAGCAGGCTGTATCAGGAGATGAACCAAGCCATAGACCGCTGCCAGATCCAGAAGTTTCTGGTACGGTGGGCCGAAAAAGAAGCTGCGCAGACAGAGATCGACCAGAGGGAATTGGAACGAACTGAATGCAAGGAGAACCTTGCAAATGTGAATGAGCAACGGGAGGAGCTTGAGCGGCAGATCGAACAGAAAGAAACGCGCCGCAGTGAGCTGGAGCTGGCCTGCAGACAGAGCAACGTTTTCCAGGAGGAAGAGCGT
>ULOX01040216.1_pt1 | contig 9865 bp, 8 predicted proteins | sample 1952911 | NCBI WGS metagenome assembly ULOX01 (sample SAMEA4835613, study PRJEB28245) | human gut metagenome | biome: gut microbiome; material: fecal sample | place: Denmark | collected 2008
GAGTAACAAAGGTCAATGACATCAGGCTGATGAATCTGTCGTCGATAAAGCCAATGCTTTTACTAAGGGTAATTCCGATGGCAGCTATAATGTTAGGGTGCGATTCTTTCACGGCCAACTCGCGGAATGCGTTTCCTGGTGCCAGAATACTGAAAGAGAAGGCAGCCAGATAAACCAACAGAATGCAGGTGAGAAACTTTGGCAACTTCTTCTGCTCCAGGTAAGTGATGGCAATGGCGATGAAAAGTATGGCAGCAGTTCCAAAGCCTGATACAAAATTACCTCCGGCAATGAAAATAGTGAGGAGCACAGCCAGGATGCCAACAAAACACTTTCGGATTTTTCCGGATAAATGGTAGGCTATCAGCAAGGATGCCAGGCATAGCGACATGCTGAAGTATAGGGTGTAGTACATGGCCCCGTTATACCAATAGAAAGCATCGTATGCAGAATAAACAAACTGCAAGTTGATGAGAGAAAAAACAGAGGATACTAGCAGGAACTCTATTCGGGTGGTATGCAGCAACTTCCTCATAATCAAGTATAGCAACGCATAGGTTGACATGATGAGACTTGATGCAAGAAGGATAGGGACAATCCAGTAGGCGCCAAATGCTCCCGGCTGTAAAGCCATGAGGAAGCAGGCGGAATAGGTGCCCTGCCATATATGATACATGTTGACAGCCACATTCCACGCTCCCTGGATGCAGGCGCTTATAGAATGCGTGGCATTCCATATCTTGTAGGTCTCTGCTCCAAAGACATAGTCATCTGAAAATGGGTGTAAATATTGTCCAATCCAGAATACTGGAATGATGGATACGATTAGAACTGCAATAGCTACTCCTGTTACAATTTTCAATTGCTTCTTATTCATAACTGCTTTTATCCTTTTATATTATTTTCTTTTTACTTCTTGTTCTTTCTTTACTTCTTACTTTCTATAATATTATAACATCCTTATTGCCATAATCTTGCATGCAAGATAAACAATAAATGTTAAAGCTTATATTGTGTATAGGTGCAAAGGTACTAAACATAATTGGGATCACCTGCATCCACACGCTTTTGCAGGTGACCCCTTATAACTTTTCGTATGTGTTCATTAAGTCGCAGGCTAGTTTCTCGTCTGTAAAGTTGAGGGCATAAGTCTTGCCGGCTTTTATCATGTCTTGGCGCAGTTGCTCATCGGTACAAGTGCGCACGATGGCTTCTGCCATACTTTGGGCATCATCGGGATTCACATAGATTCCGCCAGGTCCTCCTGCCTCTTCCAGGCAAGACCCTGTGCATCCGATGGTAGGTATGCCACTTGTGATGGCTTCGAGCAAGGGGATGCCGAAATCCCTCGATGCTTCCTACGTAGAGCACATATTGGTCGGGCAGTTGGTATTTTTGCTTTACCTCTTCCTGTTTGCTGGACTCAATGTCTTGGGCAAAGACAGGGTCGCAGCCTTGGTACACCACGTCTATCTTTTCCTCTGGGGTGTGATAGTAGTGCATGATTTCCTGCTTGGTATATTCGCTTACGGCTATCACGCGGTCGGCGCACTGGCAGGCACGTCGAAACTTATAGTTGTATATCTTTCGGTCTATCCAGTGATAATACTGTGGGGTGTGGATAAAGATGAGGTCGTGGATAGTAACTAGGTATTTGCATCTGTCTTCTCCCAGCTTTGTCTCACGTTGTTGGGGTGTGCCGATGTTGAGCGGCAGTTCGTTGCTGAGGCCATGGAAGATGTTGATGCCATCCTGCTGGATGTCGTGGGTCATTCCCCATACACGCCAGATGGACCGTATCTTGCTCCAGATGCCTTTGGGTGGAAAATGCAGGGAGAGCTTCTTCTGCGTGGGTATCTCTCCGAGATAGGGCATGCGATGAGGCTTAGGGGTATACAGATGGTAAGAATTGCTGGCGAATTGCTCCGACAGTATTCTAATCACGAATCGGCTGTAGTTGCCCAGTATCCTTTGGAGTTTTTCGATTCGAACCACTATGGTCCGTTCTTCAGCATCATCATCGCATCGTTCTATTGCATAGAGAAAGATATTACGGCAGCCTGCTTTATCATGATAGGAACCTTCGTGAAGCTTTATGGTATCGTGGGTTTGGCGTTCTTCTTCTTCTCCAAGCACAAGGTTAAGTTTGTGGCAGCATTGATAGGATGGGCTGTCCTGTTCTTTGTCCTGCCTATGGCGATAACCAGTCCTGAGTATATCATCGACCAGTATAAGGAGTGGCATGTCAGCCTTGCGGGCAAGAACATGGAGAATATGTTTTCCAAAATGCAGAATCAATCGCTGCTGGGACGTTGCGCTGCTGGTGTTTGCCTTCATTCTGACGAGCATGTCGCCATCCGATCTTTTCCCTGCTTTCATCCGCAAGAACTACGTGCAGCCTTACGCCTTGAAGGCATTGCCTTGCGTGCTGATATGGTTTAAGCTCGTTTACGAGATGATGACAAAGGATTATTCAACTCCTCAAAATGTATCAGAAGAAAAATAAGAGAAAAATCTTTTCGTTCCTTTGGACGTTGTAGTCAATATGGTTTTCTCTATAATACTAAAGTAGCTCAGGAGAGGTTATCCATCTATGGGCAACCTCTCCTGAGCCAATATATTCCGAATGTAGAAGGGGCTTTACAGAATAGCTTTATTTGAACATAGCCAATGCTTTCTCTATGATAGGAGCCATGTCATAATACTTGTATTCGGCAAGGCGGCCGCCAAAAATTACATCTTCTTCCTGGTCTGCCAGGTTCTTGTATTGTGCATACAGTTCAGAATTCTCCTTGTCGTTTACCGGATAGTATGGTTCCATGCCATCTTTCCATTCGGTGGAATATTCCTTGGAGATAACCGTCTTCGGGGTCTCATAGACTTCTGCTCCGAACATTTCGAAATGCTTGTGCTCAATCACTCGGGTATATGGCACTTCGCGCTCAGTATAGTTTACCACGGCATTACCTTGATAGTTAGGGCAGTCGATGGTTTCCTGCTCAAAACGGACAGTGCGATAGTTGAGCTTACCAAACTGATAGTTGTAGAACTCATCTATCTTGCCTGTGAAAACCAGCTTAGAGGCAAGTTCTTTCCAATGATCTTTCAGCACCCCCTTGTTGCCGTTTGGGAGTTCTATCTCGTCTTTAAAGAAGTCAACTGATACCTTTGTATCTGCCCCCTCAAGTAAACCATCGATGAGTTTGTTGTATCCCCCCATAGGGATTCCCTGATATTTGTCATTGAAGTAATTGTTGTCGAAGATGAGGCGTACCGGCAGTCGCTTGATGATGAAGGCTGGCAAGTCTGTACACTTTCGTCCCCATTGCTTCTCGGTATATCCCTTGATGAGACGCTCATAGATATCTTTACCGATGAGCACCTGAGCCTGTTCCTCCAGATTGCGAGGCTCACTTACACCATCGGCCTTCATTTTAGCCACGGCTTCTGCCTTCTGCTCATCAATTTTAGCCTGTGCTTCTGCTGGTGTGGTTACGCCCCACATCTGATAGAAGGTATTCATATTGAAAGGCAGATTATAGAGTTTGCCTTTGTAGTTTGCCACAGGCGAGTTGGTGTAGCGGTTGAACTCAACGATAGAGTTGACGAAGTTCCACACCTCTTTGTTGGAGGTATGGAAGATGTGGGCACCATACTTATGTACGTTGATGCCCTCTATGTTTTCGCAATAGATATTGCCACCGAGATGTGGTCGCTTATCTATCACCAGACAAGTTTTTCCTTGTTTATGAGCCAAATGGGCGAATGTGGCTCCGAAGAGTCCGGAGCCAACTATGAGATAATCATATTTCTTCATACTTGCTAATTGATATGTTTATAAATATTAGCCAACTCCAACGCAGATTTTTTCCATGAAAAATGTTTTAGTCTTTCATTCTGCTTTTCTATGAGTTTCTTTTTCTCTATCCCGTCTAGATAGTAGAAAGTTTCAAACTGTTCTTCGAAATCAGTTCTCTTTTCATCCATGTGGAAGTAAACTGCTGCGTCTTCTGCGATTTCCGGAAAACAACTGGCATGATTGAGTAAAACAGGGCATTCTGCTTTGTAAGCCTCAAGAATCGGGAGTCCGAACCCTTCGTATGATGATGGGTAAACGAATGCCAGGGCATAGTGGTATAAGTCTAGCATTTCTTGATCTGTTTTGATAAACTCATGTATGAATCTATCTTCCATTTCCCATGATTTAAACATACTTTTTTCAGTCTCATTGAAAGGCTTTCCTGTGCATACTACCTTCAGTTCCTTGTGTCTTTTTAAAATAGGTACACATTGCTTGGCAAAGAAATCAAAGTTTTTATAAAAGTGACGTTCGCCAACGAAAAGTATATATTCAAATGGATGTCTGTTGTTTTCGTTTGGCGTATAAGGAGTTTCGTCTGCTCCATGATAAACTACGCTCACCTGCTCTTCCTTGATATTCATGATACGGCATAAATCCCTTTTTGTCTGTTGGCTGACTGCAATGATGTGATTTGCTTTTGGTATGACAAGATGTTTTTGCAGAATCTGATAGTCATTATGGTCATAATACTGATTGTACTGTTCGGGTATCATATCATGTACCGTGACAACATAAGGCTTACTGCCTATGTACTTGAGGAAGTAAGGGTCAAAGAAAGTTGGATGAAACAAATCGAAATCTTTAGACTTGATGTCGCAGACAGACTTGTATCTATTGATTCTTGGAGTACGATCTAATCGTGAATATTCTCCGAATTTTGCATTATAATAGAACTTATATAGCATTTTCTTTATTGCAGTATCTTTCTTCCAGAGAAAGTTATGATATAATTCTCCATCTGGTTTACTTCCTAATGTTTTGAGGTAAACATTGGCAGATTCCATGACGCTGAGGCTTGCTTCAATGTCTTGAGGCAAGTGGGAATATAATTCGGCAAAACAACGTGATACGCCTCCATGCGTTTGCATATCGAAGGCTTGACTGTCATATAATACTTTCATCTTACTTTGATTTAATAGACAAATCTTTCCATAAAAATTTAAAGCCTGTACGTAGGATTTTCCAGTCGCGTGATACTGGTTTCATCTTCAGAGCTTTTTTCAGTTTGAATGCAAAATCATCATTGATGCGTTCTTTCTTTTCTTCTGCAGTCTCTTTTATGTGAGGCAACTTGCTGGTGCTTCCAAATAACTCGGAGAACACCTCTTTTCTTTCCTTTTTCAACAAGTCACCATTTGTAAAAGAGATGCCATCAGTATAATATACAGCAACAATAGAGTTAATAGCTTGGTATGAACATTTTTTGAAATACCAGTTTTCCAGAAAGTGTGCCCAATCTGATACGATTTTCAGATTTTCATTGTAGGGGTGCTCCTTTAGCAACTGAGTCCTTGTAAATGTAGATTGATGCTGCAGAACTTTATCTCTGATAAATCGGAACGACATGTTCTGTGGTGGAAGGCAGAGTGAAGCCAGTTTGCAGTCTATGATAATGGTTTCTCCCACGTAGTAGTCTGAGCCATTGAGCATCTTGGCAGCATTCTCCAAAGATTGTGAAGAAAAGAAATGATCGCCCGAATTCATGAAGATACAATATTCGCCTTGTGCCATTCTTATGGCTTTATTCATGGCATTATATACCCCATGATCTTTTTCACTAACCCATTGATTGATATATTCTTGCTTAGATTCTATATATTCCTTGCTGCCATCTGATGACCCACCATCAACGATGATGTATTCAAAATCGCTGAATGATTGCAAAAGCACTGAAGAGATTGTTCTTTCCAAACCCTTCAGATTATTATAGTTGACTGTTATGACTGAGACTTTCTTTTTCATTATTCGTATAAATCTAAATTAGAATGTTTGTAGAACATCAGTTTGTTCATCATTCGTTGATACAATATGAATTTATTAGGGTGTTTTAACAAGAGATAAAGCAAAACGCGTTCCTTGAAACTCTTTTTCTCTATACCGATTAGAGAAAAGGCCTTGAGGTCCTTGGATATTCTGCTTACCATGGCCTTGATTTCTTTCTGCTTCGATAGAGAAGTTTGGTTTCTTGATACGTATTTAGCCGCTTTGATACCTCGCTTTACTACCATTCTTTTGGCAATCTTGCGGAAAGGAGAGCGCTTGTAATAATTATATCTTGATATTTCAGCCTTAAAGAATTCATAATATCTGTTGAGAGATAAATCGTGGACGATGCTGCTTTTTCGAAGCCGGTAATGATACAGCGGCTGGTAAGTATAGACCACCTGTTTGGCATTTTCGAACCAATGTGGCAGAATGCTATAGTCTTCGTAATTCTTAGAAGTTGGCATCGGCTTGTTGAGCAATTCTCGTTTGAAGAGCATTTGCCAGATATAGCTCTTGATTTTATCCTTAATGACAAACTCCTGTATTTCTTGGTTCTTTAAGATATATCTCTTGTCTGAAACATTTTTGCAAAGAGTCTTGTTCTTACTTTCGTCGTAATGATTACAGATAGCAATGTCTGAATTGGTAGTCTTTAAGTCATTCATCAAGACTTCATACATAGATTCTTCAATCCAGTCATCGCTGTCAACAAAGCCAATATAGGCTCCCTGACAGATTTCAAGAGCTTGGTTTCTGCTATCTGCCTGTCCGGAATTAACTTTGTGGATGACTTTGATTCTAGCATCCTTTTGAGCCCATTCTTCACATATTTCAGCCGAGCCGTCTGTTGAGCCGTCATCTATAAGAATTAGTTCCCAGTTCTTGAATGATTGTTTTAGAATAGACTCTATGCATTGAGGCAAATATTGTGCTGTATTATAAACGGGAACGATGATGCTTAATTCACAATTCATAATGCTTGAATATTTTTATAATCGTATTTTTGAACTTTTAAGTGCATTGCATATAATATACTATCGATAAGTGTCTTGAGCTTCCACGACCATGGCGTCTGAGGTCGGATACCCTTCCATCTTGTCATGTCCAGGTATTTGAAGAATAGCTTTTGATACGGACTTTGGCATATATGGAGCCATGGTTTTCTGTGGCCTGTGAAATGTATGATGACAGGATGTTTTAATTCCTCTATCAGTTTCGGTATGGCTTGCTGGCGAAGATGTCTTCTTTTTCTTAGAAAGCCATCTTGTATGTTCCATCTGAAGGGTATCAGGAGTTTTCTGTCATGCAGAAGTCCGTTGAGTATGTCCTGATCGTTGAAGATTAGCTTTTCTGCATATTTTTCTGCAAATTCCAAACTGGCTTTACTCAGATGGGCATTTCTCCAGTAATCCAAATTGATGATGAGTACTCCCGAGTTGAAATAGGTATCTTCCTGAGGGTATTCGAGCCGGGTGTAGTTGTTTGCTTTTCCGCTCCACATGTCTTCTACTGCAGCTACGGCGTATGATGTAACATCTGTCTCCCACAAATCTTTTATAGAATCGTTTATGATGAGATCGCAGTCCAGATATAGAATTTTATGTATCTCTACAGGTAGAATATCTGCCACGAAAAGACGCAGGTAGGCTGCAAGCGATATGTGGGCGCTTTTGAACGATGAAAGATTCATGTTTAGATTGTAAGCATAAAAGTGTATTTGCTGATTGTATTTTTCTACTTCTTCTGTAAGCATACTTTTGGTCTCATTGCTGAGAAACTCAGCAATGATATGGAATGTTATCTGTTCATTTCTGTTATTGTACATGACAGAAACTAAAGTAGTACAACATTGCATGATGTAATTATCATCTATGTTACAAGCTATATGAATCATATCTTTGTCTTTTTAGAAGAAATGTACTGAGTGTACAGAACTTGCTTGTGAAGTGTCAGTTTAATATATTTTTAAGATTGTAGCTCCTCTATCTTGCTGAAAACTAAGTTTATATCTGCAATATTATAGCGAGCGAAAAGAGTCTTGAAGGAATCTGCCTTTGTTCAGCTTCTGAGCCAAATTTACCGCTTGCTTTTTCATCTCCTTTTTCTGTTCCGGGGTAAGATTGGCAAGTTTGTCATCAAGCTCTTTCAGCGACCAGATGGTTATACCTGCTCCAGCTTCTTCGATGATAGGAGCTACGGCAGCTTCTTTCCAGATGATGAGCGGCAAACCGGCACGGAGGTAGAAGGATACCTTATGAGGTGAATTCCATTTCAGGTATTGCCCGTATTCTCCCGAGCATCCGTCAAGAGAATCGCCGTCCCATACCAGTCCGAAGTCGGCATCTATGTGCTTGATAAATTCCTCTGACGGTACAAACCCTTGGTAAGTAATCTGAGGATTGTTTTGCAAACCTTGCAGACCTTCTTTGTTTCCACAAACCAGTAATTGCCAATGGCTCAATGTCTTGGAAAGTTCTATCAGAAATGAATTCTTCTTCATACTCAAGGCTCCGGCATAGACAACCTTTACCTGTTCTCTTTCTGTTGCTTCTTCCGAGCATTTTGATTCAGAACGATAGTCGAATAAGCCCAGGGCACCAACTGGCTTCTGTAACCCATGCTCTTTGAGCCATCCTTTCATCTTCTCGTTTGATGCAATGATGTAGTCACTATTCGAAAGACGGTTTATCTCTTTCTGGATGGTAAGCTTCTTTCTGCGGAAAGAACCGAGGTCGTGAATCAGAGAAACCGTTCTGGCTCCTTTCAGATGGGCTATATGGCAGAGAAACGAAAAGTACTTTTTTACAGGATATTGCAAGAACAGCACATCGTCTTTTTGGAGTAAGATACAGGCACGAAGGATGCCAATCAGGTCCAGGAAGAATGCTAATATCTTACTGTTCCTGATAGTGCGAGGCAAGCCAAGATTGATGGCTCCCATTTCTGCAAGCGTATCCTCGTTGTCTGTTTTTGCTTTATTGCCGGCGCTTGTCAGGTTATAATAGTTGCGACTAATATAACAAAGTCTTTTTTGTTCCATATTCAATAGTTTTGAAGTGAGGTGTATTTGAACTATAATTCTAGCTGGGATGGAATTTCGTGCTTCTTTCCATATTTGGTCCAGAACCTAGCCCGTTCTTTCATCACATAGGCTACAGCCTTGTCGGTATCTATGTTGCGCAGCAAGGCATATTCGCTTACTAAGATACGGGTGAATTCTTTGGCCCCCCAGAATCTTCTGAGATTATAAAGTCCTTTCTTCTCACTTACTGGTCCGAAATCCATTCTGTTGATATCTACCAGCATGAAATGGAATCCTTCTTCATCTTGTTTCCAGAGAATATTGCCTGGTGTAAAGTCCTTATGGAGGATTTCATGCAGATGAATGTCTGCAGCGAAATGGGCTAAGGCTTTTGCCAGATATTTATATTCTTCCGGTTTAGCGTCTGCCATCTCATAGAGGGTATGACCATAGTCACACTGGATGGTGATAAGATAGCTATATCCTAAGAGATTCAGAAAGTTACGCTCTTCGATGAGGGCTAAAGGCTCAGGAGTATTGATTCCTTTTCTTTTCAGAATCATAGGATATTCGAATGCCCGTTGACCTTTTGGCTTCCTGATATTCCAAGAATAAATGAGTTTGTTTTGTCCATGTGGTATATGAAAGCGCTTTACGTTAACCTGTGTTCCATCTGGTGCAGTAAGTACCTTGATGAGGTTGCGCCCCGTATAAATCACACGTCCTTCCTTCTCGAAAACATCAGGGATGCTCTCTAGGAAGTCTTTCAGATATTCGTATTTAGGATTTATCTTAATCTTTCTCATTCTTATAGTTAAATATGAATGTTTATACTTCTTCCATTCGTTTCATTTCCCATCCAGCAAACTGGATGATGATTTTATGCAATGTCGTGCCTTGGCGCAAGACTTCTATTCTTGGTGCTGCGGCATAACGATTGATCTGTTCTACTGCTTCCTGCCATTGTGCCTCGGCTTTTGCCTCAAAATCCTTGG
>ULOX01016783.1_pt1 | contig 9829 bp, 9 predicted proteins | sample 1952911 | NCBI WGS metagenome assembly ULOX01 (sample SAMEA4835613, study PRJEB28245) | human gut metagenome | biome: gut microbiome; material: fecal sample | place: Denmark | collected 2008
GAACAGATACTCCCTACCCTGCTCTATAGGCTGGGCCATATCCGCCTGCTGCGAATAGGGCAAGAGACAGTAGACTTGGCGTGCGGTATAGTCGACGAGATAGACCAGCAGTCTGCCGCTTACGGGCGACTGGAAGTGGAGATACATATCGTCGCCATTGCGGAAATCGTCGCTCTCGTATTTGAGTTCGGTGCCATTGCGCAGTATATTGACAGCGAGGTCTATCTTGGGGCCAGACAACTTGCGTATGCGCCCTTTGACCTTCACATTGACGATGAGCATCCCCTGTTCATAGTTTATCGCATATTGGGGCTCACCGATGGTTTCTATCCACTCGCCATTGACGTCACTACGACCAATCGATGAGAAATGGGTATCACTCTTTCCGTTTTCATTGGTCACCAGGGTAGAGTTGCTCTGCCCTATGAGAGTGCCAAATTCGTCGGCGATAGCCTGGACCTTTGCCCTTTCGAGCGCCGTAGTCTTGGCCTGCTCCACCGTCACATTCTCGGGCACGTGATAGGTGTACGACGCTACCACCGTGACGGTTTTCTGCGCCCAAGCCACACTCGCCACGAGACAGCATAGAGTTACTACCCAACTACGCATACGCTACCAACCCAGCAGTTCGTCCAACTTCTTGTGCAGGTCGTCGCCCTTCTTTTCCAGTTCCTGGCGCACGGCCTTTTTGGCAGCCTGCTTTGCCATCTCCGCATTATAGGCAATGCGCAGCGACACCTCCTTGTTCTTGTTGCCCAGCACGCGATACATCTCTACCACGGTGAGCACACGGCCTATACTCTGGGAGATAAGGTTCTTGGCTGCACTGATGGTCTGGGTCACAGAGGCAGCCTCTTCAGCCGCCAGCTGCTTGTTGCTTACGGTGTTTTCTATCAGGGCGGTCACCTCAGTCTGTATCTGTCCAGCCAGGCTTTGCTTGGCCAGCTCCATAGCCTGCAGGCGGGCAGCGTCATAGTTTTCGCCGATACTCATAGCCTCGCCCATGAGATACTTGGGAAACATATTCTCATCATACTCCATCTGCATGAGGTACGACTTGTCCAATTGTTTTTCCAATGGCAGAGCGCCGGGCGTGACCTTCCATCCCTCCTTTGCCAAGCGTTTGGCTTCCTTGCGGGCTGTCTTCGTGGCCTTCTCGCCGAGTTCAGCCTTCGAGGCTTTCTTGATTTCCTTGCGTTCCTTGATTTGCTCTTTCGTCAACTGGGCAAAAGATACGGTAAAAGTCATGACCAGCACCAGGGTCAATACTAATCTGATGGTTCTCATACGTTAAGTTTTTAATTGTACCAACGGCTCCCGATTGGCTTGGTTAAGATGTGACGGACATTAATTGTGTTATGTAGGGCAGATATACATCTGTAGCACGGAGAGCCTCACTCCGTGGAGTGAACGTGTGAAATGCAATATGCCAAGGGCGACCATTGTTAGCTCGTAATCGACATCGCCAAAGTTGGTGAGGTAATAGTTATAATCTCGTTAGTTGCAAAAGTAGCATTAAATTCTGAATAAATACTAAAAAACGGAAGATTTTTTGACCATCATCGTTATTTTTGTCCAAATCACGGTCAAGACCATCCATATCCATTAGCTTTCCGCCGCCATCCACCAGTCCTTTATACTGGAGGAAGTGACGCATCTGTCCCTTTCTGCGCCATTCCTGCAGCCTGCGCTCCGCCCGCCTGTCATCCTTGGGTTGGCTGCAACCCATCTACACCTTATTATATATATAGCATCCCTGACAACGGTTGTCGCCACCCTCTCTGCCGCCATCGCCATGCAGAAGGTGGCGAGGTCTGCGGCAGCGGTTGCCGTCTCGGTCGTGGAGGGCACCATTGTGGCAGGGGCAGAGGACGGCGGGGAGAGTGCGGGGGATATTATTATGGACATTTATGAGGCTGTTACAGTTTTTTTGGCTAATTTTGCAACTGATTAAAAGACAATATGATGACATTATATCCAAAACTTATCACCGACGCTTTGGCTACGGTGACTTACCCTGGTAACAAGAAAAACCTGATAGAGGCAGAAATGCTCGCCGACGATGTTCGCATCGACGGTATGAAGGTGAGTTTCACACTGATATTCCCCCGCGAGACCGACCCGTTCCTCAAATCGACCTTAAAGGCTGCCGAGGCAGCCATACACTACCACGTGGACAAGGCGGTAGAGGTCGAGATTAAGACCGAGTTCAAGTCGGCACCACGCCCCGAGGTGGGCAAACTGCTGCCTCAGGTGAAGAACGTGATAGCCGTAAGCTCGGGCAAAGGCGGCGTAGGCAAGTCGACCGTTTCTGCCAATCTCGCCATAGCCCTCGCCATCATGGGCTACAAGGTGGGTCTGCTCGATACCGACATCTTCGGTCCCTCCATGCCCAAGATGTTCGGCGTAGAGAGCGAGCGCCCCTATGCGGTAGAGAAGGATGGTCGCCAGCTCATCGAGCCCATCGAGAAGTATGGCGTAAAGCTCCTGTCCATTGGTTTCTTCGTCAATCCCGACACCGCCACGCTGTGGCGCGGAGGCATGGCCACATCGGCACTGAAGCAGCTTATCGCCGACGCCGACTGGGGCGACCTTGATTTCTTTATCCTTGACACGCCTCCCGGCACATCCGACATCCACCTTACCCTGTTGCAGACGCTGAGCATCACCGGTGCCGTCATCGTATCGACGCCGCAGAATGTGGCACTCGCCGATGCGCGCAAGGGCATCGACATGTACCGCAACGACAAGATCAACGTGCCCATCCTCGGTCTGGTGGAGAATATGGCATGGTTCACTCCCGCCGAACTGCCCGAGAACCGCTACTACATCTTCGGCAAGGAGGGCTGCAAGCAGCTGGCCAAGGAGATGGGCTGTCCATTGCTCGCCCAGATACCTCTGGTGCAGAGCATCTGCGACAATGGCGACGCCGGTACTCCCGCAGTGCTCAACACCGAGAGCCAGACTGGTCAGGCGTTCCTCAACCTGGCCCAGGCGGTGGTGACAGTGACCAACCGACGCAACAAGGAGCTGCCCAAGACCCGCATCGTAGACATCAGCAAGAAGTAATCTACGCCCCTATAGAATACGACAATCCCTGTCTCTCCATCCGATGGATGCCAGAGACAGGGATTGTCATTTCTGCACTGCCGCAATTACCCTTCCTTACCCGACTGCTTGCGGCCTATTGCCTCCTTGGTCTTCTGCTTGAGCATTTCGAGGCGTTCATAGGCGTGGGTGTGGGTGTGGATAATCTGCAGACGATAGACCACGCAGGTGGCAAAGAAGTATATGGCCACCTGAACCCACAATGCCATATATTCGGTGGTGATATCGTCGAGCGTGCCTCCCATGCTGTTGAGCGTGAGGAAGCCCCTCACGCCGAAGGTCGACGGGAAGAGCAGCGACACGCCCTTCCACACGCCGGGGATATTGCTTACGGGCCAGCTGATGCCCGTCATGAAGAGCAGAGGTACCGAGGTGAACACCACAAGCAGCATCACATTCTCGCGATAGCGCACCAGACACGACAGCATCATGCCAAAGAAGATGCAAGCCAGCAGATAGGGCACCATGAGGGCCAACAGCGGACCACCCTGTGCCATGGTGGTGAAGTGGAAGAAGCGGGGAACGCAGAGGGTGATATAGGCACCCGCCACGGCATAAATCATGAAGTAGCACATCGCCTTTCCCAGCACAATACGGAAGATGCCGTTGTGATGGCTGGTAATGGGCACGAGGTCCTGATAACGGTTGTTCTCGCGGGCGGTACCTGCCGCCAGACCGATGCCCAAGAGCAGCGACTGCTGGAGTATCAGCATGAGCACACCGGGCAGGATGGCGTTGCCATAACCACCCGTGGCATTGAAGATGGGCACCTCGTCGAAGTCGAGCGGACGGGTGGCTATATCTTCATCGCGGGCGGTAAACGAGTTGGAGCCCGCTATCTGTATCTGGCTACCCATCTCCATCGACACAGCCTGCGCCGACTGGAGTATAGCCTTGTAGGTGAGCATCAGACTCATGTCGCAGTACACGCCCACATGTGCCTGTTCGCCCCGATGCAGTTTCGTGGCGAAGTCTGATGGAAAATAGAGTATGCCGTGGGCCTTCTGGTGTCCCACCACCTCACGCGCCTCCTCGAGGTTGTTGCAGTAGTAAGCCACGCGTACCCCCGAACAGGCATCGACCTTGCGCACAAACTCGCGGCTGTCGTGGCTGTGCGACAAGTCTACTATGGCTACGGGCACCTTGTTGACCACCTCGTTGTTGTATATCCATGAGTAGAGCAAAGGGTAGAACAAGGGCAGGAAGATGAAGAACAACAGCACGCCCTCGTCGGCAAATACCGACCGCATCTCCTTGGCCCAGATATGACACATGTCATAGATGCCTTGTTTGATTTGTGAGATAAGACTATGGTCTCCGTTCATAATCATTTAGGGTATATAGACATATTCCTGCATAGCCCTGCGCAGGTTGCGCACGGTAAACAGCGGCAGCAGCATGAACAGCACAAGGGCCGCGATGTTGATTGCACAGTCGGCAAGGGGGAATGCGTTGAATATGCTTATTTTATATATCATGTAGTAGTGGCGCATCGGGAAGAGCTGTGCCATGGCTTCTATCATCGAGTCCATGGCGAACACGGGATAGGTGGCTCCGCACACCGAGAAGCTCAGTACCGCCCACAGCGAGCAGATACTCATCGACATACGTAGCGACGGCATCAGTCCGAAGACAAACACGCCGAAGCACTGGCTTGCCACCACCGAGAGGAAGCCATCGAGCAGTATCGGCACCACGCCTCCGGGATGGGGGAAGTCCAATATATAATAGATGTAGAAGTCAAACCCATAGAACACCGTCAGAAAGACGAGCGTATGGGGTAGCAGCTTGCCTGCCAGAGCCACCGGCATGCTGTTGCCCGCCATCTTGAGCCACTCGTGCGAACGCTTGAACTTGAGTTCGGTGCCGATGGAGTATGGGGTGATGAGGAATACAAACAACAGCAGCAGTCCGGGCACCATGATGGTCGAGAGATACACATTGTAGTTGGCCCAGGGGTTGCCTATCATGTGCATGTCAAGGGCTATGGGCTGCAGGAAAGCCTGTATCTCGCGCTCGGTCTTGCCCAGAGCCGACAACTTAGCCGAGCCTACCGCCGCCGAGCCCAGCGTGCAGATGGTCTTGAGGTCCTTGAAGAGCGTCGAGCCCGCCAGGAGCGTCACCTGGCTGTAGTAGAATGATATCTTGGGCTGGCGTGCCGACACCATGCCGTCGGTGGTACCCTTTGGGATGAGCAGAAAGGCATAGATGTCGCCCTCCTGCACCGCGCGGCGCGCATCGTTGATGTTGGCATAGTGCGCCACCACCTTCGTGGTCTGAAAGGCATCGAGCCGGCGTATCAGCGCCCTCGTTGTGGCGGTATTGTCCTGGTCTACCACTCCCACCGGCATGTTTACAGGCTGTCCCTCGGTCATGAGTGAGGTGAAGAACACCACCACCAGCACCGGGAACACTACCATGCAAAACGCATAGATGGGATTGGAGCGCAGGATGCCACACTCGCGCAGGGCTATCCGATATATCTGCTTTATCATAGTGTCTGTGCCTCTCAGTCTTTACGGATAAGGCTCATACCCGGACGCAGGCCCTCAAACTTGCCCACTGGGCGAGCCTTGACTTCAAATGTCTTGAGGTCATACTGGCCGTTGGTCTTCGTGGCCTTCCACACGGCGTAGCTTCCCTGGTCGTGTATATAGTATACCTTGAGTTCTATGTCCTTGCCGAATGCCGGGCAGTAGGCGGTAAACGTGTCGCCAATCTTCATGCCGCCCAACTGGTCTTCGCGGATATTGAATGTGCCCCATACATCGTTCATCATCGAGATGCTCATGATGGGCGAGCCCAGTCCCACGAGTTCTCCCACCTTGGGATATACCTCGCTCACCTCGCCCTCTACCTGTGCCACCTGCACCGTCTCGCGCAGCAGCGAGCTCACCACATCCACAGCGTTGCTGGCGGCCTGTGCATTCATCGCAGCCACCTCGCGCTCCTGTTTGCGGGCTCCGTTCTTCGCCATTTCATACTGGCTCTCGGCAGCCTTTACCTGTGCTTCGGTCGCCTTGTACGCGGCAAAGGCTTCATCGCGCTTCTGTCCGCTTATGACGCCCTCGTTGTAGAGGTTCTGCATGCGGTTATAGGTTTTCTGGGCTATCTCGCTTGCAGCCTTGGCCTGCTGCATCAGCTGGTAGGCACCCTGTATCTGCTCCTGGCGTGCTCCGGCGTCGGTGAGGTCCTTGAGCGCCTTGGTCGCTTCACCTGTAGCCTCGACCACTCGCTTCTGGGCGTCCATCTCGGGCACCTCGAGTATGGCGAGTGTATCGCCTACATGCACAAAGTCGCCCTCCTTGACTCTGAGTTCTACCACGCGGCCGGGCAGTTTGCTCGACACCCTGTATTCAGACACTTCGACCTCGCCCTGGATAATCTCCGGTTCCTGGCCGAGGGTAAGATAGCCGATGAGGGCCACGATGACCACCACTGCCGTAAATCCTACGACGGCAAGCAGTATGTTGTTATGTTGTGTTTTAGCTGACATAATCGTTTCAGTTTAATATACCTAATGCTTTCTTTACGTTTACTTGCGACAGTTTGACGCCCACCTCGGCGTCTATCTTCTGCGACTGTGCCATCTGCCATGCGGTCTGTGCCGCCATGACATCGGTGACCTCCATCACGCCTTCCTTGAATCCCAGGTTGGCACATCTCAGATTTTCTTCGGCACTCTTCATGTTCTCGTTGGCCATGTGGAACCGCTTGAGCGACTCCTTGAGCTTGAACTGGCTCTGTGCCACCTGTAGATTGACCTTCTCGCGCACATCGCTCAACTCCATCACGGCTATGCTGGTGGCTGTCTTGGCAGCGCGTATCTTGTAGCTGCTTTCAAACCAGTTCCACACGGGTACCTGTACCAGTACGCCTACGTTCCATACGCCGGCAAACTTGCGTTCAAACCCGTTGAAGACATTGGGGTTGCTCACCATGTATCCGCCGGTAAGTGCCACATGGGGCAGAGCGGCGGCGCGGATGAGGCGGGTGCTCTGGCGGCTCAGTTCAATGGCGTTCTCGAGCATCTGTATCTCTGGGCGCGCAGCATAGGTTGTGTCGGCTGCTTCATAGGTCTCTGTTATGACTGGGGCGAGTGTCTGCACGTTCTCGTCGGCGAGGGTTATCTCCCGGTCCATGGGCAGACCGCAGAGCTGGCAGAGCATCATCTTGGCCAGCGACAGGCCGTCCTCGACCTGGGTGAGCTGCATGTCGGCCTCGTTGACCTTGACATCGACCTTGAGTCCGTCGGCCTTGGTAGCCACGCCCTCTCTAATCATCTTCTTCACATCCTCGCTGAGCTTCTTGACCAGGTCGCGATAGCTCTGGGCCAACTGCTCCTTCTGGCGCAGCGACACCACGAGCCAGTAGGCCTGGTCTATGTCGTAGAGGGTGGTCTGCCGACGCAGTTCGAGGTCACTGGCAGCCATCTTCTCGCCGATGTCTGCCATCTTGTTGGCTGCGACGATGGCGCCGCCCATAAAGATGGGCTGTCTCACCATGACGGCTCCCGACCAGATGTTCTTGGTGTCGGTGCGGAAGGCGTCGTTGACCGCCTGGCCCAACTTGTTGCCAGCCTCAGCCAACTGTGGCGTGAGCTTGTTGAGCACGCCACCCAACTGCTGTGCCAACTCGGGCGTGATGACGCCCTGCTGAACCAACCCCGTTATCATCTGGGTGATATTGCCACCCACGGCTCCCGTGGCAGTCGTTCCCAGCGACCCGAAAGCGGTCTTCTGGTTGCTGTTGAGCAGCGATATCTCTTTGCTGAAATACTCATAGCCGCCCACGGCATCGACTTTGGGCAGATACTTGGTGCGCATCACCTTGCGGTTGTATCGCGCCACATCCTGCTTGAGCCTTGCCACATTGAGCTGCTTGTTGTTGCGCAGCGCCAGAGCCCGACAACTGTCGAGCGACAGCCCCTGCGCCTGAACCTGTGGCAGCCAGACGGCACATAACATTAAGGATAATAATAGCCTTGTCATTTGCTCTCCTTTTTAGTCTATCGTAACGCTCTTGGAACCTATCATGTTGCCATCGGCGAAGATGCTTGCATGATAGGTGCCTTCGACCAGCGCCTGGGTGACATTCCAGAACAGTGTCACGGGGGTCTCCTGGCCGCCATATTCCACCACCTTCTTCATCGAAGCCTGCAGGGTGCGGTTTTCATAGCTGAATGAACCTGCGCCACCCAGCAGTGTGCCTGTGGGCGATGTCAGTCTTACATATACTGTCTTCATGCCGCTCTGGGCGGTGACGTTCTTGGCGAGTGCGAAGCTCACCTGGATGGCCTTGCACTTCCTTATCTTTCTTGTAGCCCTGCCTCGCTTGTCTAAGGGTGTGACGCTGATGCCTATAGCATCGAGCTGTGCGGCTATAGCGACCTTCTCCGAGAGCGTTGCTTTCTCCGAATTGAGTCCCTCTATCTGTCTGGTAGCCTCTTCATACTGTCCGCGCACACGGGTATTCTCGGCAGTAAGGTTCTGATTGAGTCGGTTGAGCGAGTCTATCTCCAACACATAGTTGCGCAATACGGCGCGCACGGTGGCCAGTTCCTTCTTCAGTCGGGCTATCTCTCTTGCGTCCGACGCTTTGGTATCCTTGAGTTCCTTGAGCAGCTGCTGGGTACGCTCCTGTTCGGCGGTGAGCTGGGCGACGATAGAGTCGTTGTTGATTTTGGTCTTCATCTCACCGTACTGATTGGCAAACTGCTGATACTCGTTCTCCATTTCCCGCTTGTCTATCTCGGCAAGTTCCTGCATAGCCTGGTTTTCCTGCCTCTGTTGGTTGAGGCTGAGAGCGAGATACACTATGCCGCCCACAAGGAGCAGACCTACGACGATTACGGGGATAAGAATTTTAGTCTTCATATATTGCACTGTGAATATTTGTTATGCGCTGCAAAAGTAAGCCAATTATCTGACTTATCAAATAAATCGTCAGACCAAATATATAATAATATGAAAAATTAGCACTTTTGTGGAAAAAAAGGCCAATCATTAATATTTGTTTGCAGTGGGCAGTTGCGGTGTATACCACCACTCTCAGTCCTCTCGGAGAGCCTGTTGCGGGCTCGCTGCCGACCGTCTCGGGCTGGGGGCTGACGGCTGCCGAGACGCCCGCTATCATGACCCTATCTGTGGGGCTGTCGGCGGGGTGGATAGGGGCATACTCGCCTACGCCAACCGTGGTCTGTGGGCTGGCGATTGTGCCACCAGGCAACGCTATCGGCACAGTTGTCGTCACGATGACCAAAACTTATGGCATCCACCACGTTCGGCGGCGTGCTGACCATCATCATCGGCTCGTGCTTTGCGATACGAGGGCTCGTATCTTATGTCACGTGGGCTCGTGCCTATTGTCACGCGGGCTCGTATCAGAAGGCACGAGCCAGCCCATGCAACCTCCACGCCGCTGTCTGCAGTCGCCTGATTTCTGGAGATACCATCCTGCTCAATAGAGACAATCTCCACGCCGATAGAGGTACCCTCCAGCTTTCCAAAGGTACCCTCCAGCTCGCTAAAGGTACCCTCCAGTTGTCTGGAGGTACTCTCCACGATGCTGGAGACAATCGCGGTGGGCGTCATGCTGGTGAGGGTGGTTGGCACGATGCCTCGGAGAGTGGCAAAAAACTTTTCAAGATTTCGGGATTTTTCCTCCGCCGTTTGGCAGGAAAGTTGTATTTTTGCAAGATAATACTAAGGGTATTGCAAGA